>MDTF01016312.1_pt1 | contig 12017 bp, 15 predicted proteins | sample 811191 | NCBI WGS metagenome assembly MDTF01 (sample SAMN05326649, study PRJNA326480) | marine metagenome | isolation source: seawater | place: Southern Ocean | collected 2011
CCGGAACAATCGGTATCAATGGCTCGCATCCAATTGGCTAAGTCTGCGTTGTTCAGTGTGTTGTTCAAAGCTACCGCCAGTTTGGACAATTCGGATCGACAAATCGTGCCGCTGTTGTTGGTATCAAACTGATTGAATATTTTTTTAACTTCTTGTATCGTTAACATTTTTTGTTCTGGCGGTCACAAATGTATTCCAGAGCCATACTGTACATCTTATCGGACCAAGCGTGCCGTGAGAATATCGTAGGCAAGCTTGCTGCATTGTGGGACACACATGTTGCCTAATCGCCAGTGTCTCCTCTTGGCTTCCTTGGAGCTCACTCCCAGCCGCTGAGTGGGTTCTTTCAACCACTTGTTGTGTGCCAGAGGCAGATCCCTTGTGAGGTCGGTCCAGCCCATCGGCAAACCCATCAGCCACTCCACCCACTCTATGTTAGGCACGCTCAAATGTCTCTGGTTCTCTGGTGTTGATTTGGCAAACCGCAGCTGGCTGCCCAGGTCCTGTGCCCCGCGTCGTGTCAGATTGCGACAGGCATGCGACAGCTTGGTTCTCGGGGTTGCCCATGCCGATTTAAACATGGAGTGGGTCGCCACATTGCCCTTGCAGCCCGTATCGTGCGACAGCGGTACCAGCTCTATTCGAATCTTGTTGTTGGGCAATGGAGGCAGACTGGACTCCGCAAACACTCCTCCCACGACGATTCCATTCTTGGGCAACTTCTCTGGCAGCACCACCTTCATCTCGGACGCCGCACGCACACGCTTACACAGGCAGAACCAACGCTTGCGGATCATGGGAGAGCCGCACTGTGACGCTTTGAGTATGCACCAGGTCAGGTCATATCCCTCCGACGTCAAAGTATCTACCACCACCTGCAGGACTTCCGGCATGCTGACAATGTTTGCCACGTTTTCCAGATAGACCCACTTGGGACGAGACAGTCGAACGAGTCTGAGGACCTCAAAGTACAGCGAACTTTTAGCACCGTCTAACCCTTTGCGCTTACCGGCAGAGCTGATATCCTGACAAGGAAACCCTCCCGTAATCAGATCAAATGGAGGCAGCAGGGTAGGATCCAGCGTTCGGATATCGTCGTGGATCGGAATGCCGGGGTATCTTTTCTGCAAGATTTGGCGTGCGTGAGGGTCAATCTCCACCATCGACACGTAGTTTACATCTAAGTTCATCGTCATGCCGCCAATGCCACTGAACAAATCCAAACAGTTCATTTTTGTTGTTGTTGTCTTGCTTCAGTTTCGTATGCCATACACCGTTCTTTGCAGTCGAGGTGGAAGGGTTGCCAGGGCTTGTTCAGCCGAACGTTCACTAAATTGTGGGTCAGCCATGTCCAAATCTGACAGTCCGACTCCGTTTGGACGTACTCCAGTGGAAACGGATGTGTTTCCAGCAGCTCGGTGAAATGTTCGCGACAGTCGACGCACGGAAAGTTGTCTTGGTAGTCGGTGACCGCGGTTGTTAAGTCCTGCGGCGTCAGGTAGCTGTGAAGACGTTGCCAGTCGTAAGCTACTGCCAGAGCAAACATTTGTGGATGCGGGTCTCAGAGTTTATATGGAACATTTGAGTGTATAAACTATGCATCATTTCGAGAACAAAAGATGTTGCTGCTGTATTTGCTGTTCGGAGGGTGCCTCCTGTGGACAATTGCTCACGGCTACCTGTTCTTGGACGGCAACTATCCCACGCAGCTGGTTCCGCTGCAGCTGTTTATTTTTACGGGGGGTACCTGGGTAGCAGTCGACAGCATAATGCACTGGGAAGCATATCCTTCCGTCTACGTGGGGTTTGGATTAATATTTCTGTCTTCCATCGCGTGGGTGCCTCTGACCATATCGGCGGTCCGACAGAATCGACGCACGTGCTGCTGGACCCTTGTCATGTTTCTGCAAACCAGCGGGTTCTTGGTTCTGGCAGTAACCTTTTGTATACTGGAGGCAATAGCAAGTGCCTGCATCTGCGGGGTATGCACAGTGTTGATGGCAGTCTATGCCTATCAGATGTACTACATGGTGGAGACGGAGGAAGAGGGATACATACAAATTTAAAAGAAAGAAACATGTTTACTGTGTGTTAGTTTGGGTGCTACTCTCGCCTCTTGGCTGTACAGCCACTTCAGATATTCTTCTCGCGTCAGCACCTCTACGCTCCAACCCATCTCGGTGGTCACAGGGGTCTTGGTCTCGAGGGTTTCTTTTTCCATTTTGGGGTCTCCTTTTGGGTCTCCTGGGGTCTCCATTTCGTTTGCCATACATTAGCGGACTAGCTCGAACAGGTTTCGCAGTCCTGGACGGTAAACTGCTGGGCTTGTGTCTTCGGACTACTGCGCACATAGTAGGAGCTGCCCTTCATCCCGTGGCTCCAGCCGTAAAAGTGCAGACTGCTTAGCTTGCTGATCGTCGGAGTAGCAAAGTGAATGTTCAAACTCTGGTGCTGGCAGATGAAGGGAGCGCGTCCGATCGCCAGGTCCATCACTGCTCTTTGTTTGATCTCCCACGTTGTTTTGAACAAGTCCTTTTCGGGGAAGTCCAGGCTCTGGACCGAACCTCTATCCAGTATAATTTGCTTGCGAACCTTGTCCGACCACATCCCGTGACCCTCCAGGACTTTGACCAGGTGCTTGTTGACCATGGCAAACTCTCCGCTGAGTACCCGACGGGCGTAAATGTTGCTCGTCAGCGGCTCGATGCATTCGGTGTTCCCCAAAATGCTGGAGGTCGAAGCGGTAGGCATGGGTGCTATTAGAGTAGAGTTTCGCATCCCGTACTCGGCGATGCCGGTACGCAGTTTGTCCCAGGTCAGTTGTTTGTTCCAATGCAATGCCTCCGGCAGCTCCGTGTCCCACAAATCGGGCTGCAGCTGACCGCAAGACATGGGAGATCCCTGGTAGGTCTCGTAGGTTCCGTCCACCCTTGCCAACTCCATGGACTGTTCGCAGGCGGCGTAGTACATGGTAGCAAAGATCTGACGGTTGAGCTCGAACGCCCCGTCGGAGTCGAACGGAAGTTGCAGCCGCATGAACACGTCCGCCAGACCCTGCACTCCAATGCCCAGTGGACGGTGGCGCAGGTTACTGGTACGCGCTTCGTCCGTGGGGTAGTAGGTGCGGTCGATCACTCGGTTGAGGTTGAAGGTGACCATCCGAACAGCGTGGTACAAGCCCTCAAAGTCAAACTCCATCTGGTCTACAAATTTGGGCAAAGCAATGGACGCCAGGTTGCAGACAGCAGTCTCTTCCGCCGAGGTGTACAGCACTATTTCCGTGCACAGGTTGCTGCTCTTGATGGTCCCAAGGTGGCGCTGGTTGGACTTGCGATTGCAGCTGTCCTTGTACATCATGTACGGAGTACCGGTTTCAATCTGTGCCGTCAGAATCTTGCCCCATAGGAGCTGCGCTGGCATTTTTTTACGAGCCCTGCCCTCGCTCTCATACTGCTCGTACAGCGTGTGAAACTCTCCCGAGTGGCAGTCGGACAACCCGGGAGCCTCGCTTGGACAGAACAACGACCACTCCGCGTTGTCCTTGACCCTCTGCATGAACAAATCGTTCACCCACAGACCGTAGAAAAGGTCGCGAGCCCGCTTCTCTTCCTTGCCGTGGTTCTTTTTCAGCTCCAAAAAGTCTTCAATGTCGGCATGCCAGGGTTCCAGGTAGATAGCAAAGGACCCCTTGCGCTTGCCTGCCTGGTCTACAAAACGCGCAGTCTCGTTGAACACACGCAGCATGGGAACAATTCCATTGGAGTCCGCACCGTGCGCCGCAATGTCGTGGATGCTGATGCCGATGCCACCGGCGTGCTTGGATATCTGCGCACAGTCGGCAAGTGTTTTGTAGATACCAGACACAGTACTGGACGCCACTGGCATCAAAAAACAGGACGCCAGCTGTGGCTTGACAGTCCCTGCATTAAACAGGGTGGGTGTAGCGTGGGTAAACATTTTCATGGACATGTAATTGTATGTCTGCAAGACGTTAGAAATGTCGTTTCCGTGGATGCCGATTGCCACACGCATGAGCATGTACTGTGGACGTTCTCCTTCCAGAAGATAGCCGCGCTGCAATGTTTTGAACCCCATGTAGTCGTAGTGAAAGTCGTTGTTGTTCAGAATGGCTTCGTTCAATTCGTCTTTGAACTGAACCACCGTGCTCCAAAATGCCGTGGAAATCTTCTCCGCCACATGAAGACACAACATGCAGTCGTAGAACGTAGACGGCGTGGATTTTTGCAAGTTGGAGACCTCAATGCGTGCCGCCAGAGTCAAGAAATCTGGATGCTGGGTAGCCATCGCAGCGGCGGTCTCTGCCGCCAAAATATCGAGATTGACCGTCGTGACGCCCGGATGTAACCCGGCAACCACCTTCTGGGCAATAACAATGGGATCGACGTTCAGTTCGTACGACAGGCGACGTATGCGCGAAGTAATCTTGTCAAAGGAGACCGGTTCTTCGATGCCACTGCGTTTGACAACTAACATTTTTGTGTACAGATCCCTTGGAAACAGTTTAGTAAGCCATACATTTTTTTACTCGACATCATCCTCAACGCCGGTCTCGCAGCACTTGGCAATCAAAGCACCCAAAGCTAATGCCGCCATGCAGCCGAGGGTAAAAAAGATTGCTATTCTCAAAAAAAATACCAAATAGACTACAATAAACATTTAAAAAACAACATGCATGCATTTTATACCTTTGAGTATAACCACGTTCATGCGACACAGCAAAATGCAAGAACCGCTCCACACTGAACATCAACGCCGGACCGAACACTGGACAGACCGGAACTGGACCGACTGGTCTTCGCTGTTTATCCTAGTACATACCCTGTTCGTAGTTTCTATTTTTAGCATAGTGCTGGCTACCGCAATTGCAGCACACAGCACCCTGGTAGATGTCAAGCAGATGATACCAGAAATGAGAACAAGTCTGCTAGACCTGGGTCAACTCGTACCCGAAATAAAAAATGGAATGTCGATACTGGAACAGCTGTGTACTGCCAGTAGTGAGTGTCAAATGTAATATGGCAAATGATATCTCAAAAAAAAGGGCGTCCAAAATATGAACTGCTACTCAATCTACTGCGGCAAAGAGCTCGTGCACAAAATATGCCCATGCGAAAACAACTACCACCTACTCGATGAATATGTACTGGGAAACTCTCTCGTATACACACCGTCTCCGACACTGGATATGTCTCCGTCTCCGGATATGTCTCCGTCTCCACATATGGCTCCGTCTCCGTATATGTCTCCGGCTCCGTCTCTGGGTTTATTGGCTCCAGCTCCGTCACTGGATATGTCTCCGTCTCCCCCAGTGGCTCCAGTGGCTCCAGTGGTTGCACAACTCTCTCAGCTCATGCAGTCGGTACCACCATCGCCAGTACCGTCAGTACCGTCGCCAGTAGCAGCGACACCGCCCATAGTTCTGGGACCCGACCTCGCCGAGATTTTTGTTATTCTTGTGCTGGGGTGCATCTGCATATTGATGCTATTGTGTAGGTACAGAATTTATCCCAAGACTTCACAAATTGCAGCGGACGAAGTCGATGTAGAAAACCCACTGAGAGAGTCGGATGAGGCGGAGGATGAAGAAACATAAGTATAAATACCCACACATATTAAACAAAAATGCAAATATTCGTCAAGACACTCACTGGTAAAACCATTACTCTCGACGTCGAACCCACAGATACCATTGAAAACGTCAAAGCTAAAATTCAAGACAAAGAAGGGATCCCACCCGATCAGATGAGATTAATTTTCGCGGGCAAACAACTGATCGACGGACGGACCCTAGCCGACTACAACATTCAGAAGGAAGCCACCCTGCACCTGGTGCTGCGCTTACGCGGATAGGTGTTCACATAAAAACTTTAATTTTTTTCATTGTATCTACGAATAAGGTCTTCCTTGTCTTCCTCTCTGTATTTAGCACCCTTTGTGAGATTGTCTACTCCGGGCAATGGTTGGAGGTTCTTGTACCAACAGACCACACGCTGCTCTATGTGATTTGCTAAGTCAAAAGCCGCAAACGGTACAATATGGTCAATATGCCAGAAGTTTCCGAGGTTTTCCCAAGACATTTCATTCGTAAATTGAGCTTCCATGTGCTCCTTGAGTACTGGGAGCGCACACCCTAACAATTTCAGAGTGCTTTCCGCTTTCGATTTGCCGTCTAGAGCGGCACGTAATCTTGCACGTAGTAGGCATTTAAGTTTGTAGATTGTGTCCGATGCGTATCTTTCGCGGTTCCGTTTACTGTCTCGCGCATTGATGTGACCGCGATTGGCATCACGATATTCTTGTTTATATCCGGGATTGGCATTCCGCCAGTCTTTATTGTACTGCTTTCTTTTTTCTTTATTCTTGGCATAGTATTTCTGCCAATTTTTCTTGCGAATTGCAGGATTCGCTTGTGCGTACGCTTTAGCTTTTTGTTTTTCAGCTTCCCGGTTTTTTTGATACCAGTTAGCTCGGGCTATTTTATCGCACGCTTTACATCGATTTTTCAACCCATCCTTGTTTTCCAAACATTTGGAAAAATTTGATACAGGTTTGGTTTCTTTACATTTTCTGCACGTTTTATTCATGTATGGACTTGACAACGTCCCATTTAAAGAGCCATAACGAAAACTATAATTCTATTATATCTGTATCTGTATCTATGTACTCTCTATGAAACATCTTCAGCAGTGCCTGAGCCTCTCCTGCTTCGGTCACGCACCTTTCTACCACGCATCGGACACCCTTGTTTGCCTTCCTCGCCTCCAGTTCCATCCCCCTGGGTTTGTAGTGAAAGAGACGGTCGGGTCCCACTATCGGTTCACCTTCTAACTGGTACCAGAGAACGTAGGTACAGGCGTGAAAGTACCGACCGCAGCGGTCCCAGTTCTCCAACCAAAACAGTACCTTCTCTCTACCCAAGTCGCCTCTCAGGGCGGTCCGACTGACTTCTACTCTGTACGGTTCGTCTGTTTCCTTGTAGAGAACACCCTGGTCGGTCACACAAGTACCAGAAACTACACCATGACTAGGTTTGGACTCGTGGTGGTAGTGTGGACTAGCCGCAAAATGTTCAATCTGACACTGACTGGACAAATTTTCAACGATCTCGTAGAAAACACCGTCCCAGGCACCGTCGCTGCACTGTTCGTGAATGTTGCGGCGGTGAAACCAGGAGTGGGGTCCAGCGACAAGTCTGCCAATCACCAACTTGTCCGGCAGTGGGTCCAGTGCGAGTAAAAATTTGCAGAGAGACTCCGTACTTCTAGACAAGATCTTCATTTTCGCTTGTTCATTGGATGCCAATTCGATGCCAATTCGATGCCATACATCACACGGGTTCCACAGGTTCCACAGGTTCCACGGGTTCCACAGGTTCCACGTCCACTATGGGCGACAGGTAATTTTTAACATACCCATCCTCTATACCCCAGTAGACCATCAGCGGCTTCTCTGGAGACAAGGAAAGTGTGACCGTAGAGGACAGCGGTGCAGCCTTGCAGAACAGGAGTAAGTATCGCATGGAAAACTCCAGACAGACCGACCCCTGCATGCACTGGGTGCGACACGTCACACGGGCGGTACCAATGTCGCCTTGCACGCTGAACTGGATGCCGTTTTTCACCACAATGGTGCACGTCTCCCCAAACACACTCAAGTCGCCGCAGATCTTAGCGAAGTCGCGCGCCGGCAGCTCCACGGTGCAGGCGTAGACCATTTCTGGAATGTGCATATGCTCGATGTCGACGTCCATCAACTGCAGCTCAAACACGGAGACAGACTCGTCTCTTTCCAGTACCAGATGCAGCGTGTCGGACTCTGCCTTCATAGTGAGGGTGTCCCTGTGCACTCCCTTCAAAATTGTAGCAAGCGCATGCAGGGAAACTCCGAGGGACATCGGTCGGTCGCAGCGGTAGTATTCAAATCGCTCCGACTTGAGCAGCAGGGTACACACGGAGACATGCGACATGTCCATTGCCTGCATCGACAGTCCGGTCGAACTGACATCGAGATTAACGTGGTTCACCAGGTCCTTGGTCGCATGGACAATGTCCTTTAAGATGGAACCGTCCGTCAGCCGAGCTTCAAACATAGTTGGAGTGCTTGCCTGCAGTATTAAAGGTTGCCATATCCCGAAAAATGATGGAGGACCGCAAAAAAATTCTGTCCCACAACACCATGCAAGAGACCTACCACTTTGTCAACAAAACCTACTGGATCAGCGTCATGGCGATGCTGGTCCTTGGAGCAGCAATTACACTGGAAACAATGCAAGAAGAGGACCGCCGTCGCCGTGGACTCCTGTACGGCTCCGGAGGAGGTGTCATACTATTCCTGATCGTACTGTCCATTGCACGGTCCACGACCGCACTGAAAGTAGTCACCATTCTCGGCTCGGCTTTTTTTGCAGGATTCACCGTGGGAATTTTCAGCGCCATGTGAAAAAAATACTCTATATAAGGGAGAACACTGCTGTAAAAATGAACAAGATACTTTTATTTGCATTGCTACAAATCGCAGCTTCACAAGATTTGCCAGCTGATTTGCCAGATGGGAATGTGATCGACGAAGAAGGGCTGGAACATGGACAACCTTCTTTGGGTCGTATTGTGCGCGATTACTTCTACGAAGAATATTCTGATTATGACTCCTCCTACACTCCGACCTGGTCCAAAGCAAAAATTATAGCTCAGTACGGATACATTAAACACTGGGATACTGCACACATCACAAACATGGCATATCTTTTTGCTTACTTACATAGTATCGAACCAGATATCAGTGCCTGGGATGTCTCTTCGGTTACGAATATGAATACTATGTTTGGCTATAGCACATTCTCGCCAGATATCAGTGCATGGGACGTCTCTTCGGCTACGGATATGTCATATATGTTTAAACATAACGATGTTTTCAACCAAGATATCAGCACACAACAAGTAACGAATGGTGACACCACATACACTGCCTGGGACGTCTCTTCGGTTACGCGTATGAATGAGATGTTTTCATATGCCTCTGAGTTCAACCAAAATATCAGTAAATGGGACGTCTCTTCGGTTATGACTATGGATAACATGTTTTCATATGCCTCCAAGTTCAACCAGGATATCAGCTTGTGGGACGTCTCTTCGGTTACGAATATGGAGGGCATGTTCTTTTCTGCCTCCAATTTCAACCAGGATATCAGCTTGTGGGACGTCTCTTCGGTTATGTCTATGGATAACATGTTTTCATATGCCACAGACTTCGACCAAGAGTTGTGTGGCATGCATTGGAAGGACTCACCTGCATACATCAAACGTAGTATAAGTCAGCACATTTCAGCCTTTTACTGTTCATGTGCTCCAGGAAAATATCTTCGAACCACATCTATGTTAGGGTTATCCAATACTGAGTGCATTCCTTGTGAAGCAGGATACCAAGATGAACAAAATTTCGTAGGATCATCGTGTTCAGACTGTTATCTACATCTTCGCGCAGATCACACCAGATGTTTTGAACCTGGGACTGACCCTTTGCCAGATGGGGCGTCGGGGCTTAGAGTAGGTTATTTGGGTGATATTGTGGATAATTACTATGAGAAAACAGCAAACAAAAAAAAAAAAAATATTGAAGATAAGTACGGACCCATTGAATTATGGGATACTTCAGCAGTAACGAACATGGAAAGTCTTTTCAATCACGTCCAGATGGCTTATGTTAACCCAGATATTAGTGCAGTTAACCCAGATATTAGTGCCTGGGATGTTTCTTCGGTGACAACTATGTATCATATGTTCGAAGCTGCCTCCAAGTTCAACCAAGATCTTGGTAAATGGAATGTTTCTGCTGTTACAGATATGGAAGCAATGTTTTTCAATGCCATTAACTTCAACGGTAATGTCCGTGCATGGGATGTTTCTTCGGTTACGGATATGGCAGAAATGTTCTCAGGCGCTACATCTTTCAACCAACAACTGTGTAGTCAGAGTTGGATTGATGCAAATGAGAATGGAATCACTTTTAAAGATGATGCCAATGCGTTTTTTGACAATACTGCCGTAGCAGGGTTTTCCAATGTAGTGTGTGCCTGTAGTTTTGGGTTTTCTTTCAATTCTGGCATTTGTGATGCATGTACCAGTGGACAGTACCAAGATGAAATATCGGAGACAGACAGCCCTTGCAAGGTTTGTGCTAGTGGACGGTATCAAGATGAAAATGTCCAAAGTACATGCATAGATTGCAGTGCCGGTAAATATTCGGAAGCAGGTGTTGGACAAATTAGCGAAACAGTGTGCGAATCTTGCATTGTCGGTAAATATCAAGATCAAGTTGCCCAAAGTGCATGCAAGGTTTGTGCTAGTGGTCAGTATTCAGAAACTGCCCAAAGTGCCTGTAGCCATCCAAAATGTGCAGGGGAGGAGTGCACTGTGCAGGATCTGCTCCTAACGGTAACCCCGCAGGATCTGGTTACTGCATACCAGGCTAGGGGCAACTGTGGAAACTGAGCCATGTGAAAAATGAGGGAAAAAAATACAAAAAGTAATTTGTTGTCTTGTGTACACTTTGTTATTGTATGCAGTAATTCTACCGGGTCCACCTCTCTAATCTTAGCCAAAATCATGTTCTTGGTCTGTGTAAAGCAAGGTTTGTTGATGTTGTAGAGGTCCAGCGTATTGGCTTCGGGCAGAATACGCTCCAACTCATTGCTCCTTTGAATTATCCGCAAGCCCTCGACATGTACGCCACTGCGCATCAGGTACAGACATGCGGGTAAAAATGTAGTGAACACCGTGTTTGGCAGAAGACAGTGCCAGTAGGCTACCAGTAGTGGTGCATACTCTGCACACAGCCGGTCGCAGTCGTACTGGTGCATGGTTCGGAAAAAGTTGGGTTCAGAAAAGACAGTGTTGGTGTAAATGGTAGCCATGGTAGCTACGTTCTTGGGCAGTTGGTGGAAGACGCTGTAGCGCATGTACTTGTTCATATTCTTGTTGGCATTGCTCACGCCGTCCAGATACTTGGCAAACTCGCTTTGCTTCCGGACCTGCGAAAACAACATGAGCTGCAGCAGAGTCTTCACCTGCTGCTTGCACAGCTGCACGGTTAAATTCATGCTGCCCTCGATGACTACACCATTGTTGTCGCGACAGAACCGATTCGGGTCGCTCTTGATCGTACCGATCGTAGGCAGACACTTCGAAACATTGCGCCACGATCGCGTTTGCTCGGTCTCTCCGTTCCACTGCAGACCAGACACTGGACAGATCAAACAGTGCTCGGCGTTCAGTATTTTAGGAACAGTGCAGTCGGCAGTACAGAGATGCACGCTGCGCGATCCCTCGCACACGTAGACATTGGACAACGTGCGTACCTTGGTGTCGCCGACCAGGGGTCGATCCCATTGCCACAACACGACCTGGGTGGAGCCTCGCTGTACCAGCGTTGCAAGAGGGTTGCTGATCTTACATTTGGAGTCGCACACATGACCGGTCTTACAACAAAGGCGCTCTTGCAGTGTCTCGGCAATGTCCACATCGTCCATCGTGTGGGTAGTTCGGTGGTCACATTTATAGTACGCCATAACACTATATAGCTGTCGCAGAAGCCACACATATGCTGTACCCACTGTTGTTACTAGTGTGGTGTGGGTCGGTGCTGGTGTCGGTACAAATGTCTCACCAAAAAGAGGAATGCCACCGCCTACATGCCGCTGCCATTGAGTGGGACGGAGAGGTACGAGACGCCATATTACAACGAGCTCTCAATGAAGCACACAGGGCTTCCATTGCCAGCACATTCGGAGCCCTGCAGAGCAGTACATGCGATCTGGATTTGACTACACCCTGGTCCATTCTCATAGCTACCGGAGTGTCGCTCGGCATTTTTTGGGCAACGTATCCCACGCGAATTGAGACCAAAGAGATCACAGAGACCGAAGATGAACACGAAGAACACGAAGATGAACACGAAGATGAACACGAAGATGAACACGAAGATGAACACGAAGATGAACA
>MDTF01003029.1_pt1 | contig 12013 bp, 13 predicted proteins | sample 811191 | NCBI WGS metagenome assembly MDTF01 (sample SAMN05326649, study PRJNA326480) | marine metagenome | isolation source: seawater | place: Southern Ocean | collected 2011
AGAATGCCCAAAAGGAATTTCTTTAGATACTATTGCTAGAATGAATAGAGAGTTAATGAAAGCTTCTATATAGGTTTGTGTTTTTAGAAAAAAAGTTAACATGCTAATAAATAATAAAACCCAAAACGAATATCGTTTTGGGTTTTATTATTTATGGATTATTTCCTCCCAAAATCAGCAGGAATTTCTCCCCAAGCTTTGGTTTCCCATTTAAGAATTGGGTTTTTAAAGGTGTTTTCTTTTAGCCATTTTTCGGCTCTTTTTATGAGTTCTAATAAATCTTTGTTAGAAGCATCAAAATGCATATTGGTTTTACACCTTTTCTGTTTTATCCAACTCATGGCGATTCTGGAGTCAGAATAAATAGGAATATCTTCTTTGTTTTTGCTTTTTAATAAAGCAATTCCGTGTACTAAAGCTAAAAACTCACCAATATTGTTCGTCCCTTTTTTAAAAGGGCCCATGATAAAAATTTGCTTTTTATCATGTGTTAAAACACCTCTGTATTCCATTTTCCCTGGATTTCCAGAACAAGCAGCATCCACAGAAATACTCTCTAAATTAGGCGCACCATAACTTGCTTTTTCAGAAGTTGATAAAGTTGGTTTTTTGGTGTTTTTACCTATATAATCTGCATAGTTTTTGGTTGCTGCAATTTCAGCTTCATCTAAATCTCCAAAAGATTTGTATTGAGCACCTTCAAAACCATCAATCTGTTTTTTACAGACTTTCCAAGAAGTAAAAACTCCTTTTTTGTGTCCATTCCATACAACATAAAACTTTTTTTTACTCATTTATGTCTAAAATTACATCTTCAATTACTCTTGGAAAATATTTTTGTTCTAAAATATGAATTTTTTCTGCAATCGTTTCTGGTGAATCATCATTATTTAAAGCTGTTTCTGCCTGAAAAATGATGGCCCCTTCATCATAATTGGCATTCACATAGTGAATTGTAATACCTGTTTTTGATTCTTTATTTTCTTTTACAGCGCTATGAACGTTCATCCCATACATCCCTTTTCCACCATATTTTGGCAACAAAGCAGGGTGAATATTAATGATTCTATGAGGGAAAGCGTCCACAATTTTTTCAGGAATTTTCCATAAAAACCCAGCTAAAATAATATAATCTGCCTTATTTTTTAAAAGATTTAAGATGGTATCTTCTTTTGAGAAATCAGTTTTTAAAAAGTGTAAGCAACTAACGTTTAAGTTTTTACATCTTTCAAAAATTTTGGCATGTTCATTATTTGAGAACACTTGAGTCACTTTAGCCGTTTTGGTTTGATTAAAAAACTTTATAATATTTTCTGCGTTCGTTCCAGAACCAGAAGCAAAAATGACAATACGCTTCATATCTATAAATCTAGAGTACAAAAAAAAGAATAATTATTAACAATCAGGTCATTTTAAGAAGACATTAAACATTTTTATTTATCTTTAGTAATCATTTCTTGAGCAAAAGCTAGTTAGAATTAATAAGATTCGTATTTTTGCCCCGATTTAAATTTTAAAAAACAGAAAATTATGTCAGACATTGCATCAAGAGTAAAAGCTATTATCGTTGATAAATTAGGAGTAGACGATAATGAAGTAACAACAGAAGCTAGCTTCACAAACGATTTAGGAGCAGATTCTTTGGATACTGTTGAGTTAATTATGGAATTCGAAAAAGAATTCGATATTCAAATTCCAGATGATCAAGCTGAGAACATCGGTACAGTAGGTCAAGCAGTAAGCTACATTGAAGAAGCAAAAAAGTAAATTTATATGCAATTAAAACGAGTTGTAGTCACTGGACTTGGCGCATTAACGCCAATTGGTAATAATATTGAAGAATATTGGAATGCATTAGTTAACGGAGTTAGCGGTGCAGCCCCTATCACTTACTTTGATGCTGCCAAGTTCAAAACTCGTTTTGCATGTGAATTAAAAGGTTTTAACGCGACCGATTTTATGGATAGAAAAGAGGCGCGTAAAATGGATAGATTTACACAATATGCGATGGTTGCTTCAGACGAAGCTATTGCAGATTCAAATCTAGACTTAGAAAAAATTAACAAATTCCGCGTTGGTGTAATTTGGGGAGCAGGGATAGGAGGTTTAGAAACTTTTCAAAATGAAGCTCTAAATTTTGGAGCTGGAGACGGTACTCCAAGATTCAATCCGTTTTTTATCCCAAAAATGATTGCAGATATCGCGCCAGGAAATATTTCTATTAAAAATGGATTTATGGGGCCAAATTATACTACAGTTTCTGCATGTGCATCATCTGCTAACGCGATGATAGATGCTTTAAATTATATTCGTTTAGGTACTTGTGATGTAATCGTAACTGGTGGTTCTGAAGCTGCTGTTGCTATTGCTGGTGTTGGTGGTTTTAATGCCATGCACGCTTTATCAACAAGAAATGAAAGCCCAGAAACAGCCTCTAGACCTTTTGATGCAGAACGAGATGGTTTTGTATTAGGTGAAGGAGCAGGAGCTATTATTCTTGAAGAATATGAACATGCTAAAGCCAGAGGAGCAAAAATTTATGCTGAAGTTATTGGAGGAGGAATGTCTTCCGATGCGTATCACATGACAGCACCTCACCCTGAAGGTATTGGTGTTATTGCTGTAATGAAAAATTGCCTAGAAAATTCAGGAATTAAACCAGAAGATGTAGACCATATTAATACACATGGGACTTCCACATCTTTAGGAGATGTCGCAGAATTAAAAGCAATTTCTAAAGTTTTTGGAGAGCATGCTAAAAACATTAATATTAATTCCACAAAATCTATGACAGGTCATTTGCTAGGTGCTGCTGGAGCTATAGAGTCTATTGCTGTTATTTTAGCAATGAAGCATGGTATTGTGCCACCGACAATAAATCACTCTACATTAGATGAAAATATTAATCCAGAATTAAATCTTACGCTAAATAAATCTCAGAAAAGAGACGTTAAAATAGCAATGAGTAATACATTCGGTTTTGGAGGTCACAACGCTTGTGTTGCCTTTAAGAAATTAGAGGAATAGCCTATGAATTTTATTCGCAAAATAGTTAAATCTCGGTCTCCTGAAGATCAAGAATTAATAAGCGAATTAAAAAAACTGCTCAATTTTTCTCCAAGTAACATTAACAAGTACAAAAAAGCATTTACACATAGATCTGTGCAAATGGTAGATAAAAAAGGGATTCCTATTAATTATGAACGTTTAGAGTTCTTAGGAGATTCTATTTTAGGCTCTGTAATTGCTGCTTACTTATACAAGAAAGTTCCTACAGGCTCAGAAGGTTATCTTACTCAGATGCGCTCTAAAATTGTTAGTAGAGAGCATTTAAATGAATTAGGGAAGGACTTAAATTTAATTCGTTTTGTAAAAAGTAATATAGACCAATCAAATGTGGGTGATAATATTCATGGTAATATTTTTGAAGCATTAATCGGTGCTATTTATTTAGATCAAGGGTATAAATTTTGTCAAAAATTCATTCATGAAAATGTAATTGTACCTTATGTTGATATTGAAAAGTTAGAAGGAAAGATTACAAGCTATAAAGGTTTAATTATAGAATGGTGTCAAAAACAGAAGAAGAAATATAAATTCGAGACTTATGAAGATTCTGGAAATGAACCTGTAAAGCATTTTAGTGTTAAAATAAGTATTGATGGTGAGCAGATTGCCAAAGGCAGAGCAACTTCTAAAAAAAAGGCAGAAGAACAAGCTTCAAAAAGAGTGTATTATGCATTTCAGAATCAGATTTCGTTAAGTTAAATACGACAACGATTTCGTTAATATTCCCTTAAAGCTCATAAACAATTAGTAATTTAGCGTCTTGAAGATGAACTAAAACTAGTTACTAACTATGCAAATTCACTCATTAGGTTTAGGCGATTTCTGTGAAGATGAATATTCTTTAATTGGTATTCATACAACATTAGAGGATTTTAAATTAGCTTATTTGTTGAACAAAAATTTATGTACAAGTTTTTATAAATCTAGAGAAGATTTAAATTTTGAAGATCAGCAAAAAAATGCATCTTTTTCAATTTTTAATTATGCTAGTACAAAATACGATTTTGATTGGTTTTTAATTGCAAATAGCTCAAAAAGAGAAAATCAAACAGAATCAAATGAACTTCTACTAACATCAGAAACAAAGACATACTTAATACCTGAAAAGAAAAAAGTAGATTTCTTTATTAAAATCTCGGGAGATTTAGAGTATAGTTTTGTGCTAGATACAGTAGATAAAATAAAAAAAATAGATCAAGTAATTACTTCTTATTTAATAGATAAGAATACATTAAAGTCTAAAGACTTTTTAATTTTTTAGAAAATATGCCACATAATAACAAAACAAAAATAGTTGCAACTCTAGGTCCAGCAATAGACACAAAAGAAATTTTAACAGAATTAGCTAGAAATGGTGTAAATGTTTTTAGGATTAATTTTTCTCACGCAGATTACGATGACGTAAGAAGAAAAGTAAAAATTATTAGAGAAATTAATGCTGAAAATAATTTTAACATTGCAATTCTTGGAGACTTACAAGGTCCAAAATTACGTGTTGGAGTTATGGAAGAAGATGTAGAACTAGAAGATGGGGATACCTTTACATTCACTACAGAAAAATGTATTGGAACCAAAGAAAGGGCTTTTATGACTTATCAGCGTTTTCCTAAAGACGTAAAAGTAGGAGAACATATTTTAGTTGATGACGGTAAATTAATGTTTGAAGTTATCTCAACCAATAAACAAACAGAAGTAGTAGTAAAAGTAATTGTTGGTGGGGCTTTAAAATCTAAAAAAGGTGTAAACTTACCAAATACAGCTATTTCTTTGCCTGCATTAACAGAGAAAGATATGGCAGATGCAGTTTTTGCAATTGACCAAGAAGTAGATTGGATGGCATTATCTTTTGTACGAACTCCTGAAGATTTAAGAATGTTACGTGATTTAATTGCACAGCATTCTGATTATAGAATTCCTATAATTGCTAAAATAGAGAAGCCGGAAGCTGTTGCTAATATAGATGCATTAATTCCTTATTGTGATGGATTAATGGTTGCTCGTGGAGATTTAGGAGTAGAAATTCCAATGCAAGACGTACCTTTAATTCAGAAAAAATTAGTTAGAAGAGCAAAAAGAGCAAGAATTCCTGTAATTATTGCGACTCAGATGATGGAAACAATGATCGATAACCCTGTGCCAACAAGAGCAGAGGTTAACGATGTTGCTAATTCTATTATGGATGGTGCAGATGCAGTAATGCTTTCTGGAGAAACTTCTGTAGGGAAACACCCCATAAAAGTTATTCAAAAAATGTCTGAAATCATTAATGCTGTCGAAAATTCTAAAATGATTAAAGTACCTCAAGAAGCTCCTCATATTAGAACAAATAGATTTGTTACAAAATCTATTTGTCATCATGCCGCTTTAATGGCAAATAATACTGATGCAGCAGCAATATCAACATTAACAAATAGTGGTTATACTGCTTTTCAAATCTCTGCTTGGAGACCTAGAACACATGTTTTGGCTTTTTCAACGGATAAAAGAATTTTAGGAAAATTAAACCTACTTTGGGGTGTAAAAGCGTTCTATTATGATAAAAATCTATCAACAGACGATACTGTTGATGATATTAATAATATCGCTAAAGAAAAAGGCTTTGTAAAATCTGGTGATTTAATTATCAACCTTGCATCAATGCCTTCAGAGGCTAGAGGAATGGTAAATACATTGCGTGTTTCTGAAATTGAATAAAAGAAATTTTAATTTTTATAAAAAAAGCGTTCTAAATTTTTAGAACGCTTTTTTTTGGGAATATAAATTGATAATTAAATCTTCAATTTTTTAGTGATGATAATTGCATCATTAGTAACAAATGGCATAGGCATCATTTCTGCAGATCTTGGATGTATTGAAAAATTAGGGTTTTCTAACAAATCGTAAGAGATTTCATTTAAAATAATAGCTAGTTTTTCGTTTTTATTAATACTGAAAGAAAGTGTTAGGCTTTTATCAGAGTTTGCCATATTGTAAACTAAGAAAGTCCCTTTTTCTACCACATACTTTTTACCATTATTTACGACAGCATCATTTACTTTAAATTGGTGTAAAGTGAGCTTGTTGTTCGTAATAAACTCAAACTTATTTACCTTTCTATTGGGTGTAATTAACAATTCTAACAAGCGTTTGCTGCCAATGACAGTGTCAAAATCTATACTGATATTCGATGAAGGAATGTTTTTATAATCTGTTTTTTTATGGTAGTTAAAATGGGTATTGTATTTGCTTTTGGTTTCTGCATTTTTAACACCTCCTTCTGTAACAGTTTTATCAAATATTTGTTTTGTATAACTATCTAAAGTAGTATTGTAGGTTCCAAAATAAGCAGTTTTATTATCAGAATTCTGAATATAAACAATGCTATTAGGCTTCTTGTTATCTATAGTAAAACCGCTGTTATAAGTTGCAAAACCAAAGAAAATAATGGTTAAAAGACCACTTAATTTCAGCATCCAACTAGCTTTTTTTTGATGAAAAGTAAAAAGCATCAATCCGAAAATTAAGGCAATTAAAATTCCACTTATAAATAAGTTTTTTAAACCTAAACCAACAGGAAACATTTTAATCATTGGCGCAAAAATATAGATTGTTGGTATGGATATTATTGTGAATAAAATACGTTTTGATCTTTCTTCGATATTCATAAAAATGGCAATTGCCAAAATGAATAAAGCACAGAAAACAGGTATGATAATAAAGCTTGCTCCTTTTAAATAAATACTGATTAAAAAATTGATGATTAACCAAATAAAAATGGGTGCAATTAATAAATTTATTACTTTTTCTTCTTTAGAAAAGTAGGTATACGTTTTTAGTAAGATTAAAAGGTTTAAGAAAACAAAAGCAATAATGTAGATATATCCATTATAGGTAAAACCGTGTAAAATATCATTGTAATGAGGATGAATTACAAGTAGTAATTTCCACAATCCGAAAGAAATTGACCCACATAAAATTAAAGAAATTAGAAACGGAAGAAATCCTTTGAAAACCTGTTTAATAGAAATCTTGTTGAGTGAAACTCCGAAGAAAATCAGAATTAAAAATAATACGATTGCAATAATTAATAAAGGAGTTACCCAAGAAAATGGATAGGTAAGTAGTTTTGAAAAAGGAAAATTTAAGTAAATAAAATCTTCATTAGAATCTAGATTTTCTAAATCAGAAAAAGCAAAATAATTTAAAGTGCTCGTTAAATAATCTGCTTGATGAAATAGTGTTTCCTTGTCTAATCTTTCATAAGAATCTTGTGCTGTATGGTAATCGAAATGATCGCCGATAAAGGCAAAATTGAATCCATTTATGTTGGCATCTTGTCTAAAAACGGTTAAATCAGTATCATTAGGTAATTTTTTATAGACGCCATACATTAATGAATTTGTTGCCGGAAAGTTAGGTTCTGCAGCTAAAAACTCTGAAAGTAGTTTACTGTTTTTACCATTCGTTTCCATTAACATATAGCTTGGTCCTCCACTTCCTCTAGCTTCAAAATTTAAAACCAAACCAATATCTTTTGCCCAAGAATGTTCATTAACAAAAGCTTGAGCGCCCAATAAACCTAATTCTTCAGCATCAGAAAGTAAAATTATAATATCGTTTTTTGGTGTTTTATTTTTTGATAAAAAAGCCCTTACCCCTTCTAAAATAGTTGCAACACCAGAGCCTGCGTCACTAGCACCTAAAGAAGAATGTGTGCTAGAATCATAATGAGAAAGTAACATTAAGGCTTTTCCGTTTTCTGAACCTTTTATTTTTGCAATAATATTTTTGGCAGTTGTAGCTGCAAAGAATTTTTTATTTACGGCAGTTTGAGTTTGAATTTCTGTTTCTAAGCCCATTTTATTCAGTTCCTCAACAATATAGTTTCGAACATTTTTATGCTCTTCAGAACCAACATAATGTTGTTTTAAGCTTATTTTTTTCACATGCTTTAAAGCATTATGAATAGAAAAATCAGTTTTTACTAAAGATTCCTCTTTAGGTAAAGAAGGTTTTAAATCAGAAAAGCTCCAATAGATACTCCCTAAAACGATGAGGATTGATAAGACAGAAGATATTTTTTTCATTCAACTAAGTTTTTGTAAAAGTAAGAAATAAAAAAAAACTTTTTTGAATTGTTGTACGAAAGGGAAAATAATGTAAATTTAAAATCAACTAAAAACTAAATTATTATGGGAATTAAAAGTTTTCAAGGAAAAAGAGATGAATCTCAAGGAAAGAATGAAGAACAAATTTTAGTTTCTGATTATATGACAAAAAAGCTCATCACATTTAAAGCTGATGACTCTTTAGACCATGTCATAAACTTACTAATTAAGCATAAAATTTCTGGAGGACCCGTTGTGAATGATAAAAATGATTTAATTGGTATTATTTCGGAAACAGATTGTATTAAACACATTTCTGAAAGTAAGTACTACAACATGCCTTCTGATACTAATAATACTGTTGGAAAATATATGGTTACAGCAGTTGACACAATTGATAAAGACATGAATATTTTTGATGCTGCTTTTAAATTTATTAGCTCACGCAGAAGAAGGTTTCCAGTTGTTGAAAACGGAAAATTAATCGGTCAATTAAGCCAGAAAGATGTTTTAAAAGCTGCAATTAAAGTAAAAGGAAATACTTGGAAAAGCTAACATCTTTTTAGTTTTTAAATTTGGTCCATAAGAAATGATTCATTCTTTTGTTTTCTTAACAAGAAAATGAATCATTTTCCATAAAATATAGATTACCTTTCTTTTTTAATCAATAAAAAAGTTTCGTTTTCTAAAGGTAAGTATCCTTCATCGTAAATATAAAAATAGGTATTTCTTGTTTTGGTTGTATAAATAGATGTAAAAAACTGAAAATCGAAACCTCTATCATATAATTTTGTTCTTGTCACTTTTGTTTTACCTGTAGTATTTAATTCGGATAAAATTTTATAATTTTTTCGTAGGCGATTATTAATATTTCTTATAAGATTTTTACCTTCTTTATTCACGCGATTATTGAAGGCGTTTCTACAGTAATCAGAACAAAATTTCTTATCTATTCGACCTTTTAAAGGCTCTTCGCATTCTAAACACTCTTTTTTTTCCATAGCTAGTATTTTTTACACTTTTACTTCTCCCCAATTTTCGCCAGATTTTATTCTGTATAATTGCATGGTTGTAATACCAAATTGCTTTGCAATTAATCTCATTCTAGTTTTTCTATTAGGGTCTAAGAGTTTCTTTTTTATAACTCTAACTCTAACTTCTGTTAATTTTGCTCTTGGTTTAATACCAAATTTTACAATCCGTTTTGGGTTTGATCTTTGATGTGTTGTCAACTCTTTTTGATTCACCCACAAAAGATTTTTATAATAATTGTCTGATAAATCATGATTTAAATGAATTACAAACTTTTTATCTCCATCTTTCTTTAAAAATAGTAAACCAATTACTCTATGAACATACGAATTTCTTCTTTTTCTACTCCCTTTTTTAGGATAAGGAAAGGTTTCAAAATTGTTAATAGTACCAATTTTTACTAATTTATATTCACTTTCTGAAACTTCTTTTTTTACTCTTCCATAATTAGAAATGTAAATTTTTTCTTTTTCAAAATCATAATCTTCTTTTTCAAATAGCTTCCATTGTTCATTTCTGTACGATTTCATGTCTATAAGGTTTTCATTTTAGAAAGGTACGTAATATCCGTTTACAAACGACTACAATTAGTTACAATCGAAAGTAATTGTTTTGTAACCGAATAAAACTAGAAGGGTATCGCAACTTTGCAGTGTTGAAACTCATCAACAAAAACAAATTATAAACTTGCACTTAAAAAAGAAAGTGTATAAAACTTATCTTATGAATACGTTAAGAAACAAAGTACAATTAATTGGTAGATTGGGTCAAGAACCAGAAATAGTAACCTTTAAGGATGGCAATAAAATGGCCAAATTTTCTATGGCTACAGATGATAGTTATAAAGACAAAGAAGGGAACAAAGTAGAACGTGCTTATTGGCACAACATTATTATAAAAGGCGGTTTAGTTACTGTAGTAGAAAACTATGTAAATAAAGGCCAAGAAATAGCTGTTGAAGGAAAATTAACAAACAGATCTTATGATACTAAAGAGGGTGAAAAAAGATATGTAACAGAAATTTTAGTGAACGAGTTATTGCTATTAGGAGGAAAACAACAGTAATATTTTTATGAATTAGAAAATAATAAAGACCAACGTTAAGTTGGTCTTTATTATTTAAAATATTAATGTTCTTCTTCTATTAACTCATTATATGACCTATTAAAAATAGTCTTTATTTGACAACCTGTATTTCTATTAAAAGAGCATCAAAAGGATTAATTGTAGGCCATTTGTTTTTTATAGTTTCTTTTAAAACATTCAATTCTGCAAGTATTTCAGTAGTTATTGATGTAAGTGGAGCAATTTTTTGCTTTACAAAAAACTTTTCTATGCGTTCCTAAAATTAATATTTTTATTGATATATCAAGTCAAAAAAATTATATTAGTTAACCTATTGCTAAAAAAACATTATTTTTTTATCGAAAAAAACATTGGCTCAATCCCTTTCTAAAGAAACATCAAAAACTATTTTGGTTTTTGTATACAATAGTAATAACTTGATCTAGTGAACGTTTTAAAAATGGGTTTTTACCAAAAAAAATTGACAACCTTACGCAACCTTTTAATATTTTTTGCACCTATGATATATAAACTAAAAAAAACTATTTTATGAAAACTAAATTCTACTTCTTATTACTTAGTATTGTTGCTGCTTTGTCATTTTTTAATTGTGAATCTAACACAAAAGATATTATAGAAACTCCAATAGAAGAAACTCCAATAGAAGAAACTCCAACCTTATTAACAAACCTTTCATTTGAAGAAACCTATGCATTTGAAGCTAATCTTTTAGGTGGCCCTCACATTGGAATGACTCACTCAACATCTGAGAATAGTTTATTTATTTCATGTAGAGAAAATGAGCCCTCTGGAGGCACTACCGAAGAAGAAGTTTTTAAATTAAACCTAGACACCAACCAACTAATTAGAAAAAACACCTCTCCTGGTGGATTTATTACTAAACAATTAAAAATCATAAACGACCAATTAGTTTCTATTGGAGGTACAGAATTAAAAATTTATGATTTAAATATCGTTAATGAACCTACAAGTAAAAGTTACTATGATATATATCCAAATAGTCCGTATTTCACTCTAAGTAAGTTTGGAATTGCAACAGACAATGGAGATACATACATAATAGGAGGGTATCGAGTTGATACCTCTACGAAAGAAAATAAAAAAATTCACAAATTAAATATTAATTCAGTAGAACCTTTTGAAGAAATTATTGACACTCCTGAAACTATGGTAGGTGCAAGTGGTGCCATTTCAAATAACAAATTATATGTTTTTGGCGGAGCTACTTATGAAAATTTTACAGAAGGAACAAACAAAATTTATATCTACCCCCTAGATAATTCACAAAATTATGAAGAACTTAGTATGTCTGTTACAGCTGATGTTACTTTTGTCCAAAAATATGGTGATATCATATTAATTGCCGGGCACAAGGGACTTTATGTAGGTGAAAGAACTTCTTTTGTAGGTACCTTTGACACCGCTACAAAAGTATTTCAAGAAATTGACACCAATTTAAGCAGCGAAGGTGGAGAAAAAGCGATTCATCAAATGATTGTTAAAGACGATAAAATATTTATTTTATACGGACATCCAGGTGACGTAATTGTTGGATTAGAATCTGAATGGTCAATTTTATCAGCAGATTTGTTATAAGTACATGAAAAAGAGTTTTTGTTTTGAAGAGCTTCTACATTTGGTAACCGTTATTGATGATAATAATTTACACCCTAAAATTAAATAGTTATTGAATTAGAAGTTCTCATACAAAAGTGTTGTAAACAAGATTTGAGTGCACA
>MDTF01014202.1_pt1 | contig 12007 bp, 13 predicted proteins | sample 811191 | NCBI WGS metagenome assembly MDTF01 (sample SAMN05326649, study PRJNA326480) | marine metagenome | isolation source: seawater | place: Southern Ocean | collected 2011
AAAATGAAGAAGAAGTATTCTTAGGTCGATCAGTTACCAGAACTCAAAATATGTCAGAAGAAACTTCTAAAAAAGTTGATTCCGAAGTTAAAAAAATTGTTGAAGCTGGTTACGATAGAGCAAAAAAAGTATTAACAGAAAAAATCGACGATCTTCACAAAATAGCAAAAGCATTGTTGGTTTACGAGACCTTAACAGGCGACGAAATTAGAGATCTAATGCTGAAAAACATACAACCTAAAAAATTAAATGAGATTAAAGATGACAAAGATAAGCAAGAATCCTCAGCCTTAGGTTCTTTAGGCCTTAAACCTAAGCTAGCTCATTAAATATAGTGCATGAAAAAATATTACACACGAGCGTGTAATTTTCACTATGGCACTATCGCAAAAAATCTTATTAAAAAAAAATTAGCATTATCTCTTTGCGGCAACAAAGACATAGCCTTTGATAGTATTGAAATTCTATCAAGAGACAAGCCAACAAAACGAATTAATATTAAAAATATTAAAAAACTTCCTAATCAAATAAAAAAAATTGTTTTAACAGATCTAAAAAAAATAACCTCCAAGAGAAAAAATTTAAACCAATATACAAATATTTCAGAACCATTAATTATGGGTGTATTAAATCTAACACCTGATAGTTTTTCTGATGGAGGTTTGTATAACAAGTCAAATAAAGCTTTTCGTCACATAGAAGACATGATCTCTAGTGGTGCAGATATTATTGATATTGGAGGTGAGTCAACTAGGCCTGGTTCCAAAGATGTGCCTCATGAAATAGAATGGAAGAGGTTAGAAAATGTCATAAGCAACTTTAAAAAAAAATTTCCTAAAGTATTTCTTTCTACTGACACTAGAAAGTCTGATGTAATGTTGAAAACAATTAAACATAAGTCTGATTTAATCAATGATGTATCTGGATTTGACTATGACTCAAAAGCTATAGAGAAAATTAAAAATTATGATGTTTGGAAGGTTTTGCATCACATGCAAGGAACCCCTAATAACATGCAAAACAACCCAACTTATAAAAATGTATTATTAGATATTTACGATTTTTTTGAAAAAAAAATAGATGTGGATTTTAAAAAATATAAATATAAGAAATTTATTATCGATCCAGGAATTGGATTCGGAAAAAATTTGAAACATAATTTGACTCTTATGCACAATATTTCATTGTTTCACTCATTAGGATTTCCCTTATTAATAGGAACTTCTAGAAAAAAATTCATCAATCAAATATCAGGGAAGTTCGATAGCAAAGAAAGAATTGGCGGAACCTTGGCTTCTGTTTTATACACTCTACAACAAGGTGTGCAGATATTTAGGGTACATAATGTTAAAGAAGTAAAACAAGCAATATTAGTTTATAAAAAAATAATTTTAATAAAATGAAAAAAAAATATTTTGGTACCGATGGAATAAGAGGAACAGTAAACCAAGGAATTATCAACGGTGAAAAATTTTTTAAGTTTGGATTGGCTGCTGGCAGTTATTTTATCAATCAAAAAAAAAGCAAACAAACTGCAATTATTGCAAAAGATACAAGACTATCTGGCTACACTCTAGAGCCTGCTTTAGTTTCAGGTCTAACTTCCGCAGGAATGCATGTTTTTACTTTAGGACCTTTGCCTACCAACGGTTTAGCTATGTTAACTAAAAAAATGAAAGCTAACGTGGGTATTATGATTACCGCTTCACATAATCCTTACTACGACAACGGTTTAAAACTCTTTGGTCCAGATGGATCAAAATTATCAGATAAAATTGAAAAAAAAATTGAACGTATAATTGACTCACATACTTCAATACATCTTTCAAAACCAATCACTCTAGGTAGAGTAAAACGCTTAGAAAATGGTAATGAAAATTATATTAAAATTTTAAAAAGTAATTTTCCAAAAAATTTTAGTCTAAAAGGTATGAAAATTGTTCTAGATTGTGCAAATGGTGCCGGATACAAAGCTGGACCAAAACTTTTATCCTCTCTTGGCGCAAAAGTAATTTCGATTGGAGCTAAACCTAACGGTCTTAATATTAATGATAAATGTGGATCGACTTATCCAGATAACATTAGTAGAGCAGTAAAGAAGTATAAAGGTGATCTCGGGATAGCATTAGATGGTGATGCTGACCGAATAATATTATGCGACGAACAAGGAAAAATAATTAATGGAGATCAAATTATTGCAATGTTAGCAAAAAGATGGAAAGTAAAAAAACTTTTAAAGGGTGGAGTAGTTGGAACTCTAATGTCTAATTATGGATTAGAAAATTTCCTAAAATCTGCAAATATAAACTTTACCAGAGCTAATGTAGGTGATCGATACGTTAAAGAAACAATGAAAGATTATAAGTACAATTTAGGCGGTGAACAATCTGGCCATATTATATTAGGGAAGTTTGCGACAACAGGAGATGGTCTTCTGGTATCTTTAGAGGTTCTCTATTCTCTTCGAAAAGGCAAGAAAGCAAGTGAACTATTAAATGTCTTTGAATCAATTCCACAGATATTAGAAAATGTTACAGTAAAAAATAAAAAAATAATTTCCCATCCAAAAACTAAACTAGCTATAAAAAAGGCAGAAAAAGCAATTAAAAATAAAGGAAGACTATTAGTGAGAAAATCTGGAACAGAACCAAAAATTAGAATTATGGGTGAATCAAGTAATAAAAAACTTCTACAAAAGTGTATTCAAATTATAAAACAATCCATAAAGTAATTTGAAACCTAGATCTAAAATATTGATTATTGCTGGCTCTGACTCTTCAGGTGGTGCAGGAATACAAGCTGACATTAAAACAATTACAGCTCTTGGTTCATATGCAATGACAGCTATAACAGCGGTTACAGCTCAAAATACCACAGGTGTAAACTCAATTGCAAGTATAAGTCCAAAAGAAATTTTTAAGCAAATAGTTTTTACTTGTAAGGACATAAAACCTGATGCCATAAAAATTGGCATGCTTCATTCACCTAGTGTAATCAGAGCAGTCATATTGGCGCTTAAAAAAATTAAAATTTCTAAAATTATTTTAGACCCAGTTATGGTTGCGAAAGGTGGCGCTAAGTTAATTAACAATAGAGCTATTTATATTTTAAAAAACCATTTAATTAAAAAAACATTTTTAATTACACCCAATATTCCTGAAGCTGAAATTTTAACTAAAACTAAGATAAAAAACTCGAATGACATGATTAAAGCAGCTCATATTTTATTAAAATTAGGAGCAAAAAATGTTCTAATCAAAGGCGGACATCTTAAATCTAAGGTTATGCAAGATATTTTAGTCAATAAAAAAATAATCAAGATTTTTAAAAATAAAAAGTTTTCAACTACAAATACCCATGGAACAGGCTGTACTTTATCAAGCGCTATAGCCACCTTTCTATCATGTGGAAAACTTTTAAATAAATCCTGTGAGCTTGGAATTAAATATGTTAACGAGGCAATAGGATCTAACCTAAATATTGGCAGAGGCCATGGTCCAATTAATCATTTAAATTCGATAACACTAAAAAAAAAATATAAATAATGAAAAATGTTGTAGTGGTTGGTTCTCAATGGGGAGATGAAGGAAAAGGAAAAATTGTAGACTGGTTATCAAATCAAGCTGACATCGTTGTTCGTTTCCAAGGTGGCCATAACGCTGGGCACACTTTAGTCATTGATGGTAAGGTTTTTAAGTTAAGATTGTTACCTTCTGGTATTGTACGAGAAGGTAAAGTTTCTATTTTAGGTAACGGAGTTGTTATTGATCCTTGGGCTTTGCTAGAAGAGATAAAAGAAATAAAAAAAAAAAGATTAACGTTAGTCCTGAAAACTTTATGATTTCAGAAACCGCATCTTTAATTCTACCTTTTCACAGAGAGATGGACGAAATAAGAGAAGATACAGCTGGTGAAGGAAAAATTGGAACAACAAGAAGAGGAATAGGACCATGTTATGAAGATAAGGTTGGAAGACGTTCTATTCGTGTGATGGATTTAAGATCCGAAACCAATCTAGACGCACGCTTAGAAAATGTTTTACTTCATCATAACGCGATTAGAAAAGGACTTAAGAAAAATGTTTATAAAAAAAATGATTTAAAGGATGAACTTTTAAAAATAGCACCAAAGATATTAAAATTTGCCCAGCCTGTATGGCTCAGATTAGATGAGTATAAAAAAAAAAATAAAAAAATATTATTTGAAGGAGCACAAGGTATTTTATTGGATGTTGATCATGGAACTTATCCTTTTGTAACTTCGTCGAATACTGTTCCAGCTATGGCCGCTACAGGATCAGGGTGTGGTCCAGATTCTATTGGTTATATTTTAGGCATTACAAAAGCTTACACCACAAGAGTGGGAAGCGGACCTTTTCCAACAGAACTAAATGATAAAATTGGTGAGAGTTTAGGAGTAAGAGGAAAAGAATTCGGTACTGTTACTTCCAGAAAAAGAAGATGTGGTTGGTTTGATGGTGTCCTAGTACGTCAAACTATTAAAGTTGCAGGTATAACAGGAATAGCTTTAACTAAATTAGATGTGTTAGATGAGTTGGATGAAATTAAAATGTGCATTGAGTATGAACTAGATGGAAAAAAAATGAACTATTTGCCAGCGGCATCTGAAGACCAGTTTAATATTAAACCTATCTATAAAACGTTTCCTGGATGGAAAACACCCACCCAAGGCGTTAGAAACATAGAAGATCTTCCAGAAAAAGCAAAAACTTACATTCATGCTTTAGAAGATTTTATAGGAGCTAAAATTTCAAGTATATCTACAAGTCCAGAGCGGGAAGATACTATTCTAATTGAAGATCCTTTCACTGTTTAGAGAGAAGATAAAGTATTAAAAAGTAAGATTAGATTATTAATTTTACTAATAAAATTAATAATTTAGCTTTAAAATTTAATTTTTTAAAATCAGGAAAACAACAATGTTCTTAACATATTATTACTATTTACAAGTTGTAGCAAATTTTCTAGTTTACCGAGAGTAAATTTTTAGATTTAGAAGAATTGATCATAGACTTTTGAAGTTTTTCAAAGGCCTTGGTTTCGATTTGTCTTATTCTTTCTCTACTAATCTTATATTTCTTACTTAACTCTTCTAACGTTTTAGGATCGTCTGTTAATCTTCTAGCTTTTATAATTTCTTTTTCTCTTTCATTTAAAATAGTCATGGCCTCGTATAGTGATTCTTTTTTATCATCCAATTCTTGTTTTTGAGACATATGTAATTCTTGATCCAAGTGGTCATCAACCAACCAGTCTTGCCATTCATCTGTTTCTCCTGCTTTAATAGGATCATTAAGTGATTTCTCATGGCCCATGAGTCTTCGATTCATATTAACTACCTCGTATGACTCAACATTTAATCTCTTCGATATTTCTTTTACATGTTCATCTCTAAGATCACCTTCTTGATTGGGCGCAATTTGGTTTTTAATTTTTTTTAAATTAAAGAAAAGTTTTTTTTGAGCTGTTGTTGTTCCCATTTTAACCAAGCTCCAAGATTTTAAAACGTATTCTTGTATAGCCGCTCTAATCCACCACATAGCATAAGTTGCTAATCTAAAGCCTCTATCAGGATCAAATTTTTTAACTGCTTGCATTAAGCCAATATTCCCTTCAGAAATTAACTCATTAACTGGCAACCCATAACCTCTATAACCCATGGCAATTTTAGCAACTAATCTTAAATGACTTGTTACTAATTTATGTGCTGCTTTTAAATTTCCTCTATCTTTCCAACTTTTTGCAAGTATGTGTTCTTCTTCTGAATCGAGCATTGGAAATTTTTTAATTTGCGCTAAATAAATAGACAGACCTCCCAGGGAGGGTGAAGGTAGATTAGCTATTTCTGTTTTACTAGGCATTTAATCTTATTTATAAACTACAATTTGGCTTTTCAATGACTTAATTTGTTTAATAAATCCAGTATTTTTTTGAAATCGGGTGGGAGATTAGAATTAAAATTCATATTTTTTTTTGTTCCAGGATGACAAAAACCTAAGCTTTTTGCGTGTAGGGCCTGCCTATTTAAAATTTTTAATTTATTTTCAAAATCTTCATTAATCTTCTTAAATTTAAGATTTTTTTTCCCATACTGTTGATCTCCCAATAATGAGCATCCTTTATAAGCCATATGCACTCTTATTTGGTGAGTTCTGCCAGTCTCTAGTTTGCACTCTATAAAACTAATTTTTGGAATATCTTTAATCTCAAAGACTTTTAAGGTGGTATAGTTAGTAACAGCTTTTCGCCCCGATATTTCTGTGACAGACATTAGCTGTCGATTTTTTCTACTTCTTCCTATTAAAGTTTCAACTCTTCCATTCAAAGGTCTTAAAACACCCCAACATAATGCATGATATGTTCGCTTAATTGTGTGGTTGCTAAATTGTTGTCCTAAATTTGCATGTGCATTATTATTTTTTGCTACTACGAGTAGACCGCTTGTCTCTTTATCAATTCTATGAATTATTCCAGGTCTTATATCCCCATTGATATTTGAAAGTTTTTTTTTATATTTATAGATTAAGGCATTTACTAAAGTATTATTATGATTACCAGCACCAGGATGAACAACCATGCCAGCTGGTTTATTTACAACCAAAACATCTTTATCTTCATAGACAATATTTAATTTAATATTTGCAGGTAAAATCTTTATTTCGTCTTTAGGAATTAAATTTATTTCTATATTGTCATTTTCTTTTAATTTTTGAGATGGAAAATCAATAATAGAGTTATTAACCTTTACTTGTTTTAGTTCTATAATTTTTTTTAAACTTGATCTTGACAAATCAGGCAAAAATTTTACTAGTATCACATCTAATCGACAGCCTGCTTCTTGGCTTGTAATTAAAAATTTAGTTGAGTTATTTGTCATTTAAATTTAAAGTATCATTATATGCGTTCGTAGCTCAATTGGATAGAGCGCCTGACTTCGGATCAGGAGGTTGAGGGTTCAACTCCTTCCGGGCGCACCATAAATTTTAAAGAATCCAATCTTTTAAAATGTTCAAGTTTTCTTTAATAAAAGAAGGATAATTTTCATCTATATTTATTTTTTTGAGTTTGAACTTTCTGCCCAAAACATCTTCATTATTAGCAATTTTTTCTTCTATCATTTTTTCATCAACAATTTCATCCCTGTTAAATTCTCCATGGGAATAAGACTTAATTTTTTTTGCAATATCTGATGGTTTTTGCAGAAAAGAAAAATGCCAACCACCCTCAATTATTTGCAGGTCAATTTTATCAAATCGCCAAAAAGGGTATTTTTTGAATTTTAAATTTCTTAATTTTTGAGGAGTGGGAAAATTTTTTTTCAAAGATACTTTTGATCCAATCCAATTGCTTTCATTTAAATTTTGAAGATTTATCTTGTACATAAACATCATTTGAGAAAATGCAGTAAATTTAGTTTTTGATTTAATTTGATTTAATTTTGTTAAATCAGGTATCTCATCAGAGTCTGATAAAATAATTAAATCATTATCATTTGCATCTACAAAACCCTCAGAAAGAGAATTTCTTTGATGCTGTTCAACACAAGATTCTCCTCCAGTATGATTTTTAAAATCAATCTTTTCTTGATAATCTGCAACAATATATTTTATTTTATGCTTAAATTTACTAAAGTTGTTAATATTAAAGTTAAGTTTTTTTTCCTTACCTTGATGATTTTTTGTAGATTCTGAAATAACAAAATAGTCTACTTTTTTATCAAGTATATTGAATCTTAAATCCAAAATGTGATCCTCATTAAAATATTGAAAACAGTCGTATATAGCCATTAATTAAAAAAACGATCCTCATAAATGCTTATTTCATTTGAATATTTAAAATTCAGTTTGTTTGAAATTATCTTTAACAAATTTATTTGACCAAATATCAACATAAGACTCATAAATTTATTTTCATTACTTTTAATTAAGTCGTATCCCGCTGAGTTGTTAAAATTTGGAATAAATATCATATCTATTTCTGCTGGTGTTCTTGTTGCGTGAGAGCCTATCCCCTTCCAGTCTACAATAATGTAATTTAATTTATAGAGACAGTCTAAGAGTTCGTTCCATCCAGGTACTTCTTTGTACATTGAATGTATGTGGCCTTCTATTTTTAAAAGTAAAGGTCTATATGGCCCAATACCTTTTAGTATTTCAAGTTCAGATCCTTGTGTGTCAATTTTTAAATAATCAAGCTTATTCAATTCTAAATTTAATAGCGAAGAGCTTAATGTATCACATTCTATTTCAATAACTTTTGTAACATCATAATTTTTATAATTTTTTTTTTTAATTTGGTGTATGCCAAACAAACTCGGGTCTGGTGTGTACATTGAAGAGCTACCCAATCTATTTTCCAATAAGTTAATTTTTTTTTTAATCTTTTCACTCCAAATACCCTTTTTAATCACATATTTGTTATTGGCTGTCAATTTATCAGCCTCTTTTTTAATGGGCTCAACTAAAATTGGTTCAAAAAATTTATTGTATCTTCCAGGAAAAAAATCATCCGAATTAAAACCTCCCTGAGCACCTATGTCGAGTGCTATAATTTTTTTATTATTTAAATTTTTCTCAATCAAACTTGAAAAGTCATAATAATTATTTGCCGTAAAGCTTTTCTCATTTAAATAATTAATTATTCTTTTATTAATTTTCATTTTAATAAAAAGTATAGATAGAGGAGGAAGAAGTAATTTAATTATACTTCTCGACAACTTAAGTAATATTTTTTTTAGCATTATAAGACTATAAATTATTTCTTTGTAAATGTGGTTAAGCCAATTTTTTTATTTTTAATATTTGACGATGAGCAATGTAAATTTGTTCTATCAAAAATAAGGAGATCCCCTAAATTCCATTTGTAGACTAATTCTATTTCCAGTCCTCTTAAATTTTCTAAATCTTCATGTTTTAAATATTTATTGTGTTCATCTTTATTAAAAGGTCTGTCAGAGTATATGTTTAGGTGTTCGTTTGATCTAGCATTTTTTCCTTTTTTAAAATTTTCTGTATTATTTTCTAGTAGCTCATTTTCATTTTTGGTGAAATTTGTAGAAACACCATAAAATCTATTTTTAAATATAACAGTTTCTCCGTATTCAGATAAAGGTATTAATGTTTGTTTGTATATTGTGTCGTTTAAATTAAAACCAGCATCAACATGTAATTTTAAAGGATTGTGACTTTCTTGAAAGAGTCCAAAACACTCTTTACCATCCTTATTTATAAGATTGTCCATTCTAAAGTCACCTATGATAGATGTTAATTTTTTTTTAAATAAATTTTCTAACTCTTTTCCAAAACCTTGAATCCATCTTTTTTTCATTACTTTTTGTACCGAGTTATTTACTGTCATAGGAAGGTCAACATATAATTTTAAAAATTGATTAATTTCTTTAGGGCTAATAAAATTTTTTATTACCTGCGGAGGACTTTCTAGACTTTTTATTTTGTTTAAATTTTCGTGCATTGAAATTATTCACCAATATTAATTAAAGTACCTTTTTTTTTAGCACCATAATATGAGGTATAAAAAATAATTACACCAAAAGCAAAATAAACAACAGAAATCAATATGCTTTTAAAAATTTCTAAACCATTTATTGTGTGATTTATTAATATATTTCTCATTTCTTCAAAAATATGCACTAACGGCAAACCTTTTGCTATTATTTGTAACGTACTAGGCAATATTTCAATTGGGTAATAAATACAACCAAGTGGAGCTAAAAAAAATAAACTTGCCCAAGCAATATTCTCAAACGATGGACCGAATCTTAATAAACCTGCCGTGACCATTAAACCTAAGCTTATGCCAAATATGTAAAGAGCAATAAGAAGAAAAATTAGGGGAATACCTAATTTAAAAATAGATACACCAAATAAAGGAATAGCAACTAAAACTGCAGGCACTAAGCCAATTAATGTTCGAAAAATTGCAGTAATAGTAAGCGCCGCAATAATTTCACTGATTTTAATTGGCGCGATAAATAAGTTTGTAAAATTTCTACTCCAAATTTCCTCAAGAAACATCATGTTGTAACTAATGCTTGATCTAAATAAAAAATCATAAAGAATTGCTGCGGTAAGGATAATGCCTACAGTATTGTTGTAATAAGAGGAACTTAAAGTAAAAAATTCTGAGATAAATCCCCACAAAAATACTTGTATAGACGGCCAATAAATTAAATCTAAGATTCTTGGAAAAGAGTTTCTAATTAAGTAAATATGCCTAAGACTTAAGCCATAAATTTTATGCCATCTCATTTTTACTCCTTGCAATTTTAAGAAACGTATCCTCAAGATTATTTCTTCCATGTCTTGCAACTAATTCATTGCAAGTACCACGATCAACAATTTGGCCCTCTTTCATCATGATTACAGAGTCACAAAGTCTTTCAACTTCTTTCATGTTGTGAGAAGCTAATAAAATAGTCATTTCATTTTTAATTTTATATTTTTCTATATACTGTCTGACAAAATCTCCAATATCAGGATCTAAACTAGCTGTAGGTTCGTCAAGAAATAAAATATCAGGCTTATTTATCAATGACTTAGCTAAAGAAACTCTATTTTTTTGACCCGAAGATAATTCGCCTGTTTTTTTATTTAAAAAATTATTTAAATTTAAATCTTCTGAAATTTCAGTAATTCTATTCTTTAAATTTTTAACACCGTAAAGTCTGCCGTAAACCTCTAAATTTTGTTTAACAGTAAGTTTTTTTGGTAATTCAATATAAGGAGAGGCAAAGTTCATTTTACTTAAAAGATCATTACGATTAGCATTATTAACGTTTTGGCCATTGATTAATACCTTGCCACTTGTAGGAGTAATTAACCCAAGCATCATACCGATAGAGGTTGTTTTTCCACATCCATTAGGACCCAACAAACCTAATGTTTTATTTTTTTCTAAAGTAAAATTAATATTATTTACTGCTATATAATTATTAAATTTCTTTGTTAAATTTTGAACTTTAATATCCATGAATTATTTTGCCGCTCTATTTAATCTATCATTAATCGCTAAACCAATACCTATACATGGAATTGTAGACACACAAATTATTTTGTAATTTTTATTCTTAATTATTCTTAATGTTTTATATAAGTTTTTAGCAGCTTCGTTTAAATTAGATTTGCAGCTTAAGTTAAAAATATTTTTTCCTTTTTTATATTTTTTCCCAAAAACAATAAAGGCTTCATTTTTTTTAGCCCTTTTTTGATTTAACTTCATCGGGATACCAGGTGAATAATGCCTTTTAAGCATGCCCGGCGCTTTAATAGTTTTTAAGCTACGACAAATAGTCGTTTTTCTATTTAATACTTTAGAAATATTAGTAGGACTTATTAATCCAGGTCTTAGTATTTTTGGTTTAGAAGTTAGGTCCACAATAGTAGACTCAAGACCTATTTTACACAGCCCATCATTTAAAATAATTTTTAAAGAGCCAGAAAATTCTTGAGCAACATCTCTAGCTGACACAGGACTAATATGGGATGATTTATTAGCACTTGGTATGGCTAAAGGAAAATTTAGAGATTTTAACATTCTTACTAATGTTCTATTTTTAGGAAATCTCACTGCAACAGTTTCTAATTTTGCAGTAGCTATATTAGATAAAAGTGAATTTTTTTTTTTCTTTAAAATAAAAGTAATCGGACCAGGAGAAAATTTTTTATATAGCTTAAAAAAACTATCATTTAATTCTACGTCATTTTTCAGCTGTTGAAGACTATAGTAATGAATAATAAGTGGATTTTTAAATGGTCTTTCTTTAAAAGAGTATATTTTTTTAACTACCTCAGAAGAATAGGCATTACCAGCTAAACCATAGACTGTTTCAGTTGGCACGCCCACTAGATCTTTTTTTTTGAGAAAGTTAATAGCTTTTGATAAGTTTCTGTTATTAACTTTTAGTATATTTGAATAGATATTTTTCATAATGTAATTATTATACTTTTAATGAAAAACGAAAATATTCT
>MDTF01003139.1_pt1 | contig 12004 bp, 7 predicted proteins | sample 811191 | NCBI WGS metagenome assembly MDTF01 (sample SAMN05326649, study PRJNA326480) | marine metagenome | isolation source: seawater | place: Southern Ocean | collected 2011
AATTTAATGTGATCAATGAAATATTGAATGGTCAACGTGAAATTTTAAAAATACTTGAAACTTCAGATGATAAATATTTATTAACAGATGAAGATATTGAGAAATGGTCAAATCAACAGAAAAAGTACGATTTGGCTATTCAAGATACGGATAACTTTACTGAAAAATACAAACTCAGCCTTCTTAGTATAAAGAGATATAAGAACGATGATACTTCTCGCCAAATTAATTTAAAAAAAGAAAAACTTGATAAGAAAAAATCCATTGCTAGTTGGGAAGCATTAAAAAAAGATCAATTTGCACCGATTTCTTATTTATTTCCAGTATCAAAAAATGATATATTAATATATTCTCCAAATCCTATAATATTTTTTGGTCTTTCATTATTAGTGGCGTTTTTCTATAATTTAATTTTATTAAGCTATAAGTTTAGAGAAAGTGTTAAATAATTTCATAGAATTACTAAATTTTTTTGCTAAGCCCAACTGGAAAATAACAGAAAGCAAGTATGATATTTCTATTAGTGCTTTAAGGTATCTTACAGGGTATATTAATATTCTGCAAAGCAACGATTAGCGATGTGTGGAATTATCAGCATCTCTGGTTTAGTAAATAAATTTTGAAACAAATACTACAAAACTTATCAAATGGAGAAACCTCTCTTGTTGATGTTCCATCTCCTAGAAATATTAAATCAAATGTATTAATAGCTACTAAAAATAGCGTGGTTTCAGCTGGAACTGAACGTATGTTGGTGAATTTTGGTAAGTCTAACTTATTTAATAAAGCCAAGCAACAGCCTGACAAAGTAAAAGAGGTACTCAATAAGGTTGTTACTGATGGGTTGGTTGCAACTATTGATGCAGTGAAATCTAAATTAGACCAGCCATTACCATTGGGTTATTGTAACGCTGGCGTTGTTTTAGAAAGCGATGTTAGTAATTTTAGAGTTGGTGATAGAGTGGTTTCAAATGGTAATCACGCTGAAGTTGTTCGTGTTCCAAAAAATTTATGTGTAAAAATTCCTGACGGTGTTGACGATGAGTCTGCAGCATTTACAGTCCTAGGTGCTGTTGGACTGCAAGGAATTCGTCTAATTCAGCCTACTATTGGCGAGTGTTTTGTGGTTACCGGCCTTGGGTTAGTTGGTTTGATGTGCGTGCAAATGTTGCGAGCTAATGGCTGTAGAGTGCTAGGTGTTGATTTTGACTCTAAGAAATGTGAACTGGCACGACAGTTTGGTGCAGAAACTGTTGATTTATCTAAAGATGAAGATCCAGTTATTTTTGCTCGAAGCTTTTCTAGAAGCAGAGGTGTGGATGGTGTTCTTGTTACTGCAGCAACTCAGTCTGATGAGGTTATGCATCAAGCGGCTGAAATGTGCCGTAAACGAGGCAGGATTGTATTAGTTGGTGTAGTGGGATTGAAATTGCGTCGAGATGATTTTTTTAAAAAAGAGCTGACTTTCCAGGTCTCAGCTTCTTATGGTCCCGGCCGATATGACTCGTTTTATGAGGAAGATGGAAATGATTATCCGGTAGGTTTTGTGAGATGGACTGAGCAACGAAATTTTGAAGCAGTATTAGATATGATGGATTCTGGAGCCTTAGATTTGCAGCCCTTGATTACTCATCGTTATGATATTAAAAATGCAATCAAAGCATACACTTTGCTGGATGATCCATCAGCACTAGGTATTGTGTTAAATTATCCTCCCCAAGATAAAGTCAAGCTTCAAAAGTCTAAAGTTAAATTGTTATCTAAATCCTCTACTATGCCAGTTAAAGCTGCACCTTGCATAGGGTTTATTGGGGCTGGTAATTATGCGTCCAGAATTCTAATTCCTGCTTTTAAAGAGACTGAATCTGTCCTTGATACACTAGTAACAAGTGGAGGTATTAGTGGTGTTCATCATGGTAACAAAAACAGTTTTTTAACCGCATCTACTAGTATAGATGATGTTTTAAATAATGAAAGTATCAATACAGTTGCAATTGTTACTCGACATGACGCACATGCAACCCAAGTGGTTGACTCGTTAAATGCTGGAAAGCATGTCTTTGTTGAAAAGCCACTAGCTTTAACATTAGATGAAATTGAGCAGATTGACAAAGCATATAAAGAGAACAATAAATCTAAAAACGTTAAATTAATGGTTGGCTTTAATAGACGTTTTGCTCCCCACATTATAAAAATAAAGGAGTTGATGAGTAATCATCAGTCTCCTAAGTCAATTCTTATGACTGTAAACGCGGGACCGATTCCAGCTGAACATTGGGTACAAGATATTCACGTTGGTGGTGGTAGAATTGTTGGAGAAGGTTGTCATTTTATTGATTTAATGCGTCACCTTGTTGGGCATAGTATTGTTGACTTTACAGCTACTATGATGGGAAATGCACCTGGTGTTGAGGTTAGAGAAGATAAGGCTTCAATCACGTTAACATTTGCAGATGGTTCTTTCGGTACGATATTATATTTAGCCAATGGAGGCTCCGCATTCCCTAAAGAGCGTATCGAGGTTTTTTGTGATAATGCAGTATTACAAATGGACAACTATCGAGTGCTTAATGGCTATGGATGGCCAGGGTTTAAGAAGATGAAGCTATTTAAGCAAGACAAAGGGCAGAAAGCCTGTGTTCAATCATTTGTTAGTTCTATTATTGATGGCAAGGAAGTTCCAATACCTTATGAAGAAACTATAGAAAGTTCTAGAGTTTCAATTGAAGTAGCGAATGCATTGCGTGGTGAATGATACAAAAGTTAAAATTAGTATTTCATACAGTTAAATATTTAAAATTTAGGCAAATATTTAACCGATTAAAACGTAGGTATATAAAGCGAGCTATTAATATATCGCCTTCACCAAGTGTTTCAATAATTTCAAGAAAACCACAGTCTTTTGTGCCTGGCCAATCAAGAATGTTAGGTGAAAATCGTTTTCAATTTCTCAATGTAACTGCAGATGTAGAGAAAGCAGATGATTGGAATCTAACCAATCAAGATAAACTTTGGCTATACAATCTTCACTACTTTGATGATCTAAATGCTATTGAAGCAGTTCAAAGAGCTTCTTGGCATGCTAATTTAATTGAGCGATGGATTTATGAAAATCCTCCAGGATATGGCAATGGATGGGAAGCTTATCCTTCCTCATTGCGGATTGTTAATTGGATAAAGTGGTCATTAATAGGAAATTCTTTTAAACAGGAGTGGTTCGATTCTCTAGCTGTTCAAGTACGACATTTATCTAATAATTTAGAAACAGACTTGTTGGGCAACCATTTGTTTGCAAATGCAAAGGCCTTGGTTTTTGCTGGGCTATTTTTTAAAGGAAAAGAGTCTGATGGCTGGTATCAAACTGGTTTAAATATAATAGAAAAAGAATTATTAGAGCAAGTACTTACTGATGGAGGAAATTTCGAACTATCTCCTATGTATCACTCGATATTCTTGTTAGATTTGTTAGATTTATTGAATATTCATCATGCATACAACAAGAAACAAATAAGTGGAGTTAAAGACAAGATACCACTTATGCTTTATTGGTTAAAATCTATGTGTCACCCTGATGGAGAGATATCTTTTTTTAATGATGCAGCTTTTGGTGTAGCTCCATCTTTGGATGAGTTGCTAGATTATGCAAAAAGGTTAGGTATAAAAAATATTAGTGAGAAAGTTAAAACATTAGAGTATTTAAAAGACTCTGGATATATTAGGGTAGAAAGAGAAAATTTAGTGGCGATGCTTGATGTGGCAAATATTGGCCCTGACTATATTCCTGGTCATGGACATGCTGATGTATTAAGTTTTGAGTTGTCACTTTTTGGGAAAAGAGTTATTGTTAACTCTGGTACTTCTATGTATGGAATAAGTTCTGAGCGCCATAAACAAAGAAGCACATTATCACATTCAACAGTTGTTATTGATGAGCAAAACTCCAGTGAAGTTTGGAGTGGGTTTCGTGTAGCAAGGCGTGCAAATGTGCTAAATATAAAAACCAAGCAGAATAAGAATAATACTGAAGTATCAGCTTGTCACGATGGATATACAAGGCTTAAAGGCAGACCAATTCATAAGCGTGACTGGAATTTTTTTGACAATAGAATAATAATTAAAGATAGTATTTCTGGAAAAGGAGTGCATAGCGTTAACTCTATATTGCCATTACATCCAGAAGTGTCAATAATAAATCCTCAAGAAAACTCTGTTGAGTTTGAAGTCAATGGAAAATTAGTAAAAATAGTGTTTGAAGGATCTGGAAAGCTGCAGGTTGTATCATCCCAATATCACCCTGAATTTGGCTTATCTATTGATAATAAACAGCTCATATATACTTATACTGGTTCTTTGCCTTTTATAGGAATAACAAAAATTACATGGCAAAATTATTAATAGTTTTTTGTTGCTATCCTTGCAGATAGGTTTAATTATAAAAAATGATTTATTGAGACAAGAGATGAGTGAAAGGTCCATAATAAGGTTTCAAGAGCTATCTGATTATAAAGAGATTGCTTTGCATACATTAAATATTATGAAGGAGTTGGTAGATGAATAGTGTTGATGCTTATAAAATAAAAAAAAAGACATGAAGTATTTAATTACAGGAGGTGCTGGGTTTATCGGATCCCATCTGGTTGAGCTATTAATAGAAAACAATCATGAAGTTGTTTGTGTTGATGACTTGAGTACTGGTAATAAATCTAATTTGTCTTCTGTAATTCAAAAAATTGATTTTTATGAAGAAAAAATTGAATTATTTGACTTTAATAACTTTATTGATATTGATGCAATAGTTCATTTGGCTGCTCAACCCTCTGTACCATTATCTATTACTAATTTTTCTGACAGTTCATCTTCAAATCTATTGGGCACTATCAAGGTGATTGATCATTGTAGATTGCATAATATTCCATTGGTTTATGCATCTTCTTCCGCTGTTTACGGTAATTTTGAATTTGGAAATGATGAAATCGAGAATGTTGATTTATTGACTCCTTATGCAACGGATAAATATGCGATGGAATTGTATTCAACAACGGCACATAAAATCTATCAATTATCTAGCGTTGGGTTAAGATTTTTTAATGTTTATGGCCCAAGGCAAGACCCTAGTAGTCCATACTCTGGAGTAATTTCTATTTTTGCCGACAAGCTACTAAAAGGGCAAAATATAACTATTAATGGAGGTCAACAAACACGTGATTTTATTTATGTAAAAGACGTGGTTAATATTATCTATAGTGCAATTATCCTTGCCTCGAAAAATTCTATTTGTGAAATTAGCAATGTATTGACAGGAAAATCAATAACTATTGACGAACTTGCTGAGATAATGATGAAAATTATAGATTTCAATGCTGAGATAAACTATCAAAGTCTTCCTTTAGGTGACCCTGCAAAATCAAATGGGTCATCCAAGAAGATGACAAAACTTTTTAAGATTGAACTTGATAAATTTACAAAACTTGATAAAGGACTTGTGAATACAGTGCAGTTTTTTTTGAAAGAGCATTGATCTTATCAATCATGAATTAATAAGCCACTGGTTGTTTATAATCAACACTCAAGAAAATTCTGAAATAATCATATGATAATTGGTATAGATGCATCAAATTTGCGACGAGGAGGTGGTTTGACGCACCTTATTGAAGTTTTATCAACTGTAAATATTAGTAAACATAATATATCTAAAGTTATCATTTGGGGGGGTGAAAAATCTCTTAGTCAAATTAATAATTTTCCCTGGTTAAAAAAAATAGTTCCAAAGGAGTTAAATCAAGGTTTATTTTCTCGATTAATGTGGCAAAAGTTTCGACTTTCATATAGTGCTAAAGATAATAATTGTGATTTAATTTTTTCTCCAGGGGGGAGTGTTCTTTGTAATTTTAGGCCTATTGTAACAATGAGCCAAAATATATTACCCTTTGAGTGGAATGAGGCGAGAAGATATGGAGTTTCATGGGAAGCTCTCAGGTTACTATTATTATGGCAGCTTCAGTCTAAAAGTTTTAGATCTGCAGATGGAGTTATTTTTCTAACTAATTATGCAAAGAAACAAGTGATAAAAGTGGTGGGTAAAATAACAGCCTCATCAGTTATTATTCCGCATGGGCTCAACTCTCGTTTTTGTATGTATCCAAAAAAACAGTATGATATGACTGAATACAGTTTAACAAAACCGTTCCAAATACTTTATGTTTCAACTGTAGATTTATATAAGCATCAATGGAATGTAGTAGAAGCAGTGGCAAAGTTGAGAAAAGAAGGTTATCCAGTTGCTCTTAATTTAGTAGGTGCGGCCTTATTTGCTAAAAATCGTCTAGAAAAATCTTTAAATAAGTTTGATGTAAATAATGAGTGGGCTAGATACAATGAAGTGGTTCCTTATCTTGAGATGCATAATGCTTATAAAGATGCTAATCTTGGAGTATTTGCCTCTAGTTGTGAAAATTTACCGATTATATTACTAGAAACAATGGCCTCTGGTTTACCAATTGCTTGCTCTAATAAAGGCCCAATGCCCGAAGTTTTAGGGAACGCTGGTGAATATTTTAATCCGGAGAGGCCAGCTGAGATATATCATTCTATTAAAAAACTCATTGATAATATTCATTTGAGATCAGAAAGATCTCAAGCAAGTTTTAATATGGCTAAAGAGTACAATTGGGATATCTGTGCTTTTGAAACATTTTCTTTTTTAGAGGAAGTTTTTAACAACTATCAAAAGTCTTAATAGTTTGGATTATAACAAAGATAATAAAAATCATATTGTCCTATATGTATTAAGTAATTAATTTAAAATATATTTAAATATTATTTGAGAAAAAATATTGAAATCTTTTTCTAAACATCTTACTTCAACTAAATCTTTTGGTGAAGCACTTCCAATAAACTATTATCCAACTATGCGCTCTAGTGGAGTATTTCCAATAAGAGTTGAGGATAAAAAAATCGATACAGTTGTAACTTTTATGGGTTACTGGCTTTTGAAGAGAGAAATTAAGGAAGTTACTGCTATTATTACAGTGAGAGCTTCTAATGGTAAAACTGTTATTGTTGAAAGTAATCTTATCGATTGTGTTAAGTCTTTCAAATGGTCAATGAAAGAAATGCTTAGTAAAAGTCATGAGAATTTCGATGGTAATTTCTTTGGTTCAGTCGAAATTGAGATCTTTTCAGCACGAGATATGGTTTTTCCTTATCCTGCAATCACTTTATCTTACATGAGTGAACTTGGAAACACCTTTGTTCATACTTGTGGACGCATTTACAATGATATAAGTGATATGGAAGAAAACAATGAGCAAATTGTTCCAGAGACAGGCTTTGACATAATCTCTAAGAAAGAATATAGTCCTTATTTTTCTTTCGTTAATGGGCCGTTTGCTATCGATAAAGAAAAGATTGGTCTAGAATTCATCAATACAGAAGGTGAATCACTTTTTGTCAAAAGAACTATTGAAAATGAAAATCCATATGCTACCATTTGGATTAATATTTTAGATGATGAGTCGGTTAGATCTTTTTTTAATGATGAGAGAGGTATAGTAAAAATCAACCATGATTTAAAAGGTTTTTATCCAAGATTCGTCGTTGGTAATGTATACAATAATTATGAAGCTATTTCTCTTTCCCATTCTTATTATGATACAAGCAATGATTTTTCCGAATCAGCGATGTGGAAAAACCCTGACACAAAGGAATTTTTTGATTCGGTCATTTCATTCCCCGTTTCATGTAATTTTGACTTTACTGAGTTAGTTATTTACCCTAATTTTTACCCTAAAGACTTTAATATGAGTTTTGAGTTTTATAATGAAGATGGAGAAAACATTGGAACTTCTCCATATATTGCTTCTGTTAAAACTGACATAAAGGCAGTTAATTACATCAACTGCCGAAAACTTCTCGAAGATATAACATCTGAAAAAAAACTTTATTTGTGTAAAGTTATATTTGATGGCAAGGGAGAAGTTCCGACCAGAATGAAATTTGGTCTAAATATTGGTATGAATTCTGGAGCAAATTTACCAACTAATATTTGTTTCAACGCCAATGTTCCAAATGAAAAAATACATAAAAAGAAAGGAACTTTTAAATGGTGTGCAGTATTTGATGCTAATCATCAATCAATATTTGTAAATGATTGTTCTTTATTACGCCAACAGCACCAAAATGCAGAAATCGATATTAGTTATTGGCGTGAATCAGATAACCAAAGTTTGAATTTTAAAATTAGCTTGCCTGCAGATGGAGTTACTGACATTTTAAATGGCTATCGGGATAAAGTATCTGATTTTTTAAATGACGATCTTGGTTGGGTTTCTATGCGTTCTTCTAGTCCACACACACTGGGTTATTATGTTACAAATTTCGGTAAGGGTTTAGTTGGTGGCGATCACCTATATTAATAATAATCTTAAAAAATTAATTATCCCTACTTTCTAATTCCTTGAATTTAGTATTTAATTTTGATACAATTAACTAATCTGCGATAGAGGCTACAGTAAATAACAACAAGTGATTTACTCTCAAATCATGCTCTTAAGAGAACAAGGATTAGGTTGTGGGAAGATTAGTTATTGATAGTTGACAAACTATCTTTAAAAGAAAATGATGAATGTTTATTAGAATTTTTTACCATATCCGCGATATGTAGCATTAGAAGTGATGATTTTACAACTTCATTCCATTCCCTTGAATATTTTTCTTCGAATGGTTGGCAAATTGAATGATTATGACCAACATCTTTAGGATGGTATTTCTTATTAATTAGTGTTTCATTTTTCCATGTTGTGCTTAATCTAAAATCATCAATCTTACATATCACTTCACCCTGTTGAAAATTTATTGTTTCATTGATCCCCTCAAAAGGCTCGCTTCTTGAGGTTATCACAAATACTATCAAATCCCCTCTTGAACTCGTTAAAGAAATAGATATATCATCATCAGCTTCAAGAGGATTACTAGTTACAACCTGAATATCCCATTTATCTGGCAATTTTGTCCATGACAATATGTGTACTCCAAGATCTATCCAATGACCAAGATTACCACAAATTCTAGTGCCTTCATTTTTATCTCTGTACCAATGGCTCGAAGGAAGTTTATGTGCAGTGACAAAACAATTTAGCGTAATAGGCATATCAAAATTACTTAATACTTGAGTCTTTAAATCTAGAATGGCCTTAGAAAATGGCCTGTTGTAGCCAACATATATTGGTTTACTAGCATTCTTAACACACCTTATAAGTCTAGATAATTGCTGTCTATTTACTGCAATTGGCTTCTCAAGGTATACAATTTTATTTTTAGATAACGCTTCAATTGCATAGTCTGTATGGGATGCATGATTAGATGCAATATATACGTATTTTACTTGTTCATTATCAAAAATAGATTTACTATCTAATGAATGATGATTGATTTGATAAAAATCAGCAAAAGTATCTGCGGCTTGTGTGTCTATGTCATAACAATCCAAAAATCTATTTCCATAATTACTAGATATCACTTGACCTACAGTAGAATATGTAAACTGCCCACAACCAATAACGCCTATATCAGGGTTCTTCTTTTTACTTCTTAATAAGATTGTTAAAAGTTTAGATTTCCCTCTTGCTCTTCCTGCAATTTTAAATAATGTTTTACGAACTCCATATATTTTAAAAAATCTATATACTTTTAATATTTCTATTCTTTGAATTTTTTTTTTATTTCTTAAATATTTCATTTGTTTTCTTTAATTATAATTGTTGGGCTTATTTTTGACTCCAAAGCACCTGATAATTTTTCGACAGGAATAGATGAAATACATACTGGTATGGTGAATTGATACATTTTGAATTATTATAATTACCTTTAATTGTTTGTCAATAACATCGGTAGTAACTGTTTTGACAGAGTATAGCCCATAATGCCAGGTATTACCGGGTGGGCTCAGATTAATGGTCGTGATGAGTTGCCTATTGCTGATAAAGTTGCACTAGTTATAGAATATATGAATCGTAAATCTTTTTTTATTTGATTTGAAGATATTATGTATTACTTTTTTAAAGGTCATTAAGAGAGATGGGGTAAGTCATTGACTTGTAAGTAACTAATATTTGTTTACCTTATTTTTTTTTAGTCATTTATTATTAAATTAATATTACATTCTTTCTTTAAAATGAAGTACTTGAAGGTGTTTTTCTTCTAAATTGAATATACACATTGGAATAATAAAATGAATATTAATTTAAAGTATCCATTAGATATAGATAATATTTTAAGAAAAAAGAAATTAATAAAAAGAGAATTATTAAATAAACATGGCCTAATAGAAAAGAATATAGCAATTCTAGGTGGATCAACAACAGCTGAAGTAACAAATATTTTAGAATTATTTTTATTGGATAGTGGTATAAAACCGAATTTTTATGAGTCTGAGTACAATAAGTTTTATGAAGATGCTTTGTTTGAAAATGAAGTATTGGATAAATTTAATCCAGAAATAATTTATATACATACATCAAATAAAAATATTATTGAATTTCCAGAATTGAATGATGTTGAAGATAAAATATCCTCCTTATTAGATATTGAAATTGATAGATATAAATCAATTTGGAGTTCTCTATCAAAATATAATTGCCCCATTATTCAGAATAACTTTGAATATCCAGTTAATAGAAGTTTAGGAAATTTAGACTCCTATGATATCCACGGCAAAACTTATTTTATAAATCAATTGAATGAAAAATTTTCACAAGAAGCTAAATTTACTAAGCAGCTTTATATTAGTGATATTAACTATTTGTCTTCATATCTTGGGCTAAAAAATTGGTTTGATAAATCTCTTTGGTATCAAGCAAAATATGCTCTTAGCATGAGCAGTATTCCAGAGCTGACTTTTAATATCAGTAAAATTATAAATTCAATTCTTGGTGTTTCAAAAAAATGTTTAGTTGTGGATCTTGATAATACTTGTTGGGGTGGAGTTATTGGTGATGATGGATTGAAGGCAATTTCTATTGGTTTAGATAATGCAATTTCTGAATCTTATACTTCATTTCAAAAGTATTTAAAAGAGCTAAAACAAAGAGGTGTAATCCTTGCAGTATGCTCAAAAAATGATTTAAAAAATGCAAAGGAAGGCTTTATGCATCCTGATAGTGTTTTAAGGTTTGAAGATTTTGCAGCATTTAAGTCAAATTGGGATCCTAAGCATTTAAATATAATAGATATTGCAACAGAGCTAAATATTGGAGTTGATAGTTTGGTGTTTATTGATGATAATCCAGTAGAACGAGATTTGGTATCTTCTCAAATTGCTGGTGTAATTGTCCCAAATGTTGGAGATGATGTAATAGATTTCATAGACCATATAGATAGAAATGGCTACTTTGAACCAATATCACTCCTTGTGGATGATATCAAAAGAAATAAATATTATGAAGATAATAAAAAAAGAACTAAAGAACAATCTGTTTTTAAATCTTATGATGACTTTTTAATATCTCTTAAAATGACGGCTCAAATTGAGACTTTTTCATCAATCTATTTAGATAGAATAACTCAACTGACTAACAAAACTAATCAATTTAATCTAACAACTAAAAGATATATGGCCAGTGAGATTGAAAATATTGCTATAAGTGATGATTTCATTAAGATTTATGGAAAACTTACAGATAAATATGGCGATAATGGCTTAATATCTGTAATTATTGGAAGTATAAAAGCAGATAAATGCCATATCGATTTGTGGCTTATGAGTTGTAGAGTTTTGAAGCGGGATATGGAATTTGCTATGCTTGATGAATTGGTGAGGCAATGCAAAGAAAAAGGTTTAAAAGAAATCATGGGTTACTATTACCAAAGTGAAAAAAATAATATGGTAAGCGATTTATATCAAAAATTTGGATTTACATTAAAAGATACAAATGGTTCAAATACAAATTGGAGTCTGAACACTTCAGATTATGAGAGTAAAAATAAACTTATAGGAATTAATCATGGC
>MDTF01004841.1_pt1 | contig 12002 bp, 11 predicted proteins | sample 811191 | NCBI WGS metagenome assembly MDTF01 (sample SAMN05326649, study PRJNA326480) | marine metagenome | isolation source: seawater | place: Southern Ocean | collected 2011
AGCTTCTAAAAAAATGTCTAGAGATGCAAAAGAAGGTGTAATTGCAACCTCTGGAGATGAAAATAAGATTTCTGTTTTAGAACTTAATTGTGAGACAGACTTTGTTGCTAAAAATGAGGACTTTATTTCATTTGCAAAAGAACTAAGCGAATTAAATAATAAAAATGATTCTGATTTAGATAAGTTAAATAAATTTATTATGTCCAATGGTCAAGCTGTTGAAGATAATCTTGTTTCATTAATTGCTAAGATGGGTGAAAAAATTACAGTCGGTAAAGTAAAAACATTTAATCAATCAGGTTCTAAAAATTTTAATTATTTACATACTATAGTTAAGGATAATTTGTCTAAATTATCAGTTATAATATCTCTTGAAACTTCTGATAACGGTGATGCTGTCAAAGCTTTTGGAAAACAACTTTCAATGCATATAGCTGCATCCAACCCATTAGCTTTAAGTTCAGATTTAATTGATAAAGGTATTCTTCAAAAAGAACAAGACCTAGTAACTGAGGAGCTAAAAAGCTCTGGAAAGCCTGATGAAATTGTACAAAAAATTAGTTTAGGTAAAATGAGCAAATTTAAGGAGGAAAATTCTTTGTTAACACAAGCTTGGGTGATGGAGCCGAAAAAAAAAGTGCAAGATATTATAAAAGAACTTAATATACCTGACTTAAAGATTAATGATTTCTTTAGAATTAAAATAGGTGAATAGATGTTTAGTGAGAATACATATAGTCAAAAAATGGATAAAACCATCGAGGTTTTTTCAAAGGAATTATCATCCCTAAGAACAGGAAGAGCAAATGCTGCAATGCTAGACCTTGTTAAGGTTGATGTTTATGGGCAAATGATGCCTTTAAATCAAGTTTCCAGCATAACAACTCCAGATGCAAGAACTATTAATATCCAGGTTTGGGATTTAAACAATGTTCCATTGGTTGATTCTGCTATTAAAAAATCTGAACTAGGTTTAAACCCCCAAATTGATGGTCAACTAATTAGACTACCTGTGCCAGATTTAAATGAAGAGAGAAGAGTGGAAATTAAAAAAGTAATTAAGTCTATTGGTGAAAAATGTAAAGTATCAATTAGAAATATAAGACGAGAAGCCAATGATGAATTAAAAAATTTAGTTAAGAGTAAAGATATAAGTGAAGATGATGAAAAGAAAAATGAAAAAATAATACAAAATTTTACAGACGAGCATATCAAAATGATTGATCATAAAGTTGAAATTAAAGAAAAAGAAATTATGACTATATGAGCCCAATTAAACATGTTGCCATCATTATGGATGGAAATGGAAGATGGGGTATTAAGCATAAAGGATCAAGAAACTCTGGTCACAAAGCAGGATTAAGTACTGTAGAAATGGTTATTAATCAATGCATTAAAGAAAAAATTAAATATTTAACACTTTATACCTTTTCAACTGAGAATTGGAAAAGACCCAAAAAAGAAATAAATTTTTTATTTAACCTTTTAGAAACATTTTTATCTAAAAAGATTAAAAATCTTATAGAAAAAAATATTAAACTAAAATTTATTGGAGATAAAAAAAAATTACCATTGAAATTAATAAATTTATTAAAAGACTCGGAATTTAAAACTAGAAATTCTAATAAACTTCAAGTTAATATTGCTCTTAACTATGGATCTAAAAATGAAATTTTAAGTGCTATTAAAACTGTGCTTAAAAATAAAAAACATATTAATGAAAAAAACATTGATGATGCCCTTTATACTAGAAAAATACCTAATCCTGAATTGTTAATCAGAACTGGGGATACAAATAGACTTAGTAATTTTTTATTATGGCAATTAGCTTATACTGAAATTTTTTTTATAAAAAAACTTTGGCCTGATTTTAAAGAATATGATTTTAAAAAAATTTTAAAAAAATTTAGTTTGTTAAAGAGGAATTTTGGATCAATATAAATGTCTGAAGAGTTTAAAAAAAGATTAGTTACCTCTATTTTTTTAATTACATTGCTTATACTCATGTATATTTATTCATATATATTGATTGTTTCCTTAATAGTTATAGCAATAATTACTTGGGTTGAATTTTATGCCATTATATCAAAAATATTTTCGTCTGAAATATTTAAAGATAGATTTTTGAGAATAATATTTAAAGCAATTTCACTCACTTACTTGTCAACAATTGTTTTTATTATTATAAAATATCAGACATCTTATCTAAGTGTTTTCATAACATATTCAGTATTAGTTGCTATAGCATCAGATATTGGCGGTCTTGTTATTGGCAAAACTCTTAAAGGTAGGAAACTTACTAGTATTAGTCCTAAAAAGACCATTTCAGGTTCATTAGGTGCTTTTATATTTTCATTGTTATTAATCCCTTTTTTTATCGATAGCCTACTTATAAATAGTTTTCTACTCTTGTTTTTTATAACATTGGTTATTTCTTTGGCTTCACAAACAGGTGATCTATTTATATCTTTACTAAAAAGAAAAGCTAAAGTGAAGGATACAAGCGACATACTGCCTGGTCATGGTGGTTTTCTTGATAGAATTGATGGAATAATTTTTGCAATTCCTGTTGGTTTAATATTATTTAGCTTTTTAAAATGAAAAAAAAAATAGTTATTTTAGGCTCTACCGGATCTATAGGCAGCACTTTACTTAAGATTATAAAAAAAGATAAAGAAAAATTCTCTATTGAGATCCTTGTCATTAATAAAAATTATAGAAAATTAATTAACCAAATTAAAACTTTTAAAGTTAAAAATGTAATAATTATTAATAAGAACTCTTTTGAAATAACAAAAAAAATATTAAAAAATAAAGATATTAATATTTATAATAATTATAAATCATTTAAAAAAATATTAAAAAATAAAAAGATAGATTATACTATGAGTGCTATAGCGGGCCTTGAGGGTCTTAAACCAACTTTAGATATAATAAAATTTACCAAAACAATTGCAATTGCAAATAAAGAATCAATAATATGTGGTTGGCACTTAATTAAAAAAAATCTTAAAAAATATAATACTAATTTTATACCAACAGACTCTGAGCATTTTTCAATTTTATCTTTAATAGATAATGACAAAAGTGACAGTATAGAAAAAATCTATATTACAGCATCGGGTGGTCCTTTTTTAAATGTTCCATTTAAAGATTTCAAAAATATTAAACCAAAGGAAGCTTTAAAACATCCCAATTGGTCCATGGGAAAGAAAATATCAATTGATTCAGCTACAATGATGAATAAAGTTTTTGAAATAATTGAAGCTAAAAAAATTTTTAATTTAAGATATAATCAGCTGAATGTTTTTATTCATCCACAATCGTATTTACATGCAATTGTAAAGTTTAACAATGGTTTAACAAAACTTTTAGTACATGATACAAGTATGTCTATTCCTATATTTAATACTCTTTATCCTGGCAATATTAAAAAAATCAAATCCAAACCTCTTGATATTAGTATTTTAAATAACTTAAATTTAAAAAATGTTGATGAAAAAAAATTTCCAGTTATAAAATTGATTAGCCAGCTACCTAATCATGATTCTTTATTTGAAACTGTTCTTGTGATTACCAATGATATGTTAGTTAGTAAGTTTTTGAATAAAGAAATTAAATTTACTGATATTTCAAAGATATTTATGAAATTTATTAACTTGAAGGAATTTACTAAATTAAAAAAAATTAAGCCCAAAAATGTTGATGAAATTAACAAACTTGTTGATTATGTAAGTTTAAAAATCAACTCTATGAGTGTATAAACCAGCATGTTTAAAATTTTATTAAAAACATTTGTAATTTTTATATTGATTACCTCATCCTCTGAATCGAAAGATTTTAATGATGTGCTAATTAAAGGTAATAATAGAATATCTAATGAAACAATTTTAGTTTTTTCAGATATTCCCAAGAAAAAAATTTTAGATGATAATTCAATTAATCTAATTTTAAAAAATCTATATGAGACTAATTTTTTTAAGGATGTGTCTGTTAAAATTGAAAATAATAACTTACTTATTGAGGTTACAGAATATCCAATTATCCAAACTATATTTATTGAAGGCATAAAAAAGAAATCCACAGAAAGCTCTGTTATGGATGCTTTGTCATTAAAAAATAGATCTTCTTTTAATCCGATTTTGGTTAAACAAGATGAAATTAGAATATTAAATTATCTTAAGGTTGAAGGTTATTTTTTTGCTACTGTTATTTCTTCAATTCAAGATTTAGGAGGCAATAACCTAGATCTTTTTTATAAGATTGATCTTGGTAGTAAAGCTAAAATAGAAAAAATTTCATTTATAGGTGATAAAAAATTTAAAAATAATACCCTAAGAAATATTATAATAAGTGAAGAGTACAAATTTTGGAAATTTTTATCTGGAAAAAAATTTTTGAATGAAAATTTAGTAAACCTTGATGAGAAACTGTTGTACAATTTTTATAAAAATAAAGGTTTTTATAATGTTGAAATAAATTCATCATTTGCTAATTATTTAGGCAATGATAAGTTTGAACTTATCTACAATATATCATCAGGTAAAAAGTTTGTTTTTAATGATATAATATTGAATCTTCCATTGGATTACGATGATACTAATTTTAATGATTTAAAAATAATTTTTTCAGATCTTAAAGGAAAAAACTATTCTATAAACTCTATAAATAAAGTTTTAACTGAAATAGACAAAATTGTTTTAAATAAACAATTTGAATTTTTAAACTCCACTGTTACAGAAGCGATTAATGATAATTCAATTGATTTAACATTCAATATTACTGACTCAGAAAAATTCTATGTTGAAACAATTAATATTTTTGGAAACAACATTACTCAAGAAGATGTTATTAGAAATAATTTTTCTGTAGATGAAGGTGATGCTTTCAATGAGTTACTTCAAAAAAAAACAATTAATAATTTAAGATCATTAAATTTTTTCTCTAACGTTAAATCTGAAATAACTAATGGATCTTCAAATAATCAAAAAATTATAAATATAACTGTAGAGGAAAAACCAACTGGTGAAATTAGTGCAGGTGCTGGCCTAGGTACCAGTGGTGGATCTGTTTCATTTAATGTTAGAGAAAATAATTTTCTTGGAAGAGGTCTGGAATTTGGAACAAATCTTACTGTAAGTAATGATTCAATAAAAGGTTTAATTGCATTAAATAATCCCAATTATAAAGGAACCAACCGATCTTTAGATTTTTCTGCTGAGAGTAGAGTCACAGACCGTTTGAAAGATTTTGGATATAAGTCAAAAAAAACTGGGTTCACTGTAGGGACCGGTTATCAGTATTATAATAATTTATTCATAAATACTGGCATTTCATCTTTTTTTGAAAATCTTGAAGCTGATGCGACAGCCTCTGATAGTATGAAAAAACAAAAAGGTGATTACTTTGATACAGCATTTAATTACACTATTGATTATGATCTTAGAAATCAAAGGTATCAACCTACAGATGGTTTTAGAAGTACATTCAGACAAACTATACCTTTAATAAGTGATAGTTACACATTATCAAATACGTATAATTATAAAATATACAATAACTGGTATAAAGAAAACATTACATCATTTGGTTTTTTTGCTAAATCCACAAATTCTATAGCAGGTAAAGATGTTAAATTATCAGAAAGGATATTTTTACCAGAAAATAAATTAAGAGGCTTTGAATCTGGTAAAGTTGGACCAAAAGATGGTAATGATTTTGTTGGTGGTAATTATGCCTTATCATTTAATGCATCCACTACACTCCCACAGATTTTACCTAACTTGGAAGAAGCAAATTTCTCAATTTTCTTTGATGCAGCTAACCTTTGGGGTCTTGACTACAGTTCGACCAAAGGTGATAGTGGAAAAATAAGATCTTCTATTGGTTTGGCTGTAGATTTTTTCACTCCAATAGGACCATTAAATATATCTTTATCTGAACCTATTACCAAAGGTAGGAAAGATATTACTGAAACTTTTAGGTTTAATTTAGGAACATCTTTTTAATGAAGCTTTTATTTGTAATATTTACCTTAATGTTCATGCCGTTGCTAAATTTAGCTCAAGCTAAAACGTTTATTGTTTTTGTTGATATGGAAAAAATTATCAACATTTCAAAACCTGGTGCCTCAGTTTTAAAACAATTAAATAAATTGAATAAAGCCAACATGATTAAGTTTAAAAAAATAGAAGAAACTTTAAAAGAAAAAGAAAAAAAACTATCTGCACAAAAAAATATTTTATCATCTGCTGAGTTTCAAAATACTTTCAGTAAGTTAAAATTAGAAGTTGAAAAATATAATAAAGATAGAAGTAAAACAATTAATGAATTTAAAAAAATTCAATTTGATAATAAAGTAAAATTAATAGAATTAATCAACCCTATACTAGCTGATTATTCAAATAAAAATTCAATAGATGTGATTTTAAAAAAAGAAAGTGTATTAGTAGCTAAAACTGAACTTGATATTACAGATTTGATTATTGTAGATGTAAATAAAAAGCTTAAAGAATTTAAAATTAAATGAACAATAATTATTTAAACAAAAAAGAGATTAAAGATTTGTTACCCCATAGAGAGCCAATGCTGCTAATTGATGAGCTTCTAGACATAAAAAAACTATTCTCAGCTACAGCTATTGTTAATGTTAAAACTGATAGTTTTTTTGTTCAAGGACATTTTCCCGGTAATCCTGTTATGCCAGGTGTATTAATTGTTGAGGCATTTGGTCAAGCTGCTGCTGCCTTAACTGCTCATGGTCTTGATAAAGCAACATATGACAATAAATTAGTATTTCTGATGGGTATTGAAAAAGCTAGATTTAGAAACCCTGTTATACCAAATTGCAGGCTAGAATTAAAGATACAAGCAATTAGAACACATGGAAGAGTGTGGAAATACAAAGGTGAAGCTTTTGTTGACAGCAAAAAAATGGCTGATGCTCAATGGTCTGCTACAATTGTTGACAAGAAATAATTAGCAACAAATCTTGATAACATAGTTAAATTTGCTTTGGTAAAAAGTATTTATGATTAATCCATTTTTTAAAAATGAAGGCCCATTTATAATTTCTGATATTTTGCACGCTATAAGTCTTGATATTACTGATCTTATTTATGATAAATTAATAGTCGATATCAAGGATTTACTTACTTCAGAAGAAAATGATATAACTTTTTTTCATTCAAAAAAATACAAAGATGCTGCTAAAAATACAAAAGCATCTTTTTGTATAACAACTGAAAATTTAAAAAATTATTTGCCAAAAAATTGTAAACCATTAATTGTTAATAATGTTTTAGTTGCAACTTCTATAGTCACATCAAAGTTCTATCCCAGTTCGATAAATGATAATTTTGATAATACTGTTAGAAATATTAATGAAACGAAATTTAAAGATAAAGTAAAATTTGGTAAAAATGTTTTAATTGGTAAAAATGTTAGTATTGGATCTAACTGTTTAATTGGTCACAATACTATTATTGAACATAATGTTTCAATTGGAGATAACTGCTCTATAGGATGCAACGTTATAATAAGAGGCTCTTTAATTAAAAATAATGTTAATGTTTTGGATAACTGTGTTTTAGGAAAACATGGTTTTGGTTTTTTCCCTATTAAAGATAAGAATTTAAGATACCCGCATATAGGAATTGTTATTATAGAGGATAATTGTGAAATTGGTTGTGGGTGCACTATAGATAGAGGATCAATGTCCAATACTGTTATAGGAAAAAATACATTTTTGGATAATCAAATTCATATAGCTCATAATGTTAAAATTGGAAATAATTCAATTATTGCTGGGCAAGTTGGAATTGCCGGAAGTTCAATACTTGGTAATAATGTTAGAATTGGTGGGCAGGCAGGTATATCAGGACATCTAAAAATTGGTAATAACGTTGAAATAGCTGGAGGCAGTGGTGTTATAAAAGATATTCCTGAAAACTCAAAAGTAATGGGATATCCCGCTAAAAATATAAAGGATTTTCTAAAAGAAAAAAGATGATACACAAAACTGCAATTATAGATAAAAAGGCAATAATTAATTCCAATGTTACTATTGGTGCTTATACGGTAATAGGTCCAAATGTAGAAATAGGAGAAAATTCTGTAATTCAATCTCATGTTAGCATTATGGGATATACAAAAATTGGAAAAGAGAACAGAATTTATCCATTCGCATCAATTGGAAACGATCCTCAAGATCTAAAATTTGATGGTGAGCAATCACAACTTATAATAGGTGATAACAACAAAATTAGAGAATATGTAACTATCAATCCAGGAACTAAAGGAGGTAGTGGGTTAACAAAAATTGGAAATAACTGTTTATTTATGGTTTCTTCTCACATAGCACATGATTGCTTGGTGGAAGATAACGTAATTTTAGCCAACAATGTTCCACTAGGTGGTCATGCACATATAGAAAGCAATGTCATAATAGGTGGCAATTCAGCTGTACAGCAGTTTACTAGAGTTGGAAAATCAGCAATGATAGGTGGCATGTGTGGTGTTGTGAGAGATGTTATTCCTTATGGAATAGCTCATGGTAATCGTAGTATTTTGCGAGGATTAAATTTGATAGGTTTAAGAAGAAAAAATATTCCAAATAAAAATATTATGGTTTTAAGTGAAGCATATAAGGAAATTTTTAAAAATGAAAATTTAACTCAAAATTTAAATAATTTAAGTGAGGAATTAAAAAAAAATGAGTTAGTTTTCGAAGTTGTTAATTTTTTAGAAAAAGACAAAAAAAGACCGATCTGCACTCCATTTTCAAAATAAAATGATTGGATTATTCTTAGGAGATAATGATTTTTCAGAAATTGTTCTTAGTAGAGTAAAAAAATTAGGTATAAAATACTTTATAATAGATTTTTCAAAAAATAGTAAATTTAAAAAACAAGCTAATTCCTACAAAATAAGCATGGGTAAGTTTGGAAAAATTATAAATTTAATTAAAAATAAAAAATCAAATAAGGTTTTGTTTGCTGGAAAAATTGCCAAACCTACATTTTCTTCATTGAGATTAGATTTTAAAGGTATTTATTACATGCCAAGTATAATTAAAGCAGCAAAATTTGGTGATGCAGCAATAATTAAATCAATTATAAAAATTTTAGACAATGAGAGTATAAAAGTTATTAGTTCAATTTTTTTTAACCCTGAATTAGCTATAAAGATTGGAAACTATACAAATTTAAAAGCAAACATCAAAGATAATCAATCAATTAAAAAAGCTATTATGTATTTTAACAAATTAAATGATTTGGATCATGTGCAAGCAATTATTGTTAAAGATAGCAAAATTTTAACCACCGAAGGAAAGCAAGGTACAAAACATATGCTATCACAATTGAAAAAAAAATCGGGTGGAATTTTAATTAAACTTCCAAAGAAAAAACAAGATTTAAGGATTGATTTACCCACAATTGGTCTTCAAACTCTTAAAGATTGTAAAAAATATGGTTTAAAAGGAATTGTTTTAAGGACAAAAAAAAATATTTTTCTAGATAAAGATAAATGTGTAAGTTTTGCTAATAAAAATAATATATTTATTAAAGTTATATGAAGAAAATTTTTATTTTAACAGGTGAACCTTCGGGAGACAAGTTAGCCTCAACCGTTATTTCAAAACTTAAAATAGAAAATCCTAATATTGAATATTTATCAGTAGGTGGAACACATATTAAGAGATTGGGTATAAGATCAATCTTTGATCTTAAAGACATTACCTACTTAGGCTTTACAAGTGTATTATTCAATATTTTTAAGATTAGAAATAGAATTAATAAAACAGTTAATGAGATAATAGAATTTAGTCCAGATATATTATTTAGTGTAGATAGTCCTGATTTTACATTAAGGGTTGCTGAAAAAGTTAAGAAGATTAACAATAATATAAAGACAATTCATTATGTAGCACCACAAGTATGGGTTTGGCGTAAAAGACGAGTTAAAAAGATAAAAAATTTTATAGATCATATGCTTTTACTTTTTAATTTTGAGAAGAAATATTTTGATGAAGAAAATATTAATAATACATTTGTTGGACATCCATTAATTGAAAAGAACACTAATGTTAAGACTGTTTTGAATGATATAGTTTCTAAAGATAAAAAAATTATATCAATATTTCCTGGCAGTCGAAAATCGGAAACTAGTATACTTTTACCAATTTTGCTTGATTTTATTAATTTAATGAATACAAAAAGTTTTACTTATAATTTTGTTTTCCATGCAACAGATGAAAATAAGGAATTTATTATAGATCATGTCAAAAGTGCTAATTTAAATAATATAGACGTAGTTTCTGATGAGAATATTAAATCACAAATTTTATCTAATTCTATTTTTGCTGTAGCTAAATCTGGAACTGTTTCGCTGCAAATCTCTAATAGTAATGTTCCATCAATTATCATTTATAAATTAAGTTTTGTAAACTTTATGATTTTTAAATTACTAGTGAATGTAAAATTTGCTAATATAATTAATATAATCAATGATAAAGAAGTTATACCTGAGTTATTACAAAAAGAATGCAATGCAAATGAAATCTTTAAAACTGTTATTTATTTTTTAAATAATCCTGAGATTATTAACAAACAATTAAAAGAGTGCAGTATAACTCTGGATGGTATTAGATCTAAAACATCTTCATCTGCAGAAGCATCTTCTATTTTAAGAAAATATCTTGTTTCCTAATCGCTTTTCAACCACATCTTTACCCAAAGATATAATGATATCATAAATACCAGGTCCAAACTTAGTACCAGTCAACACAATTCTTAATGGTTGGCCTACGCCTTTAAAATTTGTTTCATGTTTTTTAATCAGATCATTAACCACAGGTTCCAATATGTCTTTGCTAAAATTAGTTAATCCCAAAATCTTGCTTTTAAAATCATTTATAATTTTTTTTGCCTTATTATCAATTAGTTTTAAATCCTCTTGATTAAAATTAACTTCATCAAATATAATATACTTAGAGTTATTATATATATCCTCTAATGTTTTGGCTTTATTTTTTAAAAAGATTAAAGATGGTTTAATTTTTTCTTCTTTTTCGCCTGGAATTTTCTCTTTGTAAAGTTCACAGTATTGCACAAGGTGATTATACAGTTCATCTTCACTGATATTTTTTATGTAATGCTCATTCATTGATAATATGCGGCTCATGTCTAATTTTGAAGGTGATTTACCTATTCCCTCAAGGTTAAAATGCTCAATGCTTTCATCTAAAGTAAATATTTCCTTGTCTTTATAAGACCAACCTAGTCTTAAAAGATAGTTTCTTAGAGCATCTGGCATTATTCCTATTTTTGAATAGTCATCAAGAGTAGATGCATTATCTCTTTTGGATAGTTTTTTACCTTCCAAAGTATGTATCAAAGGAATATGTGCAAAATTTGGAAGGTCCCATTTCATAGATAGGTATATTTGAATTTGCTTAAAAGTATTTATTTTATGATCATCACCTCTAATAATGTGCGTCATACTCATTTGATGGTCATCAACAGTAGCTGATAAATTATATGTTGGAGTTCCATCTTTCCTTAAAATAATAAAATCTTCAATTGTATTATTGTCTATCTCTACATCTCCTTGCACCAGGTCTTTCAATATCGAAGAACCTTCAATTTTACTTTTAAATCTTACAACTGGTTGAATATCTTTTGGCGTACCACTTTCACTTAATTCTCTACATTTTCTGCTATATGTATAAGGAAGTTTTTTTTGTTTAGCTCTTTCTTTTTGATCTTCTATTTCTTTAGTAGAGCAGTAACATTTATAAGCATGACCATTTTTAAGTAGATCATTAGCAACATTTATATGGTCATTAATTTTTTTTGACTGAATATATAGCTCTCCATCATGCTCTATACCAATCCATTTTAAAGATCTTATAATCTGATCTTTATGCTCATCTTTAGATCTTTCTTTGTCTGTATCTTCAATTCTTAAATGAAAAGTTCCTTTTTTACTTTTTGAATATA
>MDTF01009651.1_pt1 | contig 12002 bp, 13 predicted proteins | sample 811191 | NCBI WGS metagenome assembly MDTF01 (sample SAMN05326649, study PRJNA326480) | marine metagenome | isolation source: seawater | place: Southern Ocean | collected 2011
CACTTAAGTTAAAAAAAATCTCAAGTTACAATGTTGTAAAAGTTGTTTCTGACTATAATCAAAATGTTTTATATCTTTCAAGAAGTAAAGTTCCACACAGTTTTGGTAAAAAAGCAGACTATTATTTAAAGCATTTATCAATTATTTCATTCAAGCCACAGGCATTAAAAAAATTTAGCTTATATCCACAAACAAGACTCGAAAAAATTGAAGGTGTTGAGCTATTAAGAGCAATAGAAATGGGCCTAAAGGTTAAAACTACAATTATAAAGGGTAATAGTTTTTCTGTAGATATCAATGAAGATTTTATAAAAGCCAAAAGATTTATGGAAAAAGACAAACTATTCAAGCTGTATTCAAAAAACATTAATGACTGATTTAGCAAAAGAAAAAATTAATTTTTATTACTTCTAAAAATGCCTATAAGAAAAAAATTAATTATATTTGATTTAGACGGTGTATTGGTTGATTCTGTTTCCAATATGAGAACTGCTTTAAAAAAGACCTCAGTATTACTTGATATTAAATTAGATTTTGAATCTTATAGAAATTACCTTGGACTACCCTTTGAAAAGATAATGAAAAAAATGGGCATAAAAAAAAATATCAATACAATAAAATTGAATTACTCTTTTTTTTCTAAGAAAACTCTTTCTAAAATAAAAATTAAAAAAGAACATTTACAAGAACTTAAATATTTGCATAAAAAGTATAATTTTGCTATTTTTACCTCAAAAGATAAATCTCGTACAAACATTATTTTAAAAAAATATAAATTTTTTAAATGTATTATTACATCTGACGATGTAATTAAAGGGAAGCCATATCCTGAGGGACTAATTAAAATTTTAAAAAAAACAAAAAATACAAAAAAAGAAACTATTTACATTGGTGATAGTATCTACGATTATAAAGCTGCTAAAAACCTAGGAATTAAATATTTACATGCTGATTGGGGCTATGAAAAAAATCTTAAAGATAAACTGGATATAAATGAAATTTCTAGTTTTTTAGAAATAGAAAAATTTCTTAAATGAATTTAATTTCTATAATAATGCCGTACTATAAAAAGAAAAGTTTCTTTTTAGAATCAGTAAATTCAGCTCTAAATCAAACATATCAAAATATTGAAATTATAATAATTTATGATGACAGTGATGATTCTGACTTGAAATATATTTATGAAGTTCAAAAACTAGATTCTAGAATAAAAGTTATTAAAAATGATTATAATATTGGTGCTGGTCTATCTAGAAATATAGGAATTTTACAGTCTAAAGGCTCCTATGTTGCTTTTTTAGATTGTGATGATCTTTGGGTTAAAGATAAACTTGAAAGACAACTAAACTTTATGGAAAACAATAAGATTTTATTTTCTCATACTTCTTATTATGTCATAAATTATAAAAATGAAATTATTAAAAATAAAAAAGCTGCAAAAAAAACAACTTTTGATAATTTACTTTTAGATTGTCAGGTTGGATTATCAACTGTGATGCTAGATAAAAAACTTATAAATGATGATTGTAAATTTCCCAACTTAAAAACCAAAGAAGATTTTGTATTATGGTTAAAAATTTCAAAAAAAACTGATTTATATGGGATTGATTTACCACTTACTAAATGGAGAAAATTAAAAGATTCATTGTCCTCTAATTCATCCCAAAAAATGATTGATGGATTTAATGTATATAATAAATACATGAAATTTAGTTATTTAAAGTCACTTTATTTTTTAATGATTTTATCGATTAACTTCTTAAAAAAAAATATACTTTAAAAGATGATGTATTTATTAACACTTTTTATAATTGTTTTATCCTTTTTTTTAATATTCCTTTGTAATAAAAAAAATTTTTTATTGAGTAAATCAGGTGACAGACACCAAGAATTTTCTAGCCAAATTGCTACACCATTAATTGGTGGCATAATCATATTTTGTTCCATTTTTACATTTAAAATTTATAACTTTGACATATTTTTGATTTTCATTTTTAGTATTTTTATAATTGGTCTCTCTTCTGATTTAAAAAAAATGAATTCACCAATTTTAAGACTTATTCTTCAATTATTTATAATAGTATCCACTGTATATTCATTAAATTTGGTTTTAGAGAATACAAGAATAATTTTTTTAGACCATTTATTAAATAACTATTATTTTGCTATTCTTTTTACATCCTTTTGTATTTTGATTATAGTTAATGGTACAAATTTTATTGATGGCATTAACTCTTTGGTAATAGGCTATTATATAATTATTTCTTTTGCGTTATTATTTCTACAGCATAAAGGTTTTACTTTATCTTCAAACTTTTCGTCAATCTTGCTGCTATTAATATGTTTGATAATTTTGTATTACTTAAATTTACTTAACAAACTATACCTAGGTGATTCAGGGGCATACCTTTTAGGCTTTATATTTAGCATAGAGTTAATAAATCTTTATTTAAAAAATACAATTTCACCTTTCTTTATTATTTTATTATTATGGTATCCTGCATTTGAAAACTTATTTTCTATTTTAAGAAAAGTTAATTTCAAAAAGTCACCTATTGACCCTGATACAAATCATCTTCATCAATTAATTTTTTCATATTTTATAAAAAAAAATCTTTCTTCATTAAAAGCAAATAATATTACAGGAATATTAATTAATATTTATAACAGTATTATTGTAATGATATCTTTACTAAACCCACTTAGTACAGAAATTCAAATTATACTGATAATGTTTAATTTATTTGTTTATAGTTTTTTATATATGAAATTATTTAAGTATAGATAAAATTTATTTTTTAAAAAAAAGATAAATCATATGGCTTAAAATTAGAAAACCATCTTTAAAGGCATTAACTTTTTTTTTACCAGCAATTCTTTTTCTTTCATGCGCACTGCTTGAGATAAGACTCATTTTTTTTCTGATAGCCTTTATTGGTAGCTCAACACAAAATGTAAAATCCTTTTGAATTAAATTTAGTTTATTTGCACAAACAGTTTTACCTAATACATATGTGTATAATATATCAGTAATAGGTAATTTAAAAAAAATATTACCTATTTTTGTAAATATAAAATTTCCTATCGAAGTAACAAATGTATCATCGTCACTTCCAGAATTTTTCTGGTACCTAGAAGCAAAAATAAAATCATGATCAAAATTTTTAATCTTATTAAGCATTTCATCTAGTTCTGATGGATCAAAGGATCCATCTGCATTAAAGATGCAAAAATATTTAGTATGTGTTTCAGAAATTCCTTGAATAAGAGCATCTCCAAATCCTTCATTTTTTTGAAAAACAATCTCACAATTAAAACTTTTAATTGAATTTATAGTTAAGATATCTTTTTGGTGTAATACAACTTTTATTTTTACATCAAGATCTTTAAGCTCATTTAATACTTGTGGCAAAGACTCGGCTTCATTTTTAGCTGGGATTATTAAAGTTAATTCAGACATTAGATTTTGATAGCCTTATAAATCAATTAAAATTAAAAAAAATATAAAAAAACAATTTATAATCACAAATATAACTAAATATCTTTTATATACTCAGTTTAAACATTAAAGTATTAAAAATATAGATTATAGAATATTATTAGAGATATTACTTTTTAAATTTCTTATGGACCTTAATATTTATAGTTATTTTTTATTTTATTTTATAATTTTATTTTCAGTTGTTGGTTATGGTTTATTTTTTTCATATGTTACTAATGCATCAAGTATTTCCAAGAATTTTGGATATGCAGGATTATTAGGATTATTTTTTTTAACAATTTATTCATACATTTCTAATTTTTTTTTGCACATGGGTTAATTCATAACTCGATATTAATTTGGCTAGGAATTTTTTTTTACCTATATTTTGTAAGAAAGAACACCTACAAAAAAAAAAAAATTTTATTTGTTATTTTAATTTTTCTAATTCTCTTTATCTCAATTCTAATATTTAAAACTCATGATGATTTTTCATATTATCATTTTGCTTATAGTTATTATTTAACTCAAAGTTCTTCATATATTGGGATAGGACCCTTTAATCATGGATTCAAAACTCAATCATCTATATTTTATTTGAATTCGTTATTTTATTTGCCAATAGTAAAATATTACATGTTTCATATGCCTGCTGTCTTAATTATGGGGTTTTCCAATATTATACTTTTAAATAAAATTTTTAAAAATATTAAAGATAAGTCAATTAATTTTATTACATTTTTTTCTCTACTTTCTTTTTTATTTATTAATATTTTTTTTTATAGAGTGGGAGAGCATGGAACAGATAGATCTGCTCAAATTTTAGTATTTATTTTGCTAATTGAAGTTCTATTATTAATTAATTTTTCAACAGACAGGTATAGACAAATTTCAAAAATTTATATTTTAATTGGATTAATTATATCGTTTAAAGCTTTCTACATATTATATTTACTTTTTTTTATACCAGTAATTTTTTTTTATTATGAGAAAAAAAATCTATTCAAAATATTTGAAATAATTAAAAATAAGTTTTTTATTTTTTTTTTATTTTTAATATTCCTTTTGAGCATATCTAATTTTTTTAATACAGGATGCTTATTATACCCTGTGAATATTACTTGTTTTGAAAGCTTAAAATGGTCATTTAATTCTGAGCATATTATTCATATGAATGACTGGTATGAACAATGGTCTAAAGCAGGCGCTGGTCCAAATTTTAGAGTTCAAAATCCACCTGAATATATAGCTTACTTTAACTGGGTTCCTAATTGGTTTGAAATTTATTTTTTTAATAAAGTATCTGATTTTCTTGTAGGTGGTATATTTTTATCTTTAATTGTGGTATTAACATTTTACTCAAAAATTAAAACACAAATTAATAGTTATAAAATGTCATTAGTATATTTTATATTGTTGATTTTATTTATAGAGTGGTTTTATAATCATCCATCTTTAAGGTATGGGGGATATTGTTTGCTAGCAGCTTTGATTTTTTTACCAATATCTATTTTATTAGAAAAAAATCTAAATATTAATGATAAAAATTTAAAAATTAAGTTTGTTATTTTAATCACATGTGGATTGGCAATTTTTATTGGTCGAAATATTGATAGAATAGTTAGCGAGCATGAACAATATGGATATAAACCTATAAAAGAAACGTTTTATCATATTGATGATCAGCATTTTATTATTCAAAAAGAATTTAATAAATTAATTAGTAATTTTGATACATGTCAAATAAAAGAAAATGAATGTTTAGAATTAAAACCAAAAATCATCAAAACCTACAAAAAATATATATTTATTAATAATTGATAATGCTCAAATATTTTGTATTAAAAACACTCGGAATCTTCGATTTTTATCACCAATTCAAAATATTTAGATTTTTAAAAAAGAATAATTTAAAAGATTTTGATATTTTTTTTGATGTTGGTGCACATAAAGGTGAGTCAATTAATTTATTTTTAAAAAATTTAAATATTAAGAAAATATATTCATTTGAGTCTAGCCCATTAAATTATCTAGAACTTAAAAATAATTTGCCTAAATTACAAAAAAGATTTAAAAAAACTATTATTAATATTAACAATCTAACTCTTGGCTCAGAAAATAAGCAAGGAATAATAAAACAAATTGATGAAAGCTCATCATCAACATTAAATAATATTAATGTCAATTCAAAATACTTTAAAAGAAAAAAAGCTTTAGTTTATAATAAAAATAGTCAAAAATTTTATAATGAAATCAAAATTAGTATCAGTACATTAAGTAATTATTTAGAGGAAAATGGTATCGATCAAGTTGATTTTATAAAAATTGACACCGAAGGTTATGAATATAAAATTTTAAAAGGTTTAGATAAAAATTTTGAAAAAGTTAAAATCATTATGTTCGAACACCATTATCATGATATGCTCGAAAAAGGTTATACATTTACAGATATTCATAGACTGCTTAGCAGAAACAACTTTACACAGTTTTTTAAGGCAAAAATGCCATTCAGGAAAACATTTGAATATATATATATTAACAAGGACAGAATGTGAAAGATAGAAAAGTATCAGTGCTAATTGCGAACTATAATAATGAAATATATATTAATAAATGTATTCAATCTCTAATTAATCAAACTCATAAAAATATAGAAATTATTATGTTTGATGATTCCTCCGATGATAACTCTATTAGTGAGATAAAAAAATTTAAGAATGTAGAGTTAATAATCAATGATAAACATGGAAGCATTGGTTCATTTAATCAAATGAAAGCTTACAAAGAAGCATTTAAAAAAAGCAGTGGAGAGATAATTTTTTTTTTAGATAGTGATGATTATTTTCATGAAGAAAAAATAAATAAAGTTTTAGATAAATTTAATTTAATAAAAGATATTGAAATAATTTATGATCTGCCAATTTTTAAATATGAAAATAAAATAAAGAAACAAAAGTATAAAAGTAAAATTGTGAATAACTATTGGTCATATATATACCCACAAAGTTGTATTGCAATTAAGAGAGAATCGATAGAAAAAATATTCAAGGAAACTTGTTTTGAATCCTTTTCAGATATTTGGATGGATTTTAGAATTTCACTTTACTCAAAACATATCATGAAAAATTTTTATATTTTAAAAGAAAATCTGACTTTTTATAGACAATCTAACTCAAATATTTCTGCAAATTTTAAATATTTGAGTCAACCTTGGTGGGTAAGAAGATTACAAGCACACAAATATGTAGAATTTTTTTTTAAAAAAAATGATATTAATTATAATAAAAACCTAGATTATTTTTTTACCTTATATATTAATAAATTCTTAAAGAAATAATGAAAAAAAATATTTTGATAATTGGTAGAAAAAGTTTTATTGGATCTAATCTATTTTTAGATCTAAAATATAAACATAATTTAAAAATTATTGACTATAAAAAAATTATAAAAAAAAAAACTATCTGAGCTATCAAAATTTGATTACTTGATTAATTGTGCATCTAATAAAAACTATATCCAAAAAAAATATTCTAAAAAAAATGATTTTGATTTAATGATTGCTAATAAGATTAAAAATTCAAATACAAAGATGGTTTTTTTAAGCAGTCGAAAAATTTATAAGAGTGGATATGACCTAAAGGAATCTAGTAATACCGCACCAACCTGTAATTATTCAAAAAACAAACTTATTTCAGAAACAAATTTAAAAAAAATTCTCAATAGAAATATTTTAATTTTGAGAGTTAGCAATTTAATTGGAATGCATGTAAAACATAAAAATAAACTCCATTATACATTTCTGGATATTTTTTTTGATAAAATTAAAAAAGGTATTATTTTAAAAAACGATAAATGTTATAAAGATTTTTTATCTATCAATAAATTTAGTCAAATAGTAAGCGAGTTAATTAAAAATGATGCAAAGGGTACATACAATGTTTCTATAGGGAAAAAAATTTATTTAAATCAAATTACAAAATGGCTAAACCATTATAATAAAAACAACTATAAATACGTTAAATTGGATAAATTCCACAATAAGGATAGTTTTACATTGAATAATAGGAAGTTAATGAAAAAAATAAGTTTATTAAATAGAATAGTTGATTTGAAAAATGATTGTAAGATGATAAGTAAAAAATTCTTTAATAAAAAAAATTATGAAAAATAAAATTGCTCTTATATTTGGTGTTACTGGACAAGATGGTTCGTATCTTGCAGAGTTTTTAATTAAAAAGGGATATATTGTTCATGGTGTTAAAAGAAGATCTTCCTCAATAAATACTCAGAGAGTTGATCATATTTATCAAGACCCACATGTAAATAAGAGAAACTTTTTTCTGCACTATGGTGACATTACTGATTCAACTTCAGTTTCTAAAATAATTAGTTCTACAAAACCGAATGAAATATATAATTTAGCAGCTCAATCCCATGTAGCTGTTTCATTTGAAGTACCAGAATATACTGCTAATGCAGATGCCTTAGGCACGCTAAGAATACTTGAGGCAATTAAATTTCACAAACTGGATAAAAAAACAAAATTTTATCAAGCAGGAACATCTGAGATGTATGGTAAGGTTCAAAGTATTCCACAAAATGAAAAAACAAATTTTTATCCACTAAGTCCTTATGGGGTAGCAAAGCTTTATGCTCACTGGATTACAAAAAATTATAGAGAAGCATATGGAATTTTTGGAAGTAATGGAATTTTATTTAATCATGAAAGTCCAAGAAGAGGCGAAACCTTTGTTACAAAAAAAATTGTTAATGCTCTATGTAAAATAAAACTTGGCTTACAAAAAAAATTGTACCTGGGTAATTTAGATGCAAAAAGAGATTGGGGGCATGCTACAGACTATGTTGAGGCAATGTGGAAAATATTACAACAAAAAGAACCTGATGACTTTGTAATTGCTACTGGAAAACAATATAGTGTTAAACAGTTTGTAAATTTTGTTTCAAAAAAATTAGGAATTAAAATTGTGTGGGTGGGTAAGGGATTAAAAGAAAAGGGAATTGACGCATTAACAAAAAAAATAATTATAGAGTGTGATAAAAATTATTTTAGGCCTCTAGATGTAAACACTTTGTTAGGTGATGCCAAAAAAGCAAGAAGAAAACTTAAATGGAAACCCAAAATTGATATTATTCAGCTAGTTGAAGATATGGTTACAGAAGAACAAGTTGCGTTAAAAAATTATGTTGAATAAAAACTCAAATATTTTTCTTGCAGGTCATAATGGACTGGTAGGTGGTGCAATTCTTAAAAAATTAACTGATAGTGGTTTTAAAAACATTATTACTGTATCAAAAAAAAAAACTAGACTTGCGTAATCAAAAAAAAGTATTTGAATTTATAAAAGTAAAAAAACCCAAGTTTATAATCAATGCTGCTGCAAGTGTTGGGGGTATAGCAGCTAACAATACTTTTAAGGCAGATTTTATTTATAATAATATAACCATACAAAATAACTTAATACACTCCGCATTTTTAAATGGGGTAAAGAATTTAATTTTTCTTGGATCTAGCTGTGTGTATCCAAGAAATTGTAAACAACCTATTAAGGAAGAATATCTTTTAACAGGTCCGTTAGAAGTAACAAATGAACCTTACGCTATAGCAAAAATTTCAGGAATTAAGATGTGTGAAAGTTATAATTATCAACATAAAACAAATTATTTATGTCTTATGCCCTGTAATGCATTTGGACCCAATGATAATTATGATTTATTAACCTCACATTTTTTGCCCGCATTAATTAGAAGATTGAGTGATGCGGCAATAAATAAAAAAAAATCAATTACTTTATGGGGGACTGGAAGAGCAAAACGTGAATTTATTTATGTGGACGATATTGCTGACGCTTGTATTTTTTTTATGAATAAAAGGGTAAATCATGCCCTAATTAATATTGGAAGTGAGGAAGAAAATACAATTGAAGAAATGGCTAAAAAAGTTGCAAAAAAAATTGGGAATAATATAAAAATTAAATTTGACAATAATAAAAAAATGGATGGAACACCTAGAAAAATATTAAACTGCTCTTTAGCAAAATCTTATGGATGGAAAAAAAAATTTAATTTTGATAAAGCTCTTGATATAACTTTAAATGATTTTATCAAAAGAAAAGGTAATTTTAGAAAAATTAAGTTTTAAGTTTTGTTGGTTTAATTTTATGAAAAATATTATTGTCATTACCGGAGGTGCAGGTTTTGTTGGATCTCACTTATTAGAGTTTCTTCTAAAAAAAACTAAATATCAAATTATAAGCTATGATAATTACTCGACAGGAACAAAGAAAAACCATTTTAAGAGTAAAAGAATTACATATATCAAAGCCAACACAATAAATATTTCGAAAGTATTAAATAAAAGAAAAAATAATATACAAACCATTTTTCATTTTGGAGAATTTGCAAGAATATATCAAAGCTTTCTTAAGATGAATGAGTGTATTGAGTCCAATTCTATAGGAACTCATGCTGTAATAAAATTTTGTATGGAAAATAAAATTAAATTAATTTATTCGGCAACATCTGCAACACTTGGAAATAATGGAGAGGATAAAAATTTATCCCCATATGCATTTACAAAATCAAAAAATTTAGAATTATTAAATAATTTAAAAAAATGGTTTAATTTCAAATTTGAGATAATTTATTTTTATAATGTGTATGGACCAAGACAGATTTCTAAAGGAAGTATGGCTACTGTAATAGGAATTTTTGAAGATTGCTTTAAAAATAATAAACCATTAACAGTGGTAAGACCTGGGACTCAATCTAGAAGATTTACACATATTCTAGATACAGTTGAGGTTTGTTATGAGGCGTGGAAAAATAATAAAGATAGACATTACAGTATTTCAAACAAAAAAAGCTATTCCATTATTGATGTTGCAAAACTATTTAAGACAAAAATTAAATTTTTGCCTTTGCGTAAAGGTGAAAGATTTGCTTCAGCACTTACCAATATGAATTTATCAAATAAAGTTTATAAAAAATATGGTAAGATAGATCTCAAGGACTATATAAATTCTGTAATAAAGAATTAATATTTCTTAAAATTTAATAAATAATTTAAAATGAAAATTGCATTTATACCATCTACTTTTTTGCCTGATATTGGTGGTGCCGAAATCCAAGCACACAATTTAGCAAATAAATTAATTGAAGAAAATAACGATGTTGAAGTTTTTCTATTAAATAAAGTATTTATTAAAAATGCAAATTATAAAATTTCTAAATTAAATAAGCTTCTTATTAGTTTTGTTTTTTTAACAAAATATTACTTTTATTTAAATTTTAGTTTTTTATTAAGATTATATTTTAAAAAAATTATTAATGATAAAAAATTTGACATATGGCATTTTCAATCTGTAAATTACAAAACTCTAATTTATGTTGAGGTTCTTAAACAATTAAATCAAAAAGTAGTAGTAACATTGCAAGGTGCTGATATTCAAATAGATCATAAAATAAATTATGGTTATAGGTTAGACAAGAAATATAATAAATTTATTCAAAAGGTGTTTAAAAAAGTTGACTCATTTCATGCAATTTCATCAAGCATATCCAATGAACTTACAGAGATGGGTGTTAATGAAAATAAGATAACAATAATACCAAATTGTTCACCAATAGAAAAAATCAAAAGCTTATCTCAAAAAAAAGAAGAAATATTTACTATTTTAACTATTGGAAGATATGCTATTAAAAAAAAAGGTTTTGATTTAGTAGAGAAGGTAGCCCGTGAACTTGACAAAATTACAAATTTTAAATGGATTATTATTGGAAGAGATACAAGGAAGTTATTAGAAAATGACTATATTAAAAATAATTTAGAAAAATTTGAGATACTTAATCAAATTAATAATGAAGATGAAATCTATTTCCCAAATTCAAAATTAATAGAATATTATAAAAAAAGTAATGTATATGCCAATCTAGCCAGAGTCGAGGGTTCACCAATAGTATTAATTGATGCTATCGCTAGTAATCTTCCAATAGTTAGTTTTGATACACGTGGTGGTGATGAGCTTGTATTGAATGGTATTAATGGTTTTGTAATAAAAAATTTTAATTTTGTTGAATACGCTGAGAAAATTTATTTATTAAAGGAATTTAAAATTGATGTGAATAATACCAATATTAAAAAGCATGTAGAAGCCTTTGATTTAGCCCTGAATACAAAAAAAATAATTACTTGTTACAAATCGCTATTATAAATCTACATTAATTCATTAGAATTATTTATTTATAAATGACGATTTTTAATGAAAAATAGCTCAATATAATTCAATTTTTAAGTAGCAGGCCCCATATTGTAAAATTTTCGTGAATAATTAAGTTTTTATAGTCTTAAATTGATTTTTTTTGAAAATTCTTATTGATAAATTATCTTTTATATACTACTAACCCTTGCCGGTGATTATTGCGAAGGGGTTATACCCGATCCCATTCCGAACTCGGAAGTCAAGCCCTTCAGCGCCAATGGTACTTTGTCTTAAGACACGGA
>MDTF01018630.1_pt1 | contig 12000 bp, 9 predicted proteins | sample 811191 | NCBI WGS metagenome assembly MDTF01 (sample SAMN05326649, study PRJNA326480) | marine metagenome | isolation source: seawater | place: Southern Ocean | collected 2011
TTAAAGAATTTGAAATAAAATAATTTTTATTAAAATAATAAATTTTGTTTAATAATAAAGTATGAAAATGAAGACCATCAGCTAAATCAATCTCTCTGCTTGCATTTAATCTTCTCACTATTGTGAATAGATTTTCAAAAGCAGGATACCACAATAAATTTAAAGCTAGCAAAGGTGAAATATTATTATTTAGATTAATAAAGCTAATAATATATATCGACATAAAAACAGTAACTACATACACACCATTATCACCTAAAAAAGATTTTTGAAATAAATTTACTATGTAGAAAACAAAAAAAATAATTATAATTATTTTAATATCAGGAAAATTAGTGGGTTGTGGCAATTCGATGAATAAAATAGCTAAAGTTATGACAAGATAGTATCCAATAACATTACAATTTACACCATCACAAAAATTTGAACCGTTAATTAATATAATTATACAAATAGAGGTAAAAAATAAATTAAAAATAGTGTTATCAATAAAATGGTCTAAAAAAAAAAGACCAGTTTTATTAATTTTTAAATCTAAAATAAATATAAAAAAAATTACCAATATAAATTGTAATAATAATCTTAATTTAGGACTGAAATTAGTTTTTAAATCGGAGAAGATACCAAGGATTAGGAATGAAAAAAGAAATGTAATTACCAAAAGAGAATAGTTGCTGTACTCTCTATATAGCATGTATGTAGCCATTGTTATAAACATATATAACCCACCAGTTAAAGGTGTGTTTTTATTATATGTTGATTTATGAGTTTGATCTTTAGGCGCATCAAGCAAAATAAAATATTTGCTTTGAATAAATATTAAAGATAATGAAATAGCTGATATGTATATAAATATAATAAGCATTGTTATTTATGATAACTAAAAAAAATACATATCATAATTATTTATTGTTTGCATCAGTATTACTAATTTTAATACCACCCGCTCTTATTTCTGGACCATTTTTGCCAGACTTGTTTATAGTATTGATCTCATTTATTTTTTTATTCATTTTTAATAAAAACAATCAAATATTTTCATTAAAATCTAATTATTTAAGATTGTTTTTGAGTTTTTATATTTTTCTGGTTTTAACCTCAGTGTTGTCAGATCATTTTTCTGAATCAATAAAAACATCATTAACATATGTAAGATTCGGTTTTTTCTCACTAGCTGTAGTTTTTATACTTAATAATAAAAAAAATTTTATAAAACACTTCTACTTTATGATGTGTATTACCCTTATCATTTTGATATTTGACGGATATTTTCAATTTATTACTGGAAAAAATATATTTGGTTTTAGAGAGCACCTTAGACCAGATCGTCTCAGTGGTCTTTTTTTGGATGAGCTAATTTTAGGATCTTATTTAGGAAAAATTTTACCAATTTTTTGTACTTTTTACTTATTAAATAAAGGTTATTTTAATAAATATTATATTTCAATATTAATTATAATGATCTACATTTTAATATTTTTATCTGGTGAACGATCAGCTTTTTTTACCACAACACTTTATTTAATTATGGTAGCGCCTTTTTTAATAGGTATTAAAAGAGCGGTAATTCTTTTTGCATTAATAGGCATAATGTTTGGTGTTTTAATCTCAACAAATAAAAATATTAAAAGTAGATATGTTGATCAGATGATAATGCATACATTTGGCCACTCTACAAGTCCCAGCGTTTTCATGCCTGATCACATTGGTCTATTTACTTCTGCAATAGATATTTTTAAAAAAAATATTTTTTTAGGTGGAGGTGTCAAAACATTTAGAATCAACTGCAAAAATACAGTTAATGAAAAATTAACAAAATTGAAATCAGCTTATCCAAATATAGTTTTTTGTAATACCCACCCTCATAACTATTATTTACAATTATTAGCTGAAACAGGATTGATTGGTTTTTTGTTTGTTCTAGCTATTTTTATTAAACTAGTTTTTGATTATCTAAAACAAGTATATTATTTAATTAAAAAGAATAAATCTATTAATATAGAATATGTCACTATATTATCTGGATTAATTATTTTTCTTTGGCCATTAACCACAACAGGTAACTTTTTTAATAACTGGATATGTTCTATTTTATTTTTACATATTGGTATTTATTTATATACATTACAAAATGAACCTAAAAATTAATTACAATTATATTTATATCGTAATATTTACATTTTATTTTTTCCTTTGGGGTGTGGATTTACTTGAGATTAAATTTGTATCTTCTTTGCTACCTAGAGATCTATATTATAGTAATTACAAAAATTTTAGATTGAGTTATTTAATTATAATTTTGATTGTTCCTATAACTTACAGTTTTATTGGAGAAAAAAATTTATCTTTTAAAAAAATATTTAACTATCAAAATTATATAATATTTTTTGTACTATTCATTGTTGCTCATTTTTTTCTTATTAAATTTTATTACCATGAAATTATTGATAAATCTGAAATAGCAAATTTATTATATTTGCTCTTGTTATCTGTAATTTATTGTCACTATCGAGAATTTATATTATCTAATTTTAAAAAAATTTTAACCTTATATTTAATAATTTTTGTTCTATTTTCTATTTTTGAAGAATCACAAATTTATAATGCTGGGCAATGCAATAATGACCTTTTTTTAATTAATTTGATCCAAAAATATTTAAAAGTTAGCCTCACTAATAGTATTTATAATGAAAATTCACACTTAGCGATGATGACAATAGCAGTTTTCTTTTCCTCTGTATTTATTTTAGTACAAGGCAAAAAAAATAATATTTTATTTTTATTACTATTTTCAATAGAGGTGATTATTGTACTAAATAATCTATCTACAACATATTTTGTTGGCTATTTTTTCTCACAAATAACCTTGTTGTTATTTTTTTTTCAAAAATTAAATGTTAAATTTTGGATTATTACTTTTTTATTTGTATTAATAAATTCATACTTTTTTCTTTCAGACAGCAACTGTACTAGAAAAATTACACAAATTAATGTCAAAAATATTACACAGAGTAATCTTGCACCTAATTCAACAAATCTAACCACTAAAATTTATGAGAGATCAATTATAGTTGCTAGAGACACGCTGATTAATCACTCATTAGGCTGGGGTATAGATGGAATGGATAATGCACACCATGACTTGCATGCTAAATATAATGATAAAAAGGAAGCACTAAAAGACAGCAGGACACTTCACTGGAAGCTAAGAACACTTAATCTAAAAGATGGCTTATCAAACCTCTTCAAGTTGTTTACAGAATTTGGAATTTTTGCCTTTATTATTTTTTTCTATTTTATCAAATATATTTTGAATTTAAAAAATATTAAATCATACAATATATTTATTATCGTTTTGTTTGTTACGATGTGTATTAGAGGAGCGGGTTACTTTAATGGGGGTTTTATATTTTGTTTATTTGAGTTTTTTTACTATCAAAAATTTTTGATTGAACGAAAAATTTAAATTTAAATATTATTTTAATAGTTCATTCCTAATTAATTGTGGAATTTTCATATTAGCATTATACTTTTTAGCTTCCATATATGCATTATGAGAAAAAAATTTATAATTAAATTTAATTTTATTAATAAGATTAATAATTTTTAAGTTTTTCATTTTAGCGTTTAGAATTATTCCATCGTGGTTATTCTTTACTATCTCATTAATCCCACCCTTGGTTAAATAGATTAACGATGGTATACCATAACTCTTGGCTTCTAGTACACTATATGGACAATTTTCAATAGGACTAGTCACTAATAATAAATCTATATTTTTATAAATCGTGGGTACATCTTTATTATAAAAAAATTTAACATATTTCTTCTGATTATTATTTAAGTTTAGTCTGCTATCGCTAAATATATTAAACATAAAATTATCTTTATTTTCATATGCTATTTCTAAAAATTTATTTAATCCTTTTTCTTTATCTATTCTACCGACAAAACCAATTCTAAATTTTTTATTATTAATTTTATTAATTATTTTTGATGGTTCTACTGAATTATATTGAATTGAATTTTTAGCAAACCTTGGAAAAAAATATGTTTTCTCCCAATATTTTTTAGTGAATTTGGAAACATAAAAAACTTTATTTATATGTATAAAAAATATTGTAGATAAAAGTGAGCATAAATATAACAAGGTACTTTTTTTGGTTAGATGACTATGAGCAAAGAAAAATATTTTTTTATTATTATAAGATAATTTAATATATAAAAAATATATCACAAAGATAACTGGATTTGAAAATACAAAAATTGTATTTATATTTTTATTTCTTTCTTTTATTTTTTTTAAAAGTTTAAATGTTTTATATATATCTTTTAAAATATTAACTTTGTAATAATTTTTTTTTATTTTTTCATAATTCTTTAATGGTTGGTCATCAATTAACAAACAGTCAATTTCCATTTTAGTTATAAATTTTATTAGTGTATCTTGAAAAGTTTTTATTCCACCAAGTGCATTTGATATAAATATGATGCTATTTTTCATTTTTGGAAGATATGAGTTATTATATAATTCTAAGTTTTGAGTACATTAAAATAATGTTTTAACATTAATAGTCTAATTAAAAAAAATATGACACAATAGTTTGTATTAGTTATTGTTATTTCTCTAGAAAATTAATATATCTACCTCTTATTTTTGTAATTTCTTCCAATAAAATGTATATAAGCAAAACATGAAAACAGCTCTTATTTTTGGTATAACAGGACAAGATGGATCTTATCTGGCCGAATTTCTTTTAAAAAAAAGATACAAAGTGCATGGCGTAAAAAGAAAATCGTCATCATATAACACCAGTAGAATAGACCATATTTTAGAGTCGAATAAAGATTTTTTACTTCATTATGGTGATGTTACAGATGCAATAATGTTAATGAATATAATAAATAGAATAAAACCAGATGAAATTTATAATTTATCTGCTCAATCTCATGTAGCAGTGTCCTTTCAGATTCCAGAGTATACAGCCAATGTCGATGCCCTGGGTAGTTTAAGAATATTAGAAGCAATAAGATCATGTAATTTAACAAAAAAAACTAAGTTTTATCAGGCTGGAACCTCAGAAATGTTTGGGAAAGTTCAACAGATACCTCAGACTGAAAAAACAAATTTTTATCCGAGAAGTCCGTATGGTGTATCTAAACTCTTTTCTCATTGGATGACTATTAATTATAGAGAAGCATATGGCATGTTTGCATGTAATGGCATATTATTTAATCACGAAAGTCCTAGACGTGGAGAAACATTTGTCACACGAAAGGTTACAATAGCCCTATGTAAAATAAAACTTGGACTTCAAAAAAAATTATTAGTTGGAAATTTAAATGCTAAAAGAGACTGGGGTCATGCGAAAGATTATGTAGAAGCTCAATGGTTAATGTTGCAACAAAAAAAACCTGATGATTTTGTAATTGCTACTGGAAAAAATTATTCTGTAAAACAATTTATTAATATGTGTGCAAATTTATTAGATATAAAATTAAAATGGACTGGAAAAGGAATAAATACAAAAGCATTTAATCAAGATGGAAAATGTATAATTGAGTGTGATAAAAAATATTATAGACCCACAGAGGTTGATACATTGCTAGGGGACTCATCTAAAGCAAAAAGATTACTTAAATGGAAACCAAAAATTAGTTTTAAAAATCTAGTCAAAGAAATGGTAGACTCTGACTTTAAAAATTTAAAAAATATGTATAGTGAAAAAAAATGATAAAATATTTTTAGCTGGTCATAAGGGGCTGGTTGGATCTACAGTATTAAAAAAGCTAAAAGAACTGAACTACTCTAATATAATAACTGTAGAAAAGAAAAATTTAAATCTTTTAGATCAAAAAAAAGTTTTTAACTTCTTAAAAAAAAATAAAGTAAAATCATTAATAATATGTGCGGCAAGGGTTGGTGGAATAAAAGCTAATAACACTTATAAAGCAGATTTTATTTACGAAAATTTAACAATTCAAAATAATTTAATTCATGGGGCAAAGATTAATAATATTTCAAATTTAATTTTTTTAGGCTCTAGTTGTATTTACCCTAAGCATTGTAAACAACCCATAAAAGAAGAATATTTATTGTCAGGAAAACTAGAGAAAACAAATGAGCCTTATGCAATTGCTAAGATAGCAGGAATTAAAATGTGTGAATCGTACAATTTTCAATTTAATACTAATTATAAGTGTTTAATGCCAACAAACACATTTGGGCCTGGAGACAATTATAACTTAGAAAGTAGTCATTTTTTACCGGCTCTGATAAGCAAGATTCACAGGTGTAAGGTAGAAAAAAAAAATTCCCTAGAATTATGGGGAAATAGTAAAACCAGAAGAGAATTAATTTATGTAGATGATTTAGCTGATGCTATTGTTTATTTTTTAGATAAAAAATTATCACGAAATTTAGTAAACATAGGGTCTGGAATTGAAAAAACTATTGATCAATATGCAAAATTAGTATGTGAAATAATTGGTGTTAAATTAAAGATTAAATATAAAAATAAACTATTAACAGGAACGCCGAGAAAATTATTAGATAGTTCTTATGCTAAAAAAAATGGGTGGAAATCTAAAACTGAATTAAAAAGAGATATACTTGAAACATATAAACATTTTTTAAATGAAACTAATTTAAAAGAGTTAAAAAAATAAATGTTATTAGCGATTTTTAGTAATTATTTACTATTAATGGTAATCTTAGGATATTCATTTTTTTTAAAAAAAATTAGCTTTAATTGTAATGATGTTACGATAAAAAATATCGATATTTTATACGGATTATCACTATTAATATTTATTTCTTTATTTTTTAACTACTTTTTTCCACTTATTTATTTAACTCAAATAACTATAATATTTGGTCTTTTGCTGTTTTTATATGCAGCTTATAAAAAAGTACTTAAAATAAACTTTTTTGTTTATTTTTTTATAATATTTTTTACAACATCTATTGCATTTTATAGCAATATGAATGTTGACAGTCCAATGTATCACCTACAAGTCATAAAATGGTTAAGTCATCATAAAATTAGTTTTGGTTTAAGCAATTTGGAAATTAGACTTGGTTTTAACTCTTCTTGGCATTCCTTGGTAGCACTACTAGATTTAAATATTTATGAATTCAGCGTAAAATATTACATAAGCGCATTAGTTCTCAGCTCTTTAATTTACGAAACAATTAGACGAAAAAGTAGGCTAAACTATAGTGACATTTTTCTCAAATTAACTATTGCATTATTAATTTTTTATAGCTTCCTTCATCCATTCGCTAATGGAGTGATATTAAATCATTTAGGAAATCCAGAAAGAGACATTGTTGGTATGTTATTTTTTTTTCTTATTATCTTTTTTTTTTTAAAAGCTTTTGAGAATCAATCAGATAATAAAAATTATATAAATTTACTAACCTTATCACTTTTTTTATGTATCACCACGCGCCTGATGATGTCACCAATGATAATACTGCTAGTTATTGTTTTGTTAAAAAATAAAGATTACAAAATAATAAATTTTACAAATATTTTTTTACTTATCACAAGCACCCTATGGGTTTTGAGAAGCTTTTTTTTAAGTGGATGTTTATTTTTCCCTTTCTATCAAACTTGTTTTAAAACTAGTTGGGCTATAAACATTAAAGAGATTCAATTTTTTGTTGAGGAGGCTATGAGGATTTCAAGAACATTACCAACAAGAAATGGAGTTAATGATGAAAATTTTTCATTATATGGTTATGAGTGGGTTACTCAGTGGATTAATGACTATTTCTTTAGTGCAGCATTATTACAAATAGGAGGTATGATTATAATTACAACAACATGTCTACTGTTGGTAATAAATTTTATTAAGAAATATAAATCTAGAAATACTATCAGTAGGCCTGACTTATATGTTTTTATTTGTTTATTTATTGTTATCTTTCTGTGGTTTGTTAGCGCTCCTGAAACAAGATATGCACTAGGTCCACTTATAAGTTTACCATGTTTTTTTATAATTATACTTTTCAAAAAATTAAATCTAAAAAATTTTTTTATAGAACAAGATATAAAGCTTTCGTTAGTAATGGGAGTTCTATTCTTGTTACTTATTTCTAAAAATTTTATTCATTATCGGTTGGATGATCTGTTTATAAATAATAAAATTGTACATAATTACTCACATGTAGAAAAAATAGGAAAATTTAGTAATATCAACTTTTTTTGGGGAAAATTTCTATGTGCTGATTTTAAAGAAATTTGTGTAAATACTGTTAAAGAAAACTATGCAATAGATGAAATCTTTAATTATAAGGTTTATAAATCAGATTCTTGGTTAAAAAATTAAAATAAAAATGAAAATATCCATAATTACTCCAACTTTTAATAGTGCAAAAACAATTCAATCAAACATAGACTCTATTAAAGCTCAATCGTTTAAAGATTATCAATTGATTATAATTGATAATAATTCAACTGATGAAACTATTGAAATTATAAAAAAAAATAATATTTCTAATATAAAATTTTTAATAGAAGATGATTTAGGAATATATGATGCAATTAATAAAGGTATTAAATTAAGTGATCATGAAATAATTTCAGTTTTACATAGTGATGATTTTTTTAACGATGAAAATGTTCTAGAAAATATAGTTGGATCTTTCAATGAAGATAAAGAGTGCGAGATAGTTTATGGTGATTTAGTTTATGTTAAAAAAAACAACATAGATATCCCCTTAAGATACTGGAAGCCTGGTTTATTTAAAAAAAATTTATTTTTTAAAGGTTGGCACCCACCACACCCAAGTTTTTTTGTTAAAAAAAAATTATTTAAAGATTATGGGTACTACGATTTAAAGAATGGAAACTGTGCAGATGTTGAGTTGATGTTTAGATTTTTAGATATTAACAATTTAAAATCAAAATATTTAAACATGACATTAGTAAAAATGAGATATGGTGGAGCTTCTAATAAGGATATTTTTTCTATTATTAAACAAAATATACAAATCATGAAATTTTTAAAAATCCATAGAAATTATTATAAAATTAGCATCTTTATTATGTATAAATTTTTGGATCGACTAAAACAATTTGTAATTAAAGAATAATTGTATAAAAAATAAACTCTAATGAAAATTTCAATAATTATACCTTGTTTTAACGAAGAAAAAACCTTGTCTAAGATTGTTGATAAAGTTTTACTATTTAAGTCTTATGAAAAAGAAATCATTATTGTGGACGACTGTTCGGAAGACAATACACCAAATATAATAAATGATTTAGTTGCAAAATTTAATGAAATAAAATCAATTCGACATGAAAAAAATTATGGAAAAGGGGCTGGTATTAAATCTGGTGTTAAGATTTCAACCGGCGATATTATCTTAATACAAGATGCGGATCTTGAATATAATCCCGAGGACTATGACAGCCTACTAGAACCATTTTTAAAAACAGATGCTGATGTTGTCTATGGATCAAGATTTCTAGGGGGTAAATACGTTAGATTAAGTTTTTTTTGGCACTATGTCGCCAATAAACTATTAACAACTTTATGTAACACTTTCACAAATTTAAACATGACAGATATGGAGACTGGATATAAATTATTTAAATCCAATGCAATTAAATCAATCGACTTAAGGGAAAAATCGTTTGGTATTGAACCTGAAATTACAGTTAAATTGGCTAAAAAAAAATATAATTTTTATGAAGTACCAATTTCTTATAGTGGCCGTTCATATGATGAGGGTAAAAAAATAGGCTTAAAGGATGCCTTTAAAGCTATTTATTGCATTATTAGATATAGGTTTTTTGACTAGTTTTTTATAATTACTTTATAATTAAAATATATTTTTGATTTTAATTTCTGCTTAATATAATGAGTGCAAAGAGAATATCCATAACCACACATTTTTACACTTTCATAATAAGTAAAATCATTTAATTTAATTTTTTTTACCTCTGATTTATTTACAAAAATGATTTTAGGAAAAAAACCAATGTGATTTGGATCTTCTGGTTTAATTATTCTTAATACATTTTTCAAAATAAATATTAATGCAAATATAATCAAAAATATTCTAAAGAATTTATTAGCATTTTCCTTAACAGGATTATTTAAAGTACACAAATATGCAAATCCTAGCCCCAGAAATGATACAAAGTATGAGTAGCCATATCTATAAACAGGTACTTTTAAAAACCAAACAATAGAAAAAACAATCATTAACATTGTGAGTATTAGATATTTTTTACCATGAGCGTCGTCTCGCATTATATTTTTATTTTTAAGCTTAATATGAATAAATAAATAAATAAATATGAGCAATAAAAAATATGGTGATAAGATTTTGATAATTTTTATTAAATGTGTTTTGCTCCACGTACCAACCCAATTGAATCCTTTAGAATATTCGGCCTGTGAAATATTATTAATATTTTTAAAATTAGGCCATGCTTTGGTCCAGGCCTCATTTTCTTCAGATACATTTTTAGTTTGATTTATATTAGACCATTCTAAATCTTGAAAGCATAATTGACTTACAGGATATATAGCACATCCAGAAATAATTATATTTTTAAGAATCCATAAAGATAAAAAAATTATTGCAAAATAACTTTTTGGAATTACTAATATTTTAAATAAGTCTTTTTTTTTTAAAAAAATAAATGGAAGCAAAATAGCAAAAGCCATAGTAATTTTATTTAGAATAATAAAAATAGCTAATATAAAACTATTAGCATTAAAGGACATTTTTTTGTCATCAAATGATTGAATTATCTCAGAAATCAGAAAAAAAAATAAGAAATGTGTTGGTGCATCATTCCCATATTCTCCATACCTATTCATTTTATAAGCAATAAATATTAAAATAAAAAATAAATAAAAAAAATGAAAATCAAATTTCTTAGCCTTTAAATAATTAATAGAATGAGCTAAAAAATTAATAATTACCGAAGAAGCAATAATAGCTGTTGAAAAAATAATTCCTTTATTTCCAAATATAAAATTATTAAAAAAAGCAGAAAAATACTGAATAATTGAAATATGAGCAAATCTGAAATGTAAATTTGAGAGCCCAAATATTATCTTTTCTTCATTTAAAACATTTATATATGGAAGGTGATATAATATTGCATCAGGTCGATATATATTGCTCTTTGCAACTAATAAAAAAACTATAATCGTGTTAAAAATTACAAATTTTAAAAAATTTAATGAAAAATAAATTTTTAAATTCTTAAAAATTATCAATAAAGGTAATATTAATATCAAACTATTAATGACTGAATTTAACGGAAAAAAAAAATTTATTAGTAGAGTAATAAAAGAGATTAATATAAGACCATAAATTAAATCATTAGATAAATTTATAATATTATTATTATTATGCTTATTAAAAATATAACCACAGGGTGATAATATAATAACTGCTAATATGGAAAAAAAAATTAATTCAAACATAATATTTTAAATGATTAAGTTAACAATTATAATACCTGTTTATAATGAAATTAAAACAATAGAAAAATTAATCAAAAAAATATTAAAGATCAATATTAAAAAACAACTCATCATTATTGATGATGGATCTAGTGATGGCACGGAACTGGTTCTTGCAAAATATAAAAATAAAATTGATAAGTTAATTATTCACAAAAAAAATCTAGGAAAAGGCGCGGCAATTAAAAGTGGACAAAGACATGTAAAAGGAAAATATATTGGAATACAGGATGCTGATTTAGAATACGATCCTAGAGATCTAAAAAAAATAGTAAACGAAATGCATAAACGAGACTCTAAAGTAATGTATGGTTCAAGAGTATTAAAAAAAAACAAATTTAAGAATACCCAAAATTTTACGCATATTGTTAGAATTTGGGGAAACATTTTTTTAACTAAGGTCTCAAATTTTTTAAATAGACAAAAATTAACAGATGCACACACTTGTTATAAAGTTTTTGATTCAAAAATTTTTAAAAAGATTGAGTTAAGAGAAAA
>MDTF01000603.1_pt1 | contig 11998 bp, 12 predicted proteins | sample 811191 | NCBI WGS metagenome assembly MDTF01 (sample SAMN05326649, study PRJNA326480) | marine metagenome | isolation source: seawater | place: Southern Ocean | collected 2011
AATTATTTTTATTTAAGACATATAGTCAATTTTACAATTTTTTTGATTAGTGGCTTGTTTTTATACGCTCTATTAAAAAAAAGATTTAATAAATTGCTAATTCCTCTTATAGGATTTGTTTTATACGTCTTATCTCCAAGGATGTACGGTACTAGTTTTTTTGATGGAAAAGATCTTTTTTTTTTATCAATTTTTACTATTAACTTTTATTTCTATTTTAATTATATTGAAAAAAATTCTATCAAAAACTTGACAATTTTTTCTTTATTTTGTGCTTTAACTACGTCCACAAGAATCATAGGTGTTTTAGTTCCATTGTGCTTTTTATTTACATTATTTTTAAAAAGTTTATCAAGTAAAAAAAAAATTTTTATCCTTAAACATTCTTTCTTTTTTAGTATTTCATATTTTTTTTTCCTTTACTTACACTGGCCACATTTATGGACAATAAAATTTATTGAAATTATGAATTTTTTTGACCCATTTTTTTATTCGATGAATCCAACTGTTTTTTTTAATGGCGAGTTCTATAAGTCTGAATATTTGCCTATTTATTATCTACCTTTATGGATAGTAATAACTACTCCAATTTACTATCTCATAATGTTTTCTATTGGCCTTTATATGCAGTTTTCTGTTTTACTTAATAGACTATTTACAATTAAAGATAAGTATAAAAATGATAGAGACGATCTTTGGACTGGGAAAAAAGAAGAAGCCGATGTATTTATATTTTTCAACTTACTGTCTATCTTTATTTTGTTTTTATCCGTAAAATTAGTTTTACTTAGTGGGTGGAGACACTTTTATTATTTAAATTTTTTTATAATATATTTTTCGTGTTATTCACTGAATTTAATTTTTGAGTACTATGAAAAAAAAAATATTTTTAAAAATATTTTAATATCAATATTAACACTTTTGACATTTGAGTTAATTTATAAATTATATATTTATCACCCTTATCAAAGCTCATACTTTAACAATTTAACAACTGAAAATTATAAGAAAAAATTTCAAATTGACACCCAGTCTTTATCAAGAGTAGATGCTATTAAAGAAATCTTAGAGGACTCAAAGAATAAGAAAAAGGTTGTTATAGCGACTGCTTCATGGACACCACTAGAAGATGCTAGGTCTTTGATTAAAAAAGAATTGTGGGAGAAATTAATTTTTACCGGTACTTCAAATAAGAAAGACGCTGATTATATATTTACCAATCACTACTATGAAGTAAATAACACTCTAAATAAAAAATATGAAATACCTAAAAATTTTTATCTATTTAAAAATTTAGTTATTAATGGTACTAATATATATTCACTTTATAAAAAACAAATATGAAATTATTCATTTACAAATCATTAATAGTTATTTTTTTAATTTTTATTTTGTTTCATACCACTGTTGGATATGTATTAAGAGATTATGAAGCTAAAATTTATAATTCTTTTGACAAAGAAAAAATTGTAACTTTAAGACAGAAAATTAAAGAAGAAATTAAAGACAGTCTTCTAAAAGATAGAATTCTCAGCAAGGAAGATGCGGTATTATTAAAAAACTTCATTTTCAAAATAAGAACAGAAATAAGTTCAAGTGACTGAAAATTCTAATGTTTAACAAAAGAACAAGACTTTATTCTCAATTCAATTTTAAAAACTTATTTCACATATTTTCATCATTATTTCAAAAAAAAGAAAATTTTTTATTTAATTTAAAAAATTATTTACATGTTAAAAATTTACACCTGACATCCCAAGGAAGAGTGGCATTATTTGACATTGTGAAACTAATTATTGGAAATACAGGAAAAAAAATTTTTTTTATTGCTCCTTTTACTTTGCCTGAAGTAATATATGCAATCAAGTATGCAGGTGGAACTGTTAATTTTATAGATATTGACAAAAATACAGGACTGATAAATCCAGAGGAACTCGAAAAAAGAATTAGTAAAGAAAGTGCTGCTGTTATAATAACCCATCTTTATTCAAATAAAAATGATCTTAAAATTTTTTTAAAAAGATTTAGTGGAAAAATTAAAATTATTGAAGATGCAGCAATTAATTTTGGAGCAACTTTAGACAACAAATTTGTTGGAACTCTTGCGGACTATGGTTTTTTTAGTTTCAATTTAGTGAAAAACCTCAATACTTTGAATGGAGGCGCTATTTTTATCAAGAACAATTATGAGTTTACTAAATATGTTCAAAATTTAAAAAAGTTAAAATTTCCTACAACCAATACTTTAAATTTAATTTTAACAGTTCTGATAATTAAAATCTTAAGTAATAATTTTTTTTATCAATTATTCCATTACCTTCTAAATTTCATTTATAAATATAAAATAACCTTTATACTTAAAAAAATTTACCCAGTTTTATTTCATAAATTTAAATCTGATGTGCCTAAAAGTTATAAGTATGATTTTAATTGGAAAATGAACAACTTAGGAGTCTATAATTTAAATAAAGTTGAAGAAGATTTAAGTGAAAGAAGAAATAAAGCTAAAATATACCAAAAACACTTATCAGAAAATATAGTTCACAAATTTAATCTTTTTGATGGCGAGAATATTTTTCTTGAATATCCAATTATTCTTAGAGATTCAACTAGTTTAAAAATGCATGAAATTCTTTTTGCTCATGGTTATGATGTGAGACATACTTGGTATATAGATAATTCATTAGAAGAAGGTAAAGAACAAAAGTTTAAAGAAACTGCTTATATTTCAAAAAAAATATTTTGTCTTCCTACCCACAAAAATATGAGTGAAAAAGACATAATTACGATTTGTAGCATAATTAATAATCATGGATAAAATATTATAACAAGATGAAAATATGTTTAGTAACCACTAATGAAGAAACAATTTTTATTCCCAAAGGGGTTAATTACTTAACTGAACATCTTGGACCTAACATAGACATTTATTGTGTACCAGGTTTTACAAGTTTAAAAAGATTTTTGTATTTTTCTTTTTTATTATATTTTGATGAAGTTTTTAAAATTTTAAAAGAAAAAACTAAAAATTTTTTTAATTCAAATATAATCGAGCATCCATTTATTTTAATAAATAGTGTAAATTCAAATTTTTTTATAAACAATCTAAAAAAAAAAAAAATATGATTTAATAGTTTCATATAGTTGTCCTCAAATCTTTAAAGAAAAGACTTTAAAAGAAATAAACAATCTTGGTATTGAAATAGTAAATTTTCATCCTGGAATTTTACCCAAATACAGAGGCTTATTTACAAATTTTTATTCAATAAAAAATAATGAAAAAAACATTGGGATAACTTTTCATAAAATTAATTCTAAAATAGATGCAGGAGATATAATATCTATGTTAGAGATACCAATACACAAACATGACACCGTTTTTACACTTTACGAAAAACTATATTTATCAGAAGAGTCCTTAAATTTTATCAAAAATTGTTTAGTAACGTATAAAGATATCAAAAATAATAAGTTAACTCTAAATAATATGTTAAAATACAACAGTTATCCCAAATTTTTTGATATTATTAAATATAGATTGAAAAAATTTTAAATGAAATTCATAAAGAATCTTTTAGTTGGTTCAGGCATGAGCTCTTTGATTTATTTTAAAACTACTAAAAAAAAATTGAAAATTTTTTCAAATTCGAATAGTCAAATTTTAAAAAGTAAAAATTTTTATGAATATGATGGAATAGGAGGAAATAGTAATATTTGGGGTGGGTATATTAATTTTAAAAGACATAAGAAATTTTTACAAAATAAAAAATATCAAAAATTCTTTCTGAACAATATTTTTAAAGTAAAAAAAATTTTTAAGAGCACATCTAAATTTTCTAATACTTATTGCTTAATGGATAATACGAATAAAATATTTAGAATTAATAAAAAATTTTTTAAGAATGATTTAATAAAAAAACAAATAAAAAAGATTTTTATTAAAAAAAATTTTATAGAATTATTTTATGATGACAAAAAATTATCTGTCGATACTTTAAGTTTATGCATTGGAAATTTAAATTTGATTAAGCTGCTATATAATTCAAATTGGATCAATTTAAATGATACTATTTCTTTTAATGATAGTAAGTGCAATTATGTTTTAAATTTATTCATTGATCAAAAAAAAAATTATTATATTCCTATGCCGATAGGTAAAATATTAGAAAAAATATTTTTTAAGAAATCAAAAACTTATAAAACCATAAGTGAAACTATTATATTGCAAAAATTTTCTGGAATAGTTAAAAATTATAAAATTTCATGTGAAGACCTTTTAAAGATGAAAAAATCAAATATAAGATTTTTTTTATCAAATCATGTTTCTAATCTTAAAATAAATAATATACCAATAAGAAAATTCATTTATCAAAGATCAAAAAAAATCAATGTTTTTTGCAGCGGCACTGTAAAAAAATATTTACCAGGTCCTATAATTCAAGATTTGATTTTCGATATTACTAATAATCAATGATTTAAATATTTGCCAAATTCCAAAAAATAGATTATTAAATTAACAAGTATTATAAATATAAATGATAAATATTGGCATCAACGGCTTTGGAAGAATTGGAAGACTTGTTCTAAGAGCTATTTTAGAAAATTACAAAAATAAGATTAATGTAGTAGCAATTAATGATCTTGGATCAATTGAAACTAACGCTCATTTAATAAAATACGACAGTACGCACGGAACAATTAAAGACGATGTCCAAACTTCACAAAATGGATTTAAAGTAGGTACTTGCGATATTAAAGTTTTTTCGGAAAAAGATCCTGAAAATATACCTTGGAAAAAAATTGGTGCTGATGTTGTTTTAGAATGTACAGGTTTCTTTTTAGATAAAACCTCTGCTGGGAAACATATCAAGGCTGGTGCAAAAAAAGTGATTATTTCCGCACCAGCAAAAGAAGTTGATTTTACAGTCGTTCAAGGAGTTAATAGTAAAGATTTAAAAAAAGAACATAATATTATTTCAAATGGTTCATGCACAACAAATTGTCTGGCACCAGTTGCAATGGTTTTAGAAAACACATTTGGAATTGAATATGGTTACATGACTACTATTCATAGTTACACTGGAGATCAAAAATTATTAGACACGCTTCATAAAGATTTAAGAAGAGCTAGAGCTTCAGGAGGTTCTATGATCCCAACATCTACAGGCGCTGCAAAAGCTATGAGTTTAGTTTTACCAAGTTTAAAAGGAAAGTTAGATGGTACAGCTATAAGAGTACCTACACCAAATGTTTCATTAATTGATCTTACTTTTGTTCCAAACAAGGAAGTAAGTATTGAAAGTATTAATAATGCAATGACAAAAGCCTCAGAAGGTCCTTTGAAAGGTATTTTAGCAGTTAACTCCGCTCCATTAGTTTCAAAAGATTTTAATCATAATCCACATAGCTCAATTTTTGATTTAACTCAAACTCAAGTTATTAAAGGAAAATTTAGTAGAATACTTTCTTGGTATGATAATGAGTGGGGTTTTTCGAACAGAATGTGCGATACAGCAATTCAAATAGCTGGTTTAATATAAAAACTAATTTCCTATCTATTAGTAGTAATACCTGATACTAATATCTTTTTAGACACTGCCAAAATATAAAAATCCATTTATAGGGCAAGTATATTCGCAAAATACCAATCTAAAGAACTTAAAATTCATGTAATTAAACATGAACAATCGTTTACGCTTATTATGATTATTAAAGATATTACGGAGAAAAAATTTTCAAAGAAGGATAAAGTAGTATTTTTCAATAAAAATAATATATTTTCTATTAAAGTTGATAAATCTATCGAAATATTAATTGTGCCCAGTCTAAAGGAAAAAAACGCCCATCAAGACAATGTTGGAATAATATTAGAGGAGAGAAAAATTCTAAAAATATTATCTAAGCGTTATAAAAGAGTATCAATCATAACAATAAAAAATAGAAATGATTTAGTTAAATTAATTAAAAGAAAACCAGATCTTGTATTTTCAGGCGTTAAATATTTCAATTTTAAAGATCAAAAAATATGGCTAAATGATTATTTAGAGAAATTTAAAATTCCATATATTGCATCAAGTAAATCAGCCCTGGATAATGAAAGTGATAAAAATAGAGCAAAAAAATTGATGCGTCTTGCTAAAGTAAAGACAGCAGATTTTTTTATAACAACACCAAATGAACATCAAAACGCTTCATCGATTCCCATTTCATTTCCATTATTTATCAAACCTATAAGAGGCGGAGATAGTAGAGGCATAGATTCAAGATCTATTGTTTATAATTTTATTGATTTTAAAAAAAAGGTTTTAGATATAAAAAAAAAACATAATCTTTCATCTTTAGTGGAAACGTATTTACCAGGTAAAGAATACAGTGTCGGCATTTTTGAAGATAGTATAAACGGCGCTTTAAGAGCTCTACCGGTAGAAATTATTATTAAAAAAAACATTAATGGTCATTGTATACTTGATTTTGATGTAAAAAAAAATGATGAAGAAAAAGTTATTGCTGTAAACGATATTAAGATATTTAATAAAATTTCAAAATTAGCAAAAGACTCATTCAAAGCGCTTGGTGGCAAATCTTTAGGAAGAATTGATATTAAAATGAATAAACATGGCACCCCTCATTTTATGGAAGCCAATCTGATGCCTGGATTGCGAAAAGGATATTTCTATAGATCGTGTGTATTAAATTTGGGTATGAATTATGAAGACATGATCTTTAATATTGCTAATACTGGATTATCATCAAATCTAAACACTAAAAATTAATTTAAATACTTACTATATTTTTTAACAATCATCTCAGTGTTATTTTTTATTAAATTTAGTTTATTAAACTCTAACTCTTAATTTTTTCAGCTTCTTCAATTAATTTTAGTGTTTCTTTGGGCACCGTAGAATAATATTTTTGAATTGGGTCTTTTTTTAAAATTTCAATTTTCTTTTCTTTCCTTCTATTTTTTATTTCATTAACAGCTAATAAAATTTCACTAACATTGTATTTGTCTTCCATCAAGTTCCTACTTTATAAAGTCTTACCATGTTAGTCATTCCAGCTTTACCAAAAGGTAAGCCGGCAGTAATAATTACGAATTCACTTCTCTTAATAAACTTTAATTTTTTAATAATCTCTTTTGATATCGACATCATATCTTTCCAGTCATTTGCATCTCTACTGTTTATTGATTCAACACCCCATAATAAAGAAACCTGTCTGCTAATATTAATATTTGGAGAAATGGTTATAATTTTTGCGGCAGGTCTCATGGTTGAAACTAGTTTTGCAGATTGTCCAGAATTCGAAAATACAATAATTGCTTTTACATCAGGATTATAAGCAATATCTTTCACAGAAAGCAGTATTGATTTAACGGGATCTTTATTTGCAGTTATTGAATTTTTGAAATCTTCAATATGTTCTTTTTTATATTTTTCGGTTGATAAAATAGTTTTCGACATAGTTGAAACTGCTTGAGCAGGAAATTTACCAATCGCTGTTTCAGCTGACAACATAACGGTGTCAGCACCTTGAAATATTGCTGTTGCAATATCATTTATCTCAGCTCTTGTCGCAATATTGTTCTCTATCATGCTTTCAAGCATTTGCGTAGCGACAATTACAGATTTAGATAATTGTGAGCATTTTTTAATTAAACTAAGTTGAACTTTTGGTACTTCACTATGTCCAATATCAATAGCTAAATCTCCTCGAGCGATCATAATGGAGTCAGACGCATTTATTATTTTGGTAATATTTTTTAATGCGTGTTTATTTTCGATTTTTGAAATTATTCCCATGTCTTTTTTTATTAATTTTCTAGCCTCATAAATTAATTTCTCATTTTGCAAATAAGACAGCGCTACCCAATTACACCCTAATTTAACAGCAGTCTTAATATCTTTCTTATCTTTTATGGTTAGATTATTAAAAGCCATGTCTAAGTTCTGAATATGAACACTTTTATTGCTTTTTATTTTGCAATTGTGACTTTTACAAATTGTATTTACAGCATTTTTTTGTTTGTTTATTACTATAAAAGTATATTTTCCATCATCAATTAAAATTTTATTTCCTCTTTTTAATTTTTTAAGAATATTTGGGTATAAAAATCCTACTCTACTTGAATTTCCAGGTTCTTTTTTATTATCAAAAGTAAATTTTTGATTATACTTTATTTTTAGATTATCAATTTTTCCAATTCTAAGCTTAACCCCCTGAAGATCGGCAATTATAGCTATCTTTTTATTTTTATTCTTTTCTATTTTTCTAATTCTTGAAATTATTTTATTAATTCCACTAGTTTCATGACTGAAATTAATTCTAAAAGCATCAACACCTAGATCAATAAGTTTTTTTAATTTATTTTCGCTAAAAATTGAAGGACCTAATGTAGCTATGATCTTTGCTTTTTTTTCCATTTTTAAATTTATATGTTATAACACCACTTATCAAAAAAAAAAATACTTAACATTATTTTTTGCAAAGGATTAATTAACTATGAATAAGAAAATAGGAATCTTAACAAGTGGTGGAGATTGTGGAGGACTAAATGCTGCTATTAGATCAATATTTTATCGTGCCAAAAACAAATACAACATGGAAGTTTTTGGGATTAAATATGGAACAGCAGGGTTTATGCACAGACCAGTTGCTGCAATACAATTAACTCATAAAATATTTGAAGGATATTTGCTTAGACAAGGAGGTACTTTTTTAGGCTCAACCAACAAAGGTAATCCATTTAAATTTCCAACCGAGAATGGAAAATTTATTGATAGATCTAAAGAAATAATTGAAGGATATCATCAGATGAAACTTGATGGATTAATTATAATCGGTGGTGATGGTAGTATGCAAATTTTAAAAAAATTAGCAAAAAAAGGTGATATGAAAATTGTTGCTATACCAAAAACAATTGATAATGATGTAGGTGCCACTGAAAGTTCAATTGGTTTTCATACCGCTGTAGATGTAGCAACACAAGCTTTAGATAACCTGCAATCAACAGCAGCAAGTCACAGAAGGTCAATGATACTAGAAGTAATGGGCAGGGACGCAGGGCATATAGCTTTAAACGCTGGTATAGCAGGGGGCGCTGATATTATTTTAATTCCAGAGATTAAATACTCTATAGATGGAATAATTAGAAAATTAAACTCTATGAAAAAAAACGACATACAACATTCATTAATTATCGTGGCTGAAGCAGTAAAAAAAGAAGATGGATCAAAAGTTTTACACAAATATATGGATGGCGAACAAAGACTGGGTGGTATAGGTGATTATGTAGCTCAAGAATTAATGAAAAAAACAGATGTAGAGTGTAGAGTCACATCATTAGGTCACGTTCAGAGAGGAGCTCCACCAACTGCAAGTGACAGAATTTTGGCAAGTGCTTTCGGAGTCTACGCAGTTGATTTACTTAATCAAAAAAAATTTGATAGAATGGTTGCCTGGAAAGATAGAAAGGTTATAGATGTACCAATTGACGAAGGTATACGTACATATAAAAATGTTGAAAGAGGAGATTCGCTAGTAGAGACCGCATTATCTTTAGATATATATCTGGGGGATAATGTTTAATTATGGAAAATAAAAATTTAAATTTAATTGCAAATAAATTAGTAAAGGCTTTTATTAAAAAAAAAATAATTGCTCCAATTCCTAGTCGTTATACAAAAAAACTCATTGAAGCACAAAAATTAAGAATTCTTTGTGAAAGTAAAATTAAAATGCCAATTATTGGCTTTAAAGCAGCGGGCACTGGAATTCCTGTTTTAAAAAAATTAAAAGAAAAAGAGCCTTTTTACGCAACAGTGTACGAACATAATTTTTTAAAAAATAATAAAAGTATAAAAATAAATAAATTCACAATGGGTATTGAGCTAGAAGTTTGTTATTTAATTAAGAAAAGTTTTTTTAGCTTAAATCATAATATTACAAGACAATCTATTAAAAAATTTATTTCTCATATGGCACCATGCATTGAAGTTGTTGGTTATAGACAAAGAAAAAAAGGCATAAAATATCTTGGCGATCTATGCTCTGATTTTGGCGCTAACGTTAAATTTGTAATTGGAAAGAAAAAAAAATTTAAAAATATTAAAATTAATAATCTAAAAACAAATTTATCTAATATTAAAATTAATCAATCTGTAAATGGAAATACCAATACAGTATATATTGATCCATTAAATTCTTTGAAATTTGTATTAAGTAAACTAAAAAAAGATAAAATTAAATTAGATAAAGATTTTTATGTATTTACAGGTTCAACTGTTGGTATAGTTCCGATTAATGGAAAAGGTTTTTATACAGGTAGAATAGAAAAATTAGGATCTGTAAAAGCTAAAATAATCTAGCTTGATAAATAAAATCCACACATTCCAAGAAATAAAAGAAATGCTAAAACTTTAACTCTTTTAAACATCAAAAATTTTTTCTCGTTTTGAACTTTTCTTTTCGACAAAAAATATATATTTGATGAATTTTTACCCCTAAATTTAGGTCGTAGCGGTGAAGGGATGCTTTTATTTTGTATCTGTTTAAATCTTTTTGGATTAATTTGTAGCATTTATCAATAAAACCCCACAATGAATTTTTATACAACCTCTATTATTGTCTACCTGCGTCATTAATGCTAATGATAATCATTATCATATTGATGTAAATGATAATCATTATCAACAAAAATAAAGGAAATTATGAGAATAATTACAATAATAGCTGGATTTTTAACTTTATTGACAAGTTCATTGCATTCAATGGACCATGCTAAAGAAGTTAATATTTTTAGCGCAAGACACTATGACTCAGATGTACAACTTTATAAAAAATTTAGTGATCTAACGGGCATTAAAGTAAATGTTGTGTCGGGCAAAGATAAAGTCTTACTTAAAAGAATAAAAGAGGAAGGTAAAGACTCTAAAGCTGACCTATATATTACTGCTGACGCAGGAAGACTGGGTGCGGCGCAAGCCAATGGGTTGTTACAAAAAGGAGCAAGTTCTTCAGGGGTAAAAAAATTAGTTCCATCTAATTTTAGAACAGCTTATTGGACTGGTATAGCTAAAAGAGCTCGTGTAATTTATTACAATCCTTCAAAAACATCACCAGACGCAGATATGTCTTATGAAGATTTGGCTAATCCTAAATTTAAAGGCAAAGTAGTTATTAGACAATCAAATAATGTCTACAATCAGTCACTAGTTGCTTCTTTAATTCAAAATAACGGATCAAAGAAAACTGCAGATTGGGCAAAAGGAATAGTTGCTAACTTTTCTAGACCTGCAAAAGGAAATGATAGAGCTCAGATATTAGCAGTAGCAGCAGGTGAAGCTGAATATGCGGTAGCTAATACTTATTATATTGCTTTAATGTTGTCAGGAAAAAAAGGTCCAGAACAACAAGCGGCTGCAAAAAAAGTTAAACCTTTCTTTCCGAATCAAATGGATAGAGGAACTCACATGAACATTAGTGGTGGGGGAATTTTAAAATATGCTCCTAATAAAGCCAATGCAATAAAGCTTCTTGAATTTTTAGTCACACCAGAAGCCCAAAAGCATATTGTTAACAATACATTTGAGTATTCAATAATAAATGGCGTTAATCCAAGCGAGTTAATTTCTCAATTCGGATTAACATTTAAACAAGATCTTGAAACAAAAGTTTCTTCTTATTACAAAAATCAAGCAGAAGCATTGAAGATCATGACAGAAGCTGGATGGAACTAAGTTTCATTTCGTAAATAAATATGAGGCGAATAACAAAAAAAAAAGTTAATTTAAATGAACTTAAGACAGGTTGTTCGCCTTGCATGAATGAAGCTAAAAAAATGCAACAAATGATTTCAGGTAGAAATATTTCAGAAATTAAAATTAGAGAGATAAAAAAAATTGTTTCTTCTTTGTTCAAAAAAGATTAAGTTTGACGTCAATATCTCTGGCTTAAATGCAAGCTCATTATCCCCTCGGATAAAGCCGCTTTAGTCAGA
>MDTF01004033.1_pt1 | contig 11996 bp, 13 predicted proteins | sample 811191 | NCBI WGS metagenome assembly MDTF01 (sample SAMN05326649, study PRJNA326480) | marine metagenome | isolation source: seawater | place: Southern Ocean | collected 2011
AGATGAAGTTTGTATATCAAGCAAAACTAATTATTCAGAAGAAATTGTTGCATCAGTTGAAAAAGATAATTTATTTGGAACGCAATTCCACCCAGAAAAAAGTGACAGTGTTGGTTTAAAAATAATCAAAAACTTTATAAATTTATAAATGAAAATATTTCCAGCTATAGATATTAAAGATAAAAAATGTGTAAGATTATTAAAAGGTAATTTTGATAATCAAACTACTTATGAACAATCACCATTTGAACAAGCCTTAAAATATAAAGATGCTGGGTTCATAAATTTGCACATGATTGATTTAGATGGTGCACTTTCAGGAGAGCTTGTTAACTTAGAAATAATAGAAAATATTATAAAAAAATTAAATATCTCAATTGAAATTGGTGGTGGGATAAGATCCTTTGATAAAATTAAAGCTTACATCGATATAGGAGTTAATAAAGTCATTCTTGGAAGTGCTGCAATAAAAAATCCAGACTTTCTGCAACAAGCGTGTGAAACTTTTAAAGGAAAAATCGCTCTTGGTTTAGACGCAAAGAAGGGAAAACTCTCTGTTTTTGGATGGAAAGAAACAATTAATCAAACAGCTGAGAATTATTTAAAGAATGTAAATAGTTATGGTTTTTCAAGAGTTATTTACACAGATATTGATAGAGATGGGACTAAAACAGAGCCCAACATTGGAGAAACAATAAATATTGCAAAAATTTCATCTGCTCCCGTAGTAGTCTCTGGTGGAATCGCTTCCATAGAAGATGTTAAAAAGATTAAAACTTTAAATAAATCTAATATTGAAGGCGTGATTGTTGGAAAAGCAATTTATGATGGAGATATAAACCTTAACGAACTTAAGGAATTAGAAAATGCTCAAAAATAGAATTATCCCCTGTCTTGACGTTAAAAATGGAAGGGTAGTTAAGGGAATCAATTTTGTAGATTTAAAAGATGTGGGCGATCCAGTAGAACAAGCTAAAATTTATAGCGAGAGTGGTGCAGATGAAATTTGTTTTTTAGATATTACAGCATCTAATGAAAATAGAGAAACTATATTCGATGTTGTTAAAAGAACATCAGAAAACTGTTTTGTACCTCTCACAGTCGGAGGCGGGGTTAGAAGCTTAGAGGACATAAAAAAATTATTAGTATCGGGTGCAGATAAAGTTTCAATTAATACTGCTGCAGTTAATAATGAAAATTTAATTAAAGAAGGTAGTAAGAATTTTGGATCACAATGTATTGTTGTTGCGATAGATGCTAAACAAAAAAATAATAAATGGGAAATTTATACAAATGGTGGAAGAACAGAAACAGGAATAGATGCGGTAGATTTTGCAAAAAAAATGGAGGATAATGGAGCAGGAGAATTGTTAATTACGTCCATGGATCAAGATGGTACTCAAAAAGGATATGATCTTAAATTAATTTCAGAAATAGAAAAAAATGTAAATATACCGATTATAGCTTCTGGTGGAGTAGGAACTTTAGAACATTTATTTGAAGCTATAAAATATGCAAATGCAAGTGCAGTTCTCGCTGCTTCAATTTTTCACTTTGGAACTTATTCAATTAATGAAGCTAAAAAATATTTGGACGCAAAAGGTATTCCTGTTAGAATCTAACTGTGTTTAAAAATAATTATAAGATTTAACGAAATTTTTAATCGTTTCATTTGTTGTTAACAGGATAAAATAAGATCATAAAATTTAAATATAAATTAGCATTGATGGATAACAAAAATTTTAATAATGGAAAAATAAATTTTGAAGATGGTTTAAAATCATTTTTAAATCATGAGTTTTTGAAAGCTGAAATTTTTTTTTTAAAATCCCTAGAATTTGTTCCAGATAGAATTTCAACCATATTTTATTTAATCCAAATATATGTTAAAATTGAAAACCCATTTCAACTAAACACCTTTTTAAAGAATTATGAGCATATTTCTGAAAATAATGTATTTAAATTTGGTTTAGCATTCCAGGCATATTTTAAAAATGATTACTCGAAATCAATCGATATTTGCTCAAATATTCTAGAAACAAAAAATTCAGAATTTGAGAACCAAACCTTATTATTATTAGCAAGTTGTTATGTAAAAAAAAAATATTTTATCAAGAGTATTAAAATTTACAGAAACATATTAAAGCAAGATAAAAAAAACTATTCAGCGTTATACAATATAAGCTCCCTATTGAGTGAAGTTGGAAAAGTAAGGCAATCGTATTGCTATTTGGAGAAAGCTTTATTATTAAGTCCTGACAATAAAAACATATTATGGGATATGTCTCTTTGTTTATTATCCATGGGTGATTTGGAAAAAGGGTTTAGTCTATATGAAAATAGATTTATTAGAAAAAAACCACAAACTCGTAAATTTAATCAAATCCAACTTTTAGAAAATTTATATAATTTAGGTAATAAAAAATTACTAGTTTGGAGCGAACAGGGTTTTGGTGATACAATATTATTTTCTAGATTTGTTATTGATTTATTGAAGTATACAAAAAAAATATATTTAGTAGTAAATTTAAAACTAAAAGATGTATTTGTTCACCTTGATAGAAATATTGTTCTAATTGATGAGCATGAAGTAAAAGAAAAATTATTTGATTATCAAATACCAGTAGGAAGCATTCCAAGATTATTAAATATTAAACAGAAGAGTCAAATATCATTCTATCCTTTGAAGATACCAAATATAAAAACTAATAACTTTGATACCTTGTTTGATTCTAAAAAGCTAAATATTGGAATAGCCCTAAAAGGGAATTCTGATTATTTAAGAGATGAATATAGATCAACATCTTTTAAAAATTTTAGTCAATTTATAAAAAATGATAATTTTAATGTTTACAATTTATCTAGTGGCATAACCAATAAAGAAATGACAGATTTTAAAAGTTTACATACCTTTAATGCAGGAGAATTGAATTTCTATGATCTAACCTTTTTTTTAAAAAAATTAGATATAGTGATTTCAGTAGATACAGCTATTTGCCATTTATGTGGCATATTAGGTATAAAATGTATTTTAGTTTTAAATTATAATTCATATTGGGTTTGGTTTAATGAAACAAATAAAAATGCATGGTATCCATCAATTAATATTATTAAACAAAAAAAATTTAATGATTGGCAATCGTTACAAGGTAAATTAAAGTTTGAAGTAGATAAAATTTATAATAAAAAATTTTAATTTTTTAATTATGTCCGAAAATTTAAAAGATTTAGTAAAAATAATAAGAAACAGAAAAAACAAAAATGAGGATAAGTCTTATACTTCTTCATTATTGTCTGGTGGAATATTAAAATGTATAGATAAGATGGAGGAAGAATTTATGGAGCTTAAAGAGGCATTAAATAAAAAATCAAACATTGTGCATGAAGCAGCTGACACAATTTATCATTTATTAGTTACACTAGAGGCAGCAGATATCAAATTTGAAGATGTTTTGAAAGAATTAGCAAATAGGCAAAAACAGTCAGGTATTGAAGAAAAAAATAATAGATAATGAGCTACGATAAAAATAATATCTTCGCAAAAATTTTAAGAAGAGAAATACCATGTAAAAAAATTTTTGAAAATGATCATGTTCTTTCTTTCCATGATATTAATCCTCAAAAAAAAATTCATGCTCTAGTAATACCCAAGGGTTACTACACTAACTTAGATGATTTTAATAATAGAGCATCAGATGAAGAAATAGTTGCTTTCAGCAAAGCAATTACAGAAGTTTCAAAAGTATTAGGAATATCAACTGATACAGGAGAGGGATACAGGGCTCTTACTAATTTAGATAAGCATGGAGGCCAAGAAGTCCCACATTTACACTTTCACTTATTTGGAGGTGAAAAAGTTGGAAAAATGGTTGAGTGATAGAAGAAATTCTTAGAAGTTATTTGGAACTAAAATCTCTCGATAATCTTAAAGAGACCAAAAAGCCTTCTAAAAATTATTCTATAGAATTAGTTGATCCCAAGGACTTTCAACTAAATAAATTTTTTTATAAAAATATAGGTAAAAATTATCAATGGGTTGATAGACTTGTTTGGACAGATTTAGATTGGATCAAATATATTTCTAATGAAAATTTGTTTACCTATATTTTAAAGCACAAAAATGAAATTGCTGGTTATTTTGAATTGCTATTTAACAATGATACAAAAGAAGCAGAAATTGCTTATTTTGGAATTTTAGAAGAATACTTTGGAAGAAAATTAGGAGGGTATTTACTAAGCGTAGCAATTAAAAATTCTTTTACCTTAGGTTGCAAGAGAGTATGGGTTCATACTTGTTCTTTGGATCATCATAATGCTTTACATAATTATCTATCAAGAGGGATGAAAGTTTTTAAATCTGAAACTTTAATTAGATAAATATTTAATCATTCTTGGGTAAAATAAAAATTCGATCATTTATTTTTTTATTTATTTTAACAGATGAAATGTAGGTAATAGAGATGTTTTGATAAATATCTTCAGTTTGCCATCCAATTAAGTTTAAATTATTTTTATCAAAAAAAATATTAAACTCACTGTTGTTCTCAAAAATTCTAAAATTTAAATATTTATCATTAATTTCCCTTGGTTCTATAGCGTTTATTTTTGACATCAGGTATTCTTTATCCAATAAGAATTTTAGAGGAGTTTTATTCAGTGGGTAAATATAATAATTACCACTATTCTTATTTTTGATCACTAAAGATTTGCCGTTTGAAACTATAATTTTTTTATTAAAATTATCATATTCACACCAAATTTTCTTAGGGTATTTAATAACGCATTTTCCATTTTCGCTTTTATTGTCAATAGTTTGTATAAAATTAAAACTTAAATTTTTAGTAAGCTGCATTTGAGAAATTATTTTTTCTTTTGTAGAAGAAAAAACCGGGTTATAAAAATTCAATATAAAAAAGATGAGTAAAATCTTAAACATCATAGAATATCTCTTTTTCCAACATGGTTTGCTTTACTCACAATTTCGTCAGCCTCCATCATATCAATAATTCTTGCAGCTCTATTATATCCTATCTGTAATTTTCTCTGCAAAAAAGAAGTGGAGGCTTTACCTTCAGATCTAATAATATCCAAAGCTTCTTGATATAATTCATCTTTATCATTCGAGTTTGATGATTTTTCAATAATTTCTCTTTCGTCAGCAAAACTTAATATCTCATCAATATAATCTGGTTCCGCTTGATTTCTTAAATAACCGTTAACTTTCTCAATTTCATTGTCTGAAACGAAAGGTGCATGAATTCTGACTATTCGATTAGCAGAAGACATATAAAGCATATCACCTTTACCTAACAACTGTTCCGCTCCTTGCTCACCTAAAATAGTTCTACTATCTATTTTAGAGGTTACTTGAAAGGATATTCTTGTTGGAAAATTTGCTTTAATAGTTCCTGTAATAACGTCAACGCTAGGTCTTTGAGTAGCCATGATAATGTGAATTCCTGCTGCTCTGGCCATTTGAGAAAGTTTTTGAATATAGTTTTCTATTTCTTTGCCAGCGACAAGCATCAAGTCAGACATCTCATCCACTACAACGACTATATAAGGCATAGCCAAAGAATGTTTTGCATTATAACCATCAATGTTACGAACACCTTCTTTAGTCATAAGTCGATATCGATTTTCCATTTCCTTAACTACCCAGCCTAATACAGAGGCTGCTTTTTTGGCTTCAGTGATAACAGGGCAAAGCAAATGAGGTATACCTTCATAAGTTGAAAGCTCTAACATCTTAGGGTCTATTAAAATAAATTTACATTTGTCAGGCGTATGTCTGTAAAGAAGTGAGAGAATGATTGTATTAATGCAAACAGATTTACCTGACCCAGTAGTTCCAGCTATTAATAAATGTGGCATCGAAGCCAAATCTCCTACCACTGGAATGCCTGAAATATTTTTTCCTAGAGCTATTGGTAGTCTGATATCTTTTTTTATAAAATCACTACTTGAAAGTATTTCGCTAAGGTAAACATTCTCTCTAATTGAGTTAGGTAACTCAATACCGATGGTGCTTCTACCAGGTATTGTAGCAATTCTAGCAGATTCAGAACTTGTATTTCTTGCAATATCATCTGAAAGATTGATAATTTTTGATACTTTAACACCTGCAGCCGGTTCAAATTCATTTAGAGTGACAACAGGACCATGACTAACTTTTTTAATGTGACCACTAACCCCAAAATCTAAAAGAATTTTTTCTAAAAATTTACTATCAATGTAGTTGTCATTTCTTAAATTTGATTTATCTTTTTGTGATGGTGTTTTTAATAGATCGACAGTAGGTAATTTAAATCTTACATTTTTATTAGGTGTTTTATTTTCATTTTTAATAAAAGGTAAATCTTCTTGAATTAGACTTTTAATTTCTTCTTGAGGTATAAATTCATTAATTATTTCATTTTTATTAGTGTAATTTTTTTCTTTTTCAGAAAATAAAAGTTTAAATATATTTTTAATAATTTTAAAAAAAAAATTTATTTTAAAATTTATACTTATTAAAAATAAAACTAAAACTAATAGGATGAGAATATAATAAGAAATGTGAGAATTAACATTAATTATGGAATTTAGGAAAGTTGTTTCTAAATATTTACCGACAAATCCCCCATTGCCATTAATATGAAATTTAAATGTTATAGGATAAAAAAAAGAAAAAAATAAAGATCCAACTAAAGAATATAATACAATATAAAAAATGTTCTCTATTATTAAAAAAATTCTTTTACTTAAAATAATAATTAATCCAGATGCTATAAGACTAAAAGGTATCAATTGAGCTATTATTCCAAAAGTTTGAAAAAAAATATCAGCAGTAAAACTTCCACGAAAGCCAAGAATATTTTTTATTTTGGTATTTTCTGGAAAAATAAAGTTAGGATCTTCAGGGGAAAAACTAAATAAAGAAACTAGCAATAAAATACCAAATATTAAAATAACTATACCAATAATTTCAATTACTCTATTTACACCAAAACTTATTGCATTATTAGCTAATTTTTTTAATTTCATAAATAAATGAATCGAATTAATCACTTTGTATCATCTAATTTTTATTGTTAAAATTAAAAATTATTATGAATATCTGTATTATAGGAGAGGGCTTAACCAGTCTATCTTTAGCCAAAAATCTTATAAATAAAAAAATTAATGTTCATTTTTACTATAGAAATAAAATTAAAAACTTATCGTCAAGTAGAACAATTGGGATATCAAAAAGTAATTTAGAATTTTTTAAAAAAGAAATTCAAGATTTCCCTAAGAAAATTTTATGGGAAGTTAAAAAAATAGAAATTTATTCAGAAAAATTAAAGAAAGAAAATTTATTAGAATTTGAAAACGACCAAAAAAATCTATTTTATATGGTAAAAAATGATGATCTTTACGAATTATTATTAAATAAAATATGTAAAAATAAATTTTTTAAAAAAAAAAAAATACAAAATAATTCATTTTATGAAAAACTTTTAAAAAAAAATAATTATGATTTAATAATTAATTGTGATTCAAATAATTTTTTATCAAAAAAATATTTTACAAAAAGGATTATTAAGGAATATAATAATCTTGCATATACAACAATTTTAAATCATCAAAAAACTGAAAATAATGTTGCTACTCAAATTTTCACACAATATGGTCCGATTGCATTTCTCCCAATTTCAAGTACGAAAACTTCAATAGTATATTCTTTAGACACTAGAGATAGAGAATATAATGATAGTGAGATTTTAAAATTAATAATCAAATATAACCCCAAATACGAAATCAAAAGAATATTTAAATTAAGTAGTTTTAAGTTAAGTTCATCTAATTTAAGAAACTATCATTATAAAAATATTTTAGCATTTGGTGACCTACTACACAAGATACACCCACTTGCTGGGCAAGGTTTTAACATGATTATCAGGGATATCAAAATTTTTTCTAAAATTATTCAAAATAGAATTGATCTTGGTATGCAGCTGGATTCTTCAATTTTAGTTAATTTTGAAAAAGAGACAAAAAATAAAAATTTTTTATTTTCCAGTAGCATAGACTTTATTTATCAAGCTTTTTATTTTGATAAAAAAAGAAAAAGTAAAAGTTTTATTAATATTTTGAAAATTGTTGGAAAAAATAAAAGTTTAACTAATTATTTTATCAAAATTGCAGATAAAGGATTAAATTTTTGATATTATTGAATGGTCGTATTGTCAAAATTATCGTAATTGTAAGTACTTAATATTTCCGCTATCCTATTTTTCCTCGTTTCTAAATTTTTGCTTTCTAATAAAATCTGCTTTTCCTCCAGTGAAAAAGGTGAAGCCATAGCAAGAGCATTTATAGTTTCGTTTAAATTTTGTTTCTCTAAAGATTTCCAATTTATTATGTATCCTTTTTTTTTAAATAATGATTTAAAATCTTTAAAAATTAATTCAAGGTCTTGAAATTTTAAGTCTTCTTTTTGTAAATTTAAATCACCTTGATAATCCTCAAAGCTAACTTCACATTCACGGTAGGGCTTATTATTTTTAATTTCTTTGGTTATTTTAAATCGAGCTATACCATTAAGGTCAATCAAGTACCTGCCATCTGACGCATCTTTAAAATTAGTAATTTTTCCTAAACAACCAGTCTCATGAAGGTCCAGAATAGAATTAACACTATTTGCTTTAGGCTGAATTAAACCTATTAATTTATTAGTTCTCATACTATCATTAATCATCTCAACATACCTTGGCTCAAATATATTGAGTGGGACTGTTGTCTCAGGAAAAATAATAAAATTACTTAGAGGAAAGATTGATATAATCTTTGGTAGTTCATTATTTTTAATCATAAATTTTTTAATCTTTTTTAAATATAAGCCGAGAAGACATTTCTAAATAGTTACATTTAAAATTATACTTATTTATTTTCTTATCAAGTATAAAGTTTAACAAATAAAAAAAATAAAATGGATAGTAAAAAATTTTCTTGAATACTGAATTATAATAATGTTTTCTCGGGTTAAAAGTTACAGAATATTCTTTAACACAAGAAAATTTATTTTTTTTAAAAATATTTTTAACATAGGTTGAATTAAAAAAAGAAGACATTGTATAGTCATCAAACATCCACATCAAACAAGACGAAAGTGTGGGTGTATGAAAGTTTAAAACTATTACAGCATTTGGATTTGATATAATTGAAATTTCATTAACTATTTTATTTATATCAAGTGCAAAATTTAGACAAGACCTATAGATTATAACATCAAATTTTTTGTTTGTTTTTTCAAAAAGTTGATCTTTATGAAAATCATACGTTATAGTTTCAACACTTAATTTTTTACTCATGAGACTGGCAGTTTTTTCATCTAGAGCAGTCAGGATAATATTATTTGAATAATTTTTGATTTTTTTTACAATAAAACCTGGCTCATCAGAAATTGAAAGTATACTTTTATTAGTTAAATCTATTTCATTATCTTTCAAGTATTTAAGAAACTGATCATCATAGTTATCCCATTTATTGAATTTTTTATTATTTATTATATCTGTATAATCATAGAATTCTGAACCACTTATTTCAGTTTTTAAAAATAATTCCTTTATACGACTAATTTTTTTTATTTTTGATAAAATGATCACTATTTTTTTTAATATAGATTTTTCAAAAAAAACTTCTTTTTTTTTCTCTGAAAATATATTTTTACAAAGTTGACAATAATACCAACTATACTTGTAAGTATTAATTTTTTCGAATTGACTTTCTTTATTGCAAATTTTGCACAATATATTCATTTCAATTAGCAATATCAGAATAGCTATTATAATCACAATTAAATTATTGCTTGTTTTAAATAAAAGCTTTACTTATAATCTTTTTAATAATTGCGGGTCTAGCTCATTGGTAGAGCGAATCGTTGCCAACGATTAGGTAGAGGGTTCGATTCCCTTGACCCGCTCCATTAAATGCAAAATAAATTAATGTATGAGTGATCTTTTAAACAAAAAATGTACTCCTTGTGAGGGCGGAATCTTGCCCTTTGATTTAAGTGATATTCACAAATACCAAAAAAAAATAGATGGATGGAATGTGATTGAAAATGAAAAGAAAATCTATTTCCTTGAAAAAAAATTTACATTTAAAAATTTTCTTTATAGCCATGACTTTATCAATAAAGTTGGAAAAATCTCAGAGGCAGAAGGTCATCATCCTGATATTTCTTTTGGGTGGGGGTATGCAAAAATTATAATTACCACACATGCAATAGAGGGGCTATCAGTAAATGATTTTATTTTAGCTGCTAAAATTGATCAAATTTTTAATGTCTAAAATGTCTTGTTTTGGAAAAGAGTAGAATGGTGTTAGTTTCATTTGCAAATTTTATTATTTCTTTATCTCTGACTGATCCTGAGGGTTGTATTACGGCAGTAACCCCTGACTGTACTAACTTTTCTATACCGTCGACAAATGGGAAAAACGCATCTGAAGCTGCAACAACTTCTTCATTAAAATTTTGAAATTTATTCATTTTGTCTATTGCAATTTGGCAACTATCAAGTCTGCTAGGTTGTCCAGATCCAATGCCCACAGTTGATTCTTGACTAGCTAAAACAATCGCATTCGATTTAACGTGTCTACAAACATTGAATGCAAAAATTAAATTCTTTAATTGAAATTTGTTTGGTTTTTTTTTTGAAACTACTTTAAAATTTTTAATATTAAATTTTTCTATATCCTCAGATTGAGTTAAAAAATATTCATTAGCTGAATTAAATCTTATCAAATTTTTCATTAAAAAACTCGTTGCATCGATGAGACGTAAATTTTTTTTATTTTTCAAAATTTTTAACGCTTCAGGATCAAATCCATTTGCAATAATAACTTCCAAGAAAATATTATTTAGTTCTACGGCTAGAGTTTTATTTATTTTATAATTGCATGAAACTATTCCTCCAAAAGCACTTATAGGATCACATGCTAGTGCTAACTGGTAACTTTTTAGGCTATTTTTATTAATAGAAACACCACATGGGTTTGCATGTTTAACAATAACAGTTCCCATATTTTTTGGCAAAGAATTTGAAATAGTTATGGCAGAGAAAATATCATTGTAGTTATTATAACTTAGTTGCTTTCCATGAATTTGTTTAATATTTAAATATTGGTTTTTTGAATAAACAGCAGCTTGCTGATGAGGGTTTTCACCATATCTTAATTTTTCAATTAAACTTCCATAGAGAATTTTTTTCTTAGGAAAATCATTTTTTTTAATTACATTAAAGTAGTTTGAAATTACAGCATCGTAATATGCTGTTTCAGAAAAGGCTTCTAAAGACATCATTTCTCTAAACTCAATAGATGTAGAACCTTTATTTTTTTCTATTTCATTAATTAGTTCGCTATATTGATCTGTAGATGTAATGACAGTAACATCATTATAGTTTTTTGCTGCAGCCCTAACCATTGCTGGGCCTCCAATATCAATATTTTCTATAATTTTTAAATGATTATTTGTCTGTTCTAGGGTTTTTTCAAAAGGGTAGAAGTTAACAATAACAAGGTCAATTTCTGCAAAATTATTATTTTTTAAATCCTTGATATGAGATTTATTGTTTCTTTTACTTAATATTCCAGCATGTATTTTGGGGTGTAATGTTTTAACTCTTCCACCAAGTATTTCAGGAGAGTTCGTATACTCTGATACTTCTAAACATTTAAACTTAAGTTTTTTGATTTCTTTATAAGTGCCACCAGAACTAATTAATTCAACCTTATGTTTAGTTAAAACTTTTAAAAGATCTTTTAAATTTTTTTTATCGGAAACAGAAATTAGTGCTTTTTTTATTTTCTTCATTATATTTTTGTAATTTCCCACTTTATAGTCTGGTTTTCACCATCAGTCATTCCGGAAATGACTATATTCTGATTATCAACAAAGGAATCTTTTCTACCAAAATATAAACCTTTATCAATATTCATATTATTGTCATCTGAATTAAATTTCCAAC
>MDTF01008792.1_pt1 | contig 11995 bp, 8 predicted proteins | sample 811191 | NCBI WGS metagenome assembly MDTF01 (sample SAMN05326649, study PRJNA326480) | marine metagenome | isolation source: seawater | place: Southern Ocean | collected 2011
ACTAAATATCGACATATTTGTGGTGGGAGAAGACTGGGGTAAAAAATCTCATAATATTAATGTGGAATCCTATTTAAAAAGCAAAGGAAAACAACTCATCCAAGTACTCTATAATTCGAGAACTTCATCCACTAGAATTAAACAAAACACTATCGCTCAATCGCACATAAATAATTACATTGAGAAGTCTGTTGCATGAAAAAAAGCCTCTTGCTTGCGCTTTAGAAAGGGAGTCGGTTGAAATACAGAAACTATTTAATACTGCGGCAATAGTCATGTTAGGGTTACCTAAGCGATATTCTAAATGGGGATCGATTTAAATTGTAAATATTGCCGCATAGCAAGCGTTTCGCAGAGGCGGAGTGCGCCCTTAAAAAATATTAGTGACCACATATAATGGCAATCGTACATCTTAATACGTTAGAAAGGCCTATCGGCACAGCTAGATATCTACTTACGACAGGTGAATAACATGGGTAAAGAACACAAAAACAAACGTGACACCAAGAAAAAACCAGCAAAATCTCCGAAAGAAAAAAAAGCTGCAAAGTTGGCAAAAAATGATGCAAAGACTACTACTGGAAATTTATAGGCAAACGGCACTTTGTGAAACCAAAAAGGCGCGCAACTATTCACGCATTTATGGGCAAGCAACCACCTTAACCTGATCATTAAAAAGTAATTTGAGCTTCGGAGATCTTACCAAGTGATATCTGCGGGCTTAAAAACTTACGAATTTAATCACGGCAGCTCGATTACTGAGTTTAGCCGTTATTCGCGGCCTTTGCCTTAGCTAATAAACATCGACTATAACATTGCGCTGCGTCTTTGACGGCTGAGTGATCAATTGACACCACCGCACATCTTATCGTAGCCGATAATTAAGAGTTGATGCACCAGAAACAACGGCAAGACTTTGCAGCGGTCTTCAGAAAGCCAGTTTTATGTCGCTATTAATTCCTAAAATCAGTTTTAAATACAGACTAACCGCGCAGATGTCTGACTTTAAAGCTACGGCCCTTAAGCTTGCCGTCACTGAGTTTATTAAACGCAGTTTTGCCATACTCACGGGCTATCGCAACGTAAGCCCACTGATCGGCCACCTGTATTCTGCCTATCTCTGTTCCTGGAATACCGTCAACACCCGTTAAAGCACCTACAATATCCCCGGCTCTAAGCTTCTGCTTTTTGCCACCACCAATTTGAATGGTCACCATGGGCGGATAAAAAACAGTCTGACCCAATAAGCTTATGGGCGGTAAGTCGGCGCGTTCAAGCTTTTGTTGTAAGTAATCTTCTAACAAACCAATTTTATAGTTTTCTTTTTGCGTGTATAAACTGCAGGCAATACCTTGAGCACCAGCGCGACCAGTGCGGCCAATACGATGAGTATGGACCTCTAATTCGCGCGCAATCTGATAATTAATCACTAAATCTAAAGCTTCAATGTCTAAACCACGCGCTGCCAAGTCGGTAGCGACTAGCACCGACGCACTGCGATTCGCAAAACGCACCAGGGTTTGGTCTCTCTGCTTCTGCTCTAGATCGCCATGCAAGGCTAGCGCCTCGTAACCAACTGCACGCAACTGATTTGCTACTTGATCAGTTTCTATCTTAGTATTACAAAAGATAAGCGTGGTCTCTGGTTGATGTGCTTGCAACAAGAGCCTAATCGCCTCTACGCGGGCTTCATTGTTTTCTACTTGGTAAAGAGTTTGGACAATGCTTTGCTGACTATGACTGTCCTGCACTTCGATCATAACTGGCATCTGCATAATTCGTTGGGCCGTTTTTTCGATTTTTGCAGGATAAGTGGCGCTAAACAAAACAGTTTGTCGATTTTTAGGCATATAACCTACAATGTCATCTAGGGCTTGCTGAAAACCCATATCTAACATTCTATCGGCTTCATCTAACACCAATGTTGTTAAATTATCGAGGTTCAGGTTGGATTTACGCAGATGTTCTTCAATCCGCCCAGGGGTGCCGACAATAATATGTGCGGCATGCTCCAAAGAGCCAACCTGAGGCCCAAAGGCCGTACCACCGCACAGAGTAAGTACCTTAATGTTGTGAATACCACGCGCCAATTTGCGTATTTCTATTGCCACTTGATCTGCCAACTCACGGGTCGGGCATAACACCAAGGCTTGTACGCAAAAAAGCTTTACATCAAGCTTATTCAACAAACCCAAGCCGAAGGTTGCGGTTTTACCCGAGCCGGTTTTAGCTTTAGCAATAACGTCTTTATTCGCTAAAATAGCGGGTAAAGCTTGCGCCTGAATCGGCGTCATGCCCAGATAACCCAAGCTTGTAAGATTATCAACTAAGGCGCGGTTTAAACCTAAACTGGCGAAATCGTGTTGTAACAAAGGAATTCTCATTTTTTTGGAACACTAAACCTAGACTCAGAACCAAGCTTTGAGCTAGCACTAAAAAAACTAAATCGGTTCTTAAGTGGCTCGCTACCCGATTGTATTGGGTTGCGCACGCCTATCATAAAAAGCAAAAGCATAGGGTATCTGGCGGCCGCAGATTCTAACAGAATAATCCGCCACGGGTAGTTTATCATCGGCGGCCAATTTCTAGGATTTTTATCCTTTTCCTGCGGACTAAACATAGTCGGTAATCGCTAGCAGGTAATTTTGCGTCCAAGCAATGATTGTATTTGAGCATTACAAAAGCCTTTTTAGAAAGACCAGAAACGGCTCAATAATTAACTGACAATTGAGGGTAGATCAAACGAATCTGACCTCTTAGATTACCGGTCCGTTAGTAATCGCTAGTAGCTTGTAACCAAAAGAATCTGGTCGTTTGATTAAACTCATACGTTCATCTAATTCAGGTATCGCTGTGGGGCGTGTCGTCATTCATAATGTCCTCGCTAGGTTGTTCCATATTGATGGCCGCTAAGAGTAACAACCCCGCGAATATACCCAAATTCTTTACAAAATTTTGTGTTTCATGCTGAACATCAACGCCCGCATAAATATTCCAAAAATCATGCAGATTAATATTAATCACCAACACCATAGCCGCCAATCCTAGCGCACAGACAACCACTTGCTTGTTGATAAATAGAGACAGACTGGCACCTATTTGAAGGACGCCTGCAAGCGCCAAAAGTAATGGCACCATGACCAGCTCATGCGTTTGCATGAGCGCCACATGCCGATCCCAGTCAATAAACTTCATGACCCCGGGCAAGAAAAAATATAGGGCAAGTAAACAACGGCCGGTATGGAGTAAAATTACCTTCATTTAGCATACACCCTTTCCAAAGATATCGGCCTGCCCATGACCCAAGTAAAAGACTATCATCATTAGAAGCGTTAATGACGCATGAATAAAAAATCAGTGTGACCTAATGACGCTATATTGCAATGTCACTGCGCCACTGTCAATCTGCCAAGGCCATGGCTCAGGTGGTTTTCGTAGCGCCCAGGTGTCGGCATTACACTAGGTGGTTCATTTATAGGCTCAAAAACTGCACAAGGACTTGGGCAAGGGGCATTGTTGCGCACACCTGAAACTAAACCGACGTTCATAAAATTTGCCAACTTCCGTGGAAGTCTTTTAAAACGATGTCACTGTAATCAAAATTCGACTCACACCGCTGGAAAATACTGTTGGCGATCAGCCAGCCTTTTACAATACGGGCTGGCGGCTCCTTCATCTAGTGCTGACAATCCTCGCATAGATGGTGGCTCTCGCATTACCAGCAAGCCAGAACCTGCTCGCCACTGCGAATGAACACATGATATTCTTTGACTTTAAAGTCCGGCAACGAACAATTGGAGTCAGACCCCGGTGCCAAACAACTGCTCCAGCAATAGGAAATTCGCGGCCATTATCAAACTCCGCGGCAATGCGCAGATAATCGTGACTTGGAACCGAATCATCGCGTATTGGCGAGGCTAATTGAGGCATACAATATAGACTATGACGTTAGTAACCCCAGTTACCAGATTTTAACCCGTTCGTCTGGCGCCAAATACAGCGCATCACCTTCTTTTACATTAAAGGCGGTATAAAACCCACGTACATTTCGAACAGACCCGTTGGCTCTGAATATGCTTGGCGAATGGGGATCGGTGTTAATCAAATTACGTAAGGCTTTGTCCCGATACTTATTAGCCCATACCTGTCCAAACCCAATAAATACACGTTGATTTGCGGTAAAACCATCTAAAACTGGCCCATCCTGGCCATTTAGCGACGCCTGATAAGCTTTTAACGCAATACTAATACCACCCAAATCACCAATATTTTCACCCAGAGTGAATTCACCGTTCACATTGAGGTCTTCAATGGCTTCATAGGCGTCGTATTGAGTCACTAACTGATCAGTGCGCAACTTAAACTCGTTTTTATCGCCCTCTGTCCACCAGTTTTTGAGCACGCCATTGCCATCAAAGGTACTGCCAGAATCGTCAAAACCATGGCCAATTTCATGGCCAATAACAGCGCCTATACCGCCGTAGTTAACTGCGTCTTCCGCATCCATATTAAAGAACGGTGGCTGCAGTATGGCGGCTGGAAAGACAATCTCATTCATGGGTGGGTTATAGTAGGCATTGACTGTTTGCGGGTTCATGGCCCACTCATGTTTTTGTACTGGGCCCTTCTGTTTATCTAGCATTTCTTGATACTGAACCTCAGCAGAACGCTGCATATTGCCGAACAGGTCGGCGCTATCCACCGTCAGCTGCGAATAATCTTTCCACTTGTCGGGGTAGCCAATTTTGGGCGTAAATTTTGACAGCTTGTCGAGCGCTTGTAACTTAGTGGCCTCGGACATCCAATCTAACGCTTTGATACTGTCCTCATAGGCCTTGAGTAGGTTGTTGACCATCACCAGCATGCGTTCTTTGGCCTCGGCAGGAAAGTGGCGTTTTACATAAACCTTGCCAATAATTTCTCCAACGTTATCATTTAATAGATCGACCGCCCTGCGCCACTGCGGTTTTTGCTCTTTAACACCTCTGAGTAGCGTGCCGTAAAATTCGAAATCTGCACGATCCAGCTCGGCATTCAACTGCCCGGCGGTATTGTTTATAAGGCCCCAGTTGAGAAAGATTTTCCAGTCGGCAATAGGGGTTGAGCTTATGATTTCGTCCAGTGCGCTCATGTAATCAATTTGGGTAATAATCAGCGTATCCAAATCAGCTAGCTGAGCCTCTTGTAAAAATACTGTCCAGTTAAACGTCGGCATCATACTCACCAAGTCGGAGCGCTCAACCCGATTGTAAAGCGCCACCATATCTCTGGTTTGTTCTTTTTTCATATGCTCGCCAGCAAGGCGTGTCTCTAGCGCCATAATCATAGCCGCATTGGTTGCACCGTTTTCTAGCCCTGCCAAGCTAAACATCTTGGCAATATGCGCAACATAGTCAGCGCGAATTTTCTGATTGGCTTTGTCGTCGTTAAAATAGTACTCGCGATCGGGTAAGCCAAGGCCACCCTGCCACGTCAGGATCATATACTTGGACGGATTCTTAAAATCCACATATTGGCTAACCTCAAACGGCGATCCATAGCTGTATTTATTGGCATACGCAAAATACACCGCCAAATCATCGTAATTTTCGATGGCGGCTATTTTCCCCAACTCAGATTTAATCGGCTGTATACCGAGTTTATTGCGCGTTTCCATATCCATATAAGAGCTGAAGAGATCACCAACTTTTTGCTCGTCAGTGCCATCGGCAAAACTACCCTCCGACGTAGATGTAATAATCGACATAACATTTTCTTGGGCTTCGTCTCTCAATATAGTGAAGCCGCCGTAGCTAGACTTATCCGCCGGGATTTCAGTTTTGTCTAGCCATGCGCCGTTAACATAATGGAAGAAATCGTCACCTGGTTTGATCGACTGATTCATATTTTCTTTGATTACACCCGACGTGAGTGCCTTCTGAACTGCATCATTGACGCTGTTGTTGTCTTGGTTGCAAGCAGATAAACTCAGTGCAATAGCGATGTAGCTTAAGTAGAGCTTCATAAAATTCTCCAATAATATGTTCTAATCAAATAAACGGATAACGACGGTCCTGTCGCGTCGCGATGCGTCTGCAGTTGCGGGGCGACGTGCCTAGTGCAACAACCTCCGGCACCATAGTTCTAGCGATGCGCTTGATTCATTTTTACATGCGTCGATAGTCTACCTACCGCCGATAGGTTTGTCAGGTTTGCTAAAGCATCGCCGGTTAGCCCCTTTACCTTATGTTGTTTCACGTTGATCAAGCTTAAAATGCTGAAAGCTTGGCTTAGCTAAAGTAAAAAGGATAGCATCAGACTTGGCTGGCAACCTGGCACGCTGCCGCGTGGCAACCATTTGTGCGGGCGTAGACCAAGCAAAACGGCTATCGACAATACCCCATATGATCTGGGTGTTGGGTATTAAACTTGCGGTTGCGCTCCACCCTGGTACTGTAAAGTGGGCGTTGATGCGAAGCTACTATGTGCTGCGAAGCTGGTAAAGAGGACGTTCATTAAACTAACCAAACCAGTTTTCAGCACTAGTACCAGTGTAAATAAAATTCTACGAGGCAGATCGGGCGCATTGTTGCCTCTCTCAGGTCTCAGGCCCAATCATGGATAGAGCGGGCCGGTTAAAAGACGCGGCCGCGCCCCGAAATAATCCGTCGAGCGCCACTTAGTCACTACTTAGTGGTTTCTCAATGGGCAGCAATATTTCGTTGCGGCGCAAAAACCACGGTACATATGGAGCATCGTAGCGAGCCCAGATAGGTTCACCCACCACGCTGTAACTTTTCTTGTCGACCCACGCTTTCAGCTTACCCTCGTAGACTAGGTATCGCTTTCTACTCCAGAATCCCGAGTAGCGAATAGACGCCACGTATCGTTCCGGTATTTGGCGCAAAGCCACATTGGTATCCTTTGGCGTCGGCAGTGTCGCCAACACAAAGGATGAGGGCATCATAAAACTCACCGCCCACCGAGCATTTTTCTGCTCTTGACCAACCGGCGATGTCATACTAATTTTCTCGCCAGCACCCTGCATAGAAACCGGTGCTGTCATCGCCACTTTTTTACTGGTCGTATTGTTGCCAGATATATAATTGAAGAGTCGACCAAACGCTTCGTTGCCCGCGCTATTAAAATCTCCGTCGACCAAAGTTTCGGCTAATATGTGGGGCTCATAGCGGCGTACCTCAAAAATTTTTTCATCGACAATCGCGGTATATTTTGCCTCTTCTATCGCCATAGCATTTGTCACTCCAAAGATCGCAATAACAACCGCCAAGCCAGTTTTCGTTAAACATTGCATTACAAATTACCTTTTATTGATCCCGCCTCACATGGCGAATTTCATGCTGGATCTTCAGTTCTTTGCTATTAGCTCCCAGCTCTCAGTTCCCATTCCTTAACACTTAACACTTAACGCACGGCACATCAGTCACCGCATACTCAGAATACGGCGACGCTCTCAACGCCCCAAGATACACATCCGAGTTTATGAGATTCGCACGGTTTATCGCCAACCGCTATCGCTACAAATAGCAAATTGGTGTGACTATCGCGCGCTAATCAAGCCATAAAAGCGAGGACAATACAGTCCTCAGTTGCGCTTTTAAAACCTCCAAGGACACGTAAGCTGACGCATTATCAATGCTTTAAGTAAAGACACATTCACGCCCGCACCCTGCGTACTCATAATAACGGGCAATTTTGCATCGCCATAACAATAATAGTCGTATAGTACTTTATTTAATGGATTTACCTATGATAGCCAGCAACTATGCTGACCACGCCGAGCGCGAAATAAGTTGGAGAGTTTTCAAAACAATCTGGCCCTATTTACTCGAGTACAAAGCCCGTATCGGATTAGCCCTATTTTGTTTGGTAATGTCCAAAGCCGCCAGTGTCTCCAGCCCCTTTTTACTCAAACACATTGTAGATTCACTCAGCCAAGATCCTCTATCGAGTGCACTAGTGATTCCCGCAGCCCTGTTACTAGCCTATGGTTTTGCTCGCTTTTCGATGATTCTTTTAGGCGAAATTAGAGACACTATCTTTGGGCGGGTCACGGAGAGAGCAATACGCAAAATCGGACTTAAAGTCTTTAAGCATGTCCACGGTCTAGATCTAGACTTTCACTTGGATCGTCGCACCGGCGGGCTATCCAGAGATATTGAGAGAGGGATAAAGGGCATTAATTTTTTGATGCGCTTCTTTGTTTTCAATATCGTGCCGACATTACTCGAAATCATATTAGTTATTGGGCTGCTATTTTACAATTACGGGCTTGGTTTTGCCGCCATCACCATGGTTGCTGTGATTTTCTATCTGGTGTTTTCTATGGTGACCACCGACTGGCGCACCGGATTTGTGCGCGAAGCAGCCAACGCCGACTCTATTGCCAGCAATGTGTGCGTTGAGAGTTTACTCAACTATGAAACCGTTAAATATTTTACTAATGAGGAATACGAAGCGGAGCGCTATGACGAATCGCTACTCAAATGGGAAGAGGCCAAGCGCAAAAACCGACTTTCTCTCTTAGGTCTCAATGCCGGCCAGGCGATGATTATTGCCTCCGCTATGGCTTCGATGATGTGGCTAGCAGCCCAAGGTGTCGTTGATGGTTCTATGACGATAGGCGATTTCGTATTGATTAATGCCTTCATGATGCAGTTATTTTTGCCACTCAACTTTCTTGGCTTTGTCTACCGCGAAATCAGGGGGTCCACCGCAAATATCGAAAATATGTTTGCGCTTATGAATGTGACATCGACGATAGATGACGTCGATGATGCCCCCGAACTAAAGCTAACTAGCGGCATTATTAGTTTCGATAATATCTCATTTGCATTCCAACCTGACCGGCCAATTTTAAAAGCGCTTAACTTCATTGTTCAAGCCGGCCAGCAAGTCGCCATTGTCGGCGCCAGTGGCGCAGGCAAATCGACCCTCGTGAAATTGTTATTTCGATTTTACGATCCCGATCAGGGTCACATTGCCATCGATGGCCAAGATATTCGCAAAGTCAGCCAGAAAAGTCTCCGCCAAGCTATCGGTATTGTTCCTCAAGACACTGTACTGTTCAACGACAGTATTTTCGAAAACATCCGCTATGGCAATCCGGCCGCGTCCGATGAACAGGTGGTGCGAGCCATCAAACTTGCGCATTTGAAGGACTTTATTGCGGAACTACCGCAGGGTTCAGATACTATTGTCGGCGAGCGAGGTCTCAAGCTTTCCGGGGGCGAAAAGCAACGCGTCACTATCGCTCGTACCATACTCAAACAACCGCCGATTCTTGTGTTTGACGAGGCCACTTCCTCGCTCGATAGTAAGTCGGAGCGATCGATAATGTCTGCTTTGCAAGAAATCTCCAAAGACCATACCAGCATCATTATCGCGCATCGGCTGTCGACCGTTGTAAATGCCGACAAGATTGTCGTATTAGATCATGGAACACTGGTTGAACAGGGCTCGCACAACGAACTGCTCGACCTTAAAGGTCGCTACTTCGATCTCTGGACGGCGCAGTTGCGCCACCGAGCCTGACCGGGTAATAACGCCGCTAATCTGTTTTTTTGTGCGTGATACTCTGGAAGGCAATTCTTCACTGGCTTGTTTTCTGCCTTTTTGATTTTGAGGCTTTCGATTTTGTGCTTTTTTTTTATTGTCGATGGTGCTCTGTTTAGTCTGAATATTTTTATTGACCCGATACTGATCCGTGATGCTGGGACTAGCGCAACGCTTTAGAAGGCTTGGCTTACCCGATAGAATCAATCAAATAAATTCCCGCTAGATCATTTGCAAAATAAATTAATACATCAAAACTATTAATTTAACAAATGATATTATGTCCACTATGATCGCGAGTATCATTAGTGTTGACTAGAAGCCACATGCGCAATATTTGTCGGTCACTACCTAGATAGCTCCTCGACGCGGACCCTCCGGCAACGTCCTCGAAGTCGAGTTATATACTTTTCGTCGAGCAGCAGTGCGGTTTTGCGTCTGAATATGGATATAAAGATCCCGAGTGCAAAAGGGGATTGGAGAGTAGCGTGTCTATCAGCACATTTGATTTATTTAAAATTGGCATTGGCCCGTCAAGTTCGCACACGGTCGGCCCGATGAAGGCCGCATTACAGTTTGCCCACCAGTTGGCATCTGACAATCTGATCGATAGCTGTGGCCGGGTGACCGCTGAACTATTTGGCTCACTCGGTGCAACAGGTGCAGGTCACGGCTCGCCCAAGGCCATTATATTGGGGCTCGAGGGCGATGCACCAGAGTCCGTCGATGTGCCCTCGACAGCTGCGCGGGTCGCGAGTCTTCGCCAAAACAGCGTTCTAAATCTATTGGGGCGCAAAGAGATTCCTTTTAGCTACCGCAACGACCTCATTATGCACCGCAATAAGTCTCTGCCCTTTCACTCTAATGGTATGCGTTTTAGCGCCTACAACCGATCGGGAAAGCTACTCGCAGAGCGCGCTTACTACTCTGTGGGTGGCGGTTTTGTGATTGACGAAACTGCAACTTCATCGGATATTATCATCGACGACCCAATCATGTTGCCTCACCCATTTTCGAGCGGCGACGAACTCCTTCAACGCTGTGCCGAAACTGGACTGTCGATTAGCGCGTTGATGCTGGCCAACGAAAACGCGTGGCGCCCAACCGATGAAGTCATCGACGGACTGCTCGATCTGTGGCGGGCAATGGACGACTGCATCGCCGCAGGCTGTGCCGCTGAGGGTATTATGCCCGGTGGACTAAATGTCAAACGTCGCGCGGCAAATCTTCGCCGACAACTGCTAGACCCATCGACCAACTTGGGCGATGAGACCATGCTATCGATGGACTGGGTAACACTCTACGCATTAGCGATTAACGAAGAGAATGCCTCGGGAGGGCGTGTCGTCACTGCACCCACCAATGGCGCCGCGGGTATTATCCCAGCAGTGCTAAAGTACTATTTGGAACACTGCAAGGATGCCGACGCCAACAATATTTCAAAGTTTTTACTGACCGCTGCGGCCATAGGCATCCTCTACAAGACTAATGCCTCGATCTCTGGTGCCGAAGTCGGCTGTCAAGGCGAGGTCGGTTCTGCGTGCTCGATGGCTGCGGGCGCCTTGACCGAAGTGCTCGGGGGAACCCCCAAACAAGTTGAAAATGCCGCTGAAATAGGTATGGAACACAACCTAGGGCTGACCTGTGACCCGATTGGCGGATTGGTTCAGGTGCCCTGTATCGAACGCAATGCGATAGCGTCTATCAAGGCGATAAGTGCCGCTCGTATGGCTCTGCGCGGTAATGGCGAACACATTGTATCCCTCGACCAAGTGATCAAGACTATGCGCGATACCGGTCGCGACATGCAGGATAAATACAAAGAGACCGCGCGCGGTGGACTTGCCGTCAACGTGCTCGAAGTGCCGGTAAATCTTATCGAGTGTTAATTGCAGTGGGTCTAATCTATGATTATCGCTCTCATAGGCAAACAAGACATCATAGTTACACGGCCTCAAGTTACTCGACTGCCGCTTGGCTATCAAGGACACTTCTATGAATATCACCGATCAACAAACCTGCGATCAAAATAAACATCAGAGTCTCGATCACTATCACCAACGCGTCGATCTGGCGGCGGCCTTTCGCTGGACTGCCCGACTGGACATGCACGAGGGTGTAGCAAATCATTTCTCCATGGCTATCGACAATGGTGGCACCCAATTTTTAATGAACCCCAATCAGATGCACTTTTCGCGTATCAAGGCATCAGATCTGATAGTTGTAGACGCCACTGACCCAATGACATTGAATCGCCGAGATGCCCCCGACCCGACGGCTTGGGGCCTGCATGGAGGTCTTCATCGGCACTGCCTGCACGCGCGGTGCGCCATGCATGTGCACTCGACCTATGCCACTGTCTTAGCCTCATTAGCCGACAGTCGCCTGCCACCCATCGATCAAAATTGTGCGACCTTTTACAACCGCTATGTGATCGACA
>MDTF01014215.1_pt1 | contig 11987 bp, 6 predicted proteins | sample 811191 | NCBI WGS metagenome assembly MDTF01 (sample SAMN05326649, study PRJNA326480) | marine metagenome | isolation source: seawater | place: Southern Ocean | collected 2011
CCGATGAAGAATTCTTCATCGGCCTTTGTCTCGTTTTGTTGGGTTAAATCACTCTTTTACTACTCGACTCGTTTTAACCGAGCTAGGAGTGTAAACACGAATTAAATACAATCCATTAGTAAGATTGGATAGTGAAAAACGAGCATCATTATATATGCCAACACAACTACCTGATACATCATAAACTTCAACCTTGTTTACTTTTTCATTGGTTTTAATGTTTACCTCACCAGTTGTTGGGTTTGGATAAAGTTCTAGTTGCGCTTCGCCTTTATTTATCTTGGCAATAGAGATAGTAGAATCTGGAGTTCCTTTAATTCTATACAACTCAGAATTATCATAGTATACTTCAGTTGCAGCAAAATAGATATAACCTTTGTACTCAATAAAGTTTGATGGATTGGTTGGTTTTGAATTCATGATACCTGGAGACAATTCATCTACCATAACAGGTGAAGCATCAAGTGTGTCATAGATATATAATTCAGACCCATATCCGTTGCCTTCATCTGCCCAATAGAAAAGCTTATCATCATATACACCTAATCCATGAAATTGATGTGATGCACTAGCAATGTTGTAATTGGTAATTTGAGTTGGAGTGTTTACGCCATCGTATGAGAAAATTTGATAACCTGTTACATTCTCAGCAGCAGAGCAGAAGTAAAGCTTATCTCCATAAACTACTTTATTGTATGGATATCCATCGTTGGCGTAACTTGGGTTGGTTGGGTCCATACCAGGAAATAAATCAAAGGCAAGAGTTGGCGGATTTACGCCATCATAAACCATCATTTCTGTACCTGTAAGACTGTCTGGCATAGCAGTGAAGTAGAGTTTGTTGTTGTATTCAACCAAACCTCCAGGATAAGAACTTTCTAATCCACTATAAATATCGGCAACCATACTAGGAGTATTTACACCGTCATATACAAACAATTCATCTCCTGCTACTGAGTCATAAGCCGTAAAATAGAGCTTGTCATCAAAAACCATAAGATTCAATGGGTAAGAACTACCGTCTTGGTTAATCTCATGGACCATAGAAGTTGTTGTTCCATCATATACCAATAGCTCTACTTCATTATCTCCAGCAAGTGTTCCTGAGTAGTATAACTTGTCTTTGTAAACTCTAAATGACCTTGCATATCCCGACATTTGTGGAACTTCAACTGGAGGATTGGTTCCGTCATATTTGTACATTACATATCCGATACCTTGAAAATAAGTGCGGAAATACAGCTCATCATCATAAATGAACAAATTGATTGGATTACTGCTGTTTGGTCCTGAAGCACTGTGACTTGTGTCAATATCAGCTACTAAAGAAACAGATGTTCCATCATATTTATAAAGCTCTTTGCCATAGATACCAGTTGCACCGAAATACAAATCGCCTTTAAACTCAACAATTTGAGTGATATTAGAACCAAGACTTCCATCATAAATATTTGCTTCTAAAGCAATTTCAGTTCCATTATAACTGTGTAGCTCATTAGATACGCTGTCGTTTTCGGCTGAGAAAAACAACTTATTATCAAACACGATGAAATTACTTGGCCAGCTTGTGTATCCTGTTGATGTTGAATCTATTACCGTTGGATTATTCGTTCCATCATATTCGTATAACGAGTAATTTCCATTAGGCTCAACAGCTCTAAAGTATAGCTTGTTGTTGTATAAAGTGATTCCAGATGGACGGCCTGAACCAGTAGGATTAATGTCTATTGTAGTTAAGTTTTCATTGGCGTCTATGTAGTGAAGTTCCATTTCATTACTAGAGTAAGCAGCTGAGAAATACAAGCGATTATTGAATTCAACAAGGCCGGTAATGCTTGCGTTACTCGGACCAGGGAAAACATCGTGTACCAGTGTTGGTGCATTAACGCCATCGTATTTGTACAATTCGCCACCGGTTATAACCGCGTTGTCTCGTCCATAAATGTAAAACGTGTTGTTGAATACAACGCCTCTGTGAACATACGCCAACATGTTGGTGCCAGGTGCGGGAGAAAAACTTGTGCCATCAAACTCATGCATTGCGTGAGTGGAGTTTCCCACGGCTATGTAAAACTTGTTATTGAATTCACCAACCGGAATTAGTGATGTTGCTGTGCTCATTCCTGTAGAGCTTACTACTGTAGGCGCACTACCTGCGTTGTATTTCAGAATTTGCCAAAAATTGGTGTTCGGAATGAAATCACCATAATACAGTTCACCATCGTAAGTGAAAATAGTATTGAAAGCTGCAGCGTTGTGCGTGCAGTCTAAACTATCAACCACTTCAAAAGAGTCATCAACGGTGTTGTATTTACAAAGAGTAGATTCTCCATTTGCTCGACCTAAATCTGCCATGAAGAATACTTCGTCTCCAAAGGCAGTAATGTGAATTGGTGTTGAATGTTTTGGATTCAAAAAGTCATGAGCACCAGGAAATGCATCTGCAGCTATATCATGACTGGTTCCATCAAAACTGAAAAGTTCTTGGCCGTTTTCAAAATTGCGGGCAGAGAAATAGAGTTTTCCATTCAACTCAATAATCTGATTGATGTTTGAGCTAAAGCTGTAGCCTGATCCATCTTTGTTGATATCTTCAACTAGCTCGTAAGTTTGAGCGAAAGTGGTTAAACTGGCACTGGCCAGTAATGTCAGTAAAAATTTCTTCATAACGATTGCATTAATAATTCAATGATTTTCATGCCGCAAAAGTCAATCGCTATCGATTTCTGATAATCTCACAAAGGCTTTAAACATCTCAATTACAGAAATGAAAAACTTTTAAAAGTGTCAAAACCTTCGTATCGTCTCAATACCCGAATACTTTCTTTTTTAAGTCCTAAAAGTTGGAAGAACCACCTATTTTCGAAGCCGTAATTTCAAAAGGTAATCCCAAAGCACTCCATAATTTCATGGCATCGTTTTCATCATTAGCCAATATCGGCATCAACAATGTAATCACTACCAGAGAGCAAAAGAAGGTTCGTGTGCTCAACACTGCGGTATGGATTTCATTGATTCACGCTGCTTTTTTTCTGTTGTTTGATTTTCTCGGAAACTCATTAAATGCTTCGAGAATGATTGCGTTGTTTGTGGAATTGTTCGTGTATGCATCTGTGTTTATTCTACAGCACAAAGGCCTTGTGAAAATTGCCCGATGGAGTTTTATCATCACCGTTTTTGCTAACCTGTTTTACCACAGCAATTTTGTTTTCAAAGGGTTTTATGGCGAGTATCAATACATTGTTGTGGCTCTGCTTTCACTGATTTTTTTCGACCGAAAGGTTATCCACTACAGCTTTCTAATTATTTCCATTGCTGCTTTTTATCTGCCGAATAAATACTTGCACATCTATCCAGATCAGTATTTCGGATACCTCAATGTGTTGTTTCTGTTCGTAGGCTCATTTTACATTGTATCTTATTTCAAAAACCAGAACAACAAAAACGAAGTACTGCTTGAAAAAGAGAAAGAAACGGTTCTCAAAGACAAAGAAAAGTTGGAGCAGCAGAGCAATGAGTTGGCCGAATTGAATGAATTCAAATCACAGTTTTTCATCAACCTAGCTCATGAAATTCGCACACCAATTACGCTGATAAAAGGTTACGCCAACAGGATTAATACGGCTAAAAGCTTTTCGGAAAATGAAAGCAAATTGCAGATCATTAAAGAGCAAACTGCCAACATCGAAGGTATTGTAAACGACTTACTCGATCTTAGTAAACTAGAGTCGAACAATTTGCAATTGAGGTTAGAGCAGGTTGATGTTTCGTTGTTCATCACTAAAATCTACACCGATTACAAAGCACTGTTTTCAGAAAAGAACATCGATTTTGATTTGAGACTAAACATTGCAAGCACAACACTTGAGCTCGACATCAATCTCTTTACAAAAGCCATTCACAACTTGCTGAATAATGCCCTGAAGTTTACACCTGAAGATGGAAATGTTCAAATTGTAGTAGATCAAAAAGAGCAGCTAGAAATTTCATTTATCGACAGCGGAATTGGAATTCCAGCAACAGATTTAGAAAAGGTTTTTGAGCGTTTTTATCAATCAAAAAATCACATTACAGCTAGCCAGGGAAGTGGAATTGGGTTATCGTTTGCTAAAAATATTTTGGCCTCACACGGCTTCCAGCTGAATGTGGAAAGCGAGCCAGAAATTCAAACGAGGTTTACAATTGGCATTCCGCTTCGATTTATACTGAACAACTCCAATCAATCTGAAATTATTGGTCAAACTCAAGGAGTACCTATTTCACAACCCGAAAGGCAGCGTATTCTCGTAGTTGAGGATCATTCAGAGATGAGGAGCTACTTGAAATTGGTATTGAGTGATTTTGACGTTACTGAAGCTCAAAATGGAAAAGAAGCGCTCGCTATTCTCGGAAATCAATCTTTTGATGCCATTATTTCAGATTATATGATGCCTGTAATGGATGGTCACGCGTTTATTCAGGAACTGAAGAACAGGCAAATTTCAACACCAGTTATTGTAATTACAGCTCGAAATGATGACAAGGCCAAACTAAACATGTTGCGCCTAGGTGTTGATGCATACATGACCAAACCGTTTTTAGAAGAAGAGCTGTTGGTTCACTTGAAACATTCGCTAAAGTTGTTTTCAAACATGAAGAAAACCGAAAGCGAAATACTAGATGAAGAGCGCGTTGCAATGCCAAATGCTGAGCAAGAATTTTATTTGAATGTAACTCGATTGATTGAAGAGCATTTAAGCGATAAGAGTTTTGGGGTTGATCAGTTGGCAGAACTCATTCAACTATCGCGAAGCAGTTTGTTCCGCAAAACACAACAATATTTTGGTCAAACTCCCAATGAATTAATTGGCGAAGCACGTTTGCAAAAAGCCAGGGAGATTCTTGAAAATCAGCCTAATATTCGTAAGAAAGAATTGGCAGATGCCGTAGGTGTATACAACTCAACGTACTTCTACAACAAGCTCAAAAATCGCTTTTATGTGTAACCAAAACTAACATTGGTATTGATGGCTTGCTGCATTACATTTGCTTGGTCAAACCCAAGATAGATGAGTACAGATTTAGCTCCTAGAGCAAAGAAATTTCCACATAATTTAGAGAAACACGGAGACGTTAGAATAGACGATTACTATTGGCTAAACGATCGAGAAAACAAGGACGTAATTGCCTATCTCGAAGCCGAAAACATGTACACATCTCGCGAGTTGAAAGAAACGGAAACCTTTCAAGAAAACTTGTTCGAAGAGATGAAAGGTCGCATAAAAGAAGACGATGAAAGTGTGCCGTATTTCTTCAATCATTACTGGTATTACACCCGATACGAAAAAGGAAAAGAATACCCGATTTTCTGCCGCAAACTGGAATCTTTAGAATCTGATGAGATCATCTTAATGGATCAAAATGAGTTGGCTAAAGATCATGCCTATCACTCGTTGGGTGGTTTAAGCATTTCGCCAGATAATAAGTGGGTTGCTTTTGGTGAGGATACTGTAAGTCGTAGAATATATACCATTCGAATCAAGAACTTAGAAACAGGTGAAATCTTAACGGATGTTTTGAATAACACCACCGGAAGCGTAGCTTGGACAAACGATAACAAAACACTTTACTATACGCAGAAAGACGAATCTTTACGTTCGTTCAAGATTTTCAGACACGTTGTTGGAACGCCACAACAAGATGATGTTGAGATTTTCCACGAGTCTGATGAAACGTTCAGTTGCTATGCTTACCGAAGCAAAAGCGGTAAATACATATTGATTGGCTCAAGTGCCACGGTTAGTACCGAGTATCAATATCTTTCAGCCGATGATCCTGAAGGTGAGTTCAACATGTTCTTGCCTCGTGAGCGTGATCACGAATACAGTGTGGCTCATTTCAAAGATCATTTCTACATTCTTACCAATTGGAATGCAAAGAATTTCCGCCTGATGAAATGTGGTTTAGACAACACAGCTCAAGATCAGTGGGAAGAAATTATTCCTCATCGTGATGATGTATTGTTAGAGGACATCGACATTTTCTCGAAATACTTGGTTTTAGGTGAGCGTCAAGATGGTTTGATGAATATCCGCGTAAAATCTTGGGACGATTCTGTAGATTATTACATTCCGTTCCACGATCCAGCTTATGTGGCTTACACTTCAATCAACCGTGATTTTGATACCGATTTGTTACGTTACGGATATTCATCCATGACAACTCCAGCTTCTGTTTTTGAATTCAACATGATTACCAAAGAACAGAAAACGCTGAAGCAACAAGAAGTAATTGGTGGACACAATCCGGATGATTACGAAAGCAAACGCATTCACGTGAAAGCCGAAGATGGTGCTGAAATTCCAGTTTCAATCGTGTATAAAAAAGGCATTGAGCTGAATGGTGAGAATCCGTTGTTGTTGTATGCATACGGATCGTACGGTATTTCAATAGATCCAGGATTTAGCTCTGTTCGTTTAACGTTGCTTGATCGTGGTTTTGTATATGCTATTGCTCACATCCGCGGAGGCGAAGAACTTGGAAGAGCTTGGTACGAAAACGGTAAACTACTCCAAAAGAAAAACACTTTTACCGATTACATCCAGTGTGCCAAAGAGATGATAAAACTCAACTACACCTCGCCACAACATTTGTACGGAATGGGCGGTAGCGCAGGTGGATTATTGATGGGTGCTGTGGTAAACATGCAAGGCGATTTATTCAACGGAATTATTGCAGCTGTGCCGTTTGTTGATGTGGTTACAACCATGTTAGATGAAAGCATTCCGTTAACAACTGGTGAGTACGATGAGTGGGGAAATCCAAACGATGATACGTATTACAACTACATCAAATCATACTCGCCATACGATAACGTAGAAGCCAAAGAATACCCCAATATGTTGGTAACAACCGGTTTGCACGATAGCCAGGTGCAATATTGGGAGCCAGCCAAATGGGTAGCTAAGTTGCGCGAATACAAAACCGATAAAAATTTGTTGTTGCTCCACACCAACATGGAAGCCGGCCACGGTGGTGCTTCTGGTAGATTTGAGGCGCTCAAAGAAACAGCTATGGAATACGCCTTCTTCTTTATGCTAGAAGGGATTACGGAGTAAATAGAAACTTCAGATAAAACAAAACCCCAACAGATTCCTGTTGGGGTTTTTTATGCTGAAATGCGTTATTTCTTAAACCGTACCTTCAGTAGCATCGTTGGCAGATTTTGCCGTAATACCAGTAATGTCGCGGTCAAACATATACAAGCCGCTTCCTTTATCATCGCCAATCAAGCGCAGTTTATCTAAGATTGTTCTTGCTAAAGCTTCTTCTTCAATTTGCTCGCTTACATACCACTGCAAAAAGTTGTGTGTGGTGTAATCTTTCTCTTCTAAAGTAGCGTGTACTAACTCGTTTATCTTGTTAGTAATTTCCATTTCGTGAGAAAGTAACTCTTCAAAAAGAGGAAGTAAACTATCAAATTTACTGGTTGGAGCTTCCAATGCTGGAACAATTGCGTGTCCACCGCGTTCGTTTACAAACTTGATAAGTTTCAACATGTGAGCGCGTTCTTCTTCACTGTGTTTATACATAAAAGCAGCTACACCTTCAAACCCTTGTGTTTCTGCCCATGAGGCCATTGCTAGGTATAGTTGAGATGAAAATGCTTCGCTTTTTACTTGTTCATTCAGTTGTGCTTCAATGCGCTGTGAAATCATGTTGATAGATTTAATTGTTTCGTAACCGCAACAAAGGTAATAATTGACACCTTTGATTTGGTTCAAACTAAACTTTGGAAAGAAAAGTCCTAAACCAATTTGTATGTCGAGGAAAAGATCCAGCTCTAATAAGTCTTCCAAATCATTAGGTAAAATCACCAAAAAGAAAATGCAACACATGGTGATTGATGTGTTCTCGCAAAACCCGCAAGCAACCATGAACTACAAGCAAGTTGCGGCTCGCTTGGGGTTGAATAATGCACACGATCGCGAGATGTTGGTGAAACTTTTGAATGAGATGCGAGCCAAGGAAACGCTGAAGGAAGAAGCTCGAGGAAAATACAAATTGGCGCGTTCTATGGCCTTTATCACCGGTAAGGTTGATATGACTATGAGCGGCTCGGCTTATGTGATTTCTAAAGAAATTGAAGAAGATGTTTACATTCCACCAAAATTCATTGGTCACGCTTTAGATGGCGATACAGTTAAAGTTTTCTTGATGGCGCAACGCAAACGCAAATCGCCTGAAGGACAAATTGTAGAAATCATTCAGCGTGCTAAAACCGAATTTGTTGGAACCATCGAAATATCTAAAAACTACGCGTTCTTAGTTCCTGATAGTCGTAAGATGCAAGTGGATTTATACATTCCACTTGAAAAATTGAATGGTGCTAAAAATGGCGAAAAGGTAGTTGGTCGCATGACCGATTGGCCTAAAGATGCTAGCAGTCCGTTTGGAGAAATTGTTGAAGTTCTTGGAAAACCGTTGGAAAATGAAGTTGAGATGACAGCCATCTTAGCCGATAATGGTTTCCCACTTCGATTCCCAAAACACGTTGAAGAAGCTGCTGGAGATATTTCGCTAACCATTAGCGAAGAAGAAATTGCCAAGCGCAAAGATTTTCGTGAAATCACCACATTTACAATTGATCCGCTTGATGCCAAAGATTTTGATGATGCACTTTCTATTCGCACATTAGAAAATGGAAATACTGAGGTTGGTGTTCACATTGCCGATGTAACGCATTATGTGCAAGAAAATGGCATTCTCGATAAAGAGGCCGTTAATCGTGCTACTTCGGTTTACTTGGTAGATCGTGTAATTCCGATGTTGCCAGAAGTGCTTTCCAATCAAGTTTGTTCACTCCGACCAAATGAAGAAAAGCTCACTTTTTCAGCTGTTTTTGAATTGGATGAAAATGCCAAAGTGGTTGACAAATGGGTTGGAAGAACCGTGATTTACTCCGATCGTAGATTCACTTACGAAGAGGCTCAAGAAATCATTGAATCGGGCGAAGGTGAATATAAAGATGAATTAGCAACACTCAATAATTTGGCTAGAATCATGCGCGAAAAGCGCTTAGATTCTGGAGCTATTGCTTTCGATAAAGTTGAAGTTCGCTTCAAACTCGATGAGAAAAAAATGCCTGAAAGCGTTTTTTTCAAAGTGCAAAAAGATGCGCACAAACTCATTGAGGAATTCATGTTGTTGGCCAACAGAACGGTTGCAACCATGATTGGTAAACCTGGAAAAGGCCACACGCCAAAAACATTTGTTTACCGTATTCACGACAAGCCAGATCCAGAAAAACTGATGAATTTCAGTTTGTTCTTGAAGACTTTCGGTTACCGATATAACTTCTCGAATCCAGATAAAGCAGCACGCGGATTAAACTCATTGTTGCAAGAAATCAAAGGCAAGCGAGAAGAAAATATGCTAGAAACTTTAGCTATCAGAACGATGGCTAAAGCCGAATACAGCACTGAGAATATAGGTCACTACGGTTTAGGATTTGATTACTACACGCACTTTACATCGCCTATTCGTAGATATCCAGATGTAATGGTGCATCGCTTGTTAGATCGCTATTTAGCCAAAGGCGAAAAAAGTGCCAACGAAGAACACTATGAGCATTTGTGTAAACACAGTAGTGATATGGAACGCAGAGCGGCAGAGGCCGAGCGCGATTCTGTAAAATACTACCAAGTGCTTTATTTGAAAGACAGTGTTGGCGAAGAGTTTGACGGTGTTATATCAGGCGTAACCGAATGGGGAATTTTTGTTGAGTTGATTGAAAGCAAATGCGAAGGAATGATTCGCTTGCGCGAAATTCAAGGAGATTATTACTACTTCGATGATAAAAATCACCGCATTGTTGGGCACAATTACAACCGCGTTTACCAGTTGGGAGATCCAATTAGAATTAAAGTAACCAATGCCGATTTATACAACAAACGCATTGATTTTGCTTTGGTAGATACTGGAGAAGATGACGATCTATAATTTCTACAATTTGTTGCCCATTGTGTTATTTATTTTTGTCATTAATTCTGTAGTCAATTTATGTCCTAAATTGATTTCCAATTTAATCATACTTATAATTTCTTCGGTACTAAGAATCCAATATGGTTTTTCCATTTTCTTTGAAATTGATACATAAGCTTTTGATTTTGGGGGATTTATTTTTTTGTAGCCCTCAGTTTTTTCATTATTAAAAGATTTGAATATTTCAATAATTTTAGAAATCCACTCCTTTTTGGAATTCTTGTAATGCTCTTGTATAGCAAAAGCAAACTTAATATTGTCCCCTTGGATTTGGATAAAAGTAGAATATAGCTTATCGTCTCCAATTGATATGTTTCTTTTTAAAGGGAAGTCAATCAATGCAGTTCCTCTTGTATCTGTCAAAACCCCATTCAGCTCTTTAATTTCATCATTGTTTAATATTGTTGTTAAGAATGCTTTCTGAAATATTGTTTCAAGTTGATTTTTAGTAATAAATTCTTCTTTTTTGTTTTGAAATTTCAATAGTAGCTTCTCACTTTTTTTCAAGCTCCCATTTTTAAATACATATGCAAAATCATTCGGATGAGAGATTACTTCATAAAGAGCTGAAAGTAGTTTTGTGAGATATAAGATGTAGTCCTCGATGAAACATGAATGTCTATTGGATTCTGAAATTTTTAGTTTGTTTAATTCTTGAAGAATTTCAGAATAAGAAACATGAATCCATCCATTATATATGCTATTTTCTTTCACTAGAGTCAAGTATATAAAATGGTGTTTTTTTATTGGATATTTAGCTTCAACAAATTCCTTGTATCGTTCTAATTGATTTGAGTGTTGAGATGATTTTATTTTATTCTCAATTATCAAAACACTATTATTTGTTTCGATAAAAATGTCAATATTATCAATTTCGGTTCCAGTTTTTATAATGCAATCTGTTTTGGCTAAACCAAATAGGGTTTCTATAAAATTTATTTTTTCAGCATTGCCAATTACATTGCATTCTGAAGACAATAACCATGAAATGAATTCTGAGTGAACCCTTTCCGAATCAGCAATCCCCAGATGTTCAAAAAATGATTTTTCTTCTTTAAATTTCATCCTTTGATAGGTTTTATTGTTAGTAAGCGATATGATCATCTATAATTTGTAATCAGCCAATAAATCAGCTAGCGTACAATCGTTTGCTAGGCGAGGGATTTTATTCTGTCCGCCCAGTTTACCGCGCGATTTCATCATTTTCTGAAATCCATCTCTCTCGATGCTTGTTACTCGCAACGGTTGCAAAATGTTGCCTTGGATGAGGTCTTTGTAATACGGATTCTTTTCCTGCATCAACAAATCCATACGCATGCGCATCGCGTCCATGTTGGCTGGCTTTTGCTCAAATTCAACAAACCATTCGTGGTAAGGTAATTCGCCTTCAGCAGGATTAACCTGAGGTGCTAAATGAAACTCACGAACCTGAACGTGGAATAAATCCATCACTTCTTTCATGGTGCTTTCAACCTCTTCGGCAATCACGTGCTCACCAAAAGCAGAAATAAAATGCTTGATTCTACCCGATACAATCAATCGGTGTGGATTGGTGCTTACGAATTTTACGGTATCGCCAATGTTGTAGCCCCACAATCCTGAGTTGGTATTTAAAATCAAAGCGTAATTGACACCCACTTCAACTTCAGAAACCGTTAAACGTGTTGGGTTTTCGTTGTGAATTTCATCAACAGGAACGAATTCGTAGAAAATTCCAGCTTCTAAATTCAACAACAAACCTGGCTTTTTCTGAGAATCTTGATAAGCGATAAATCCTTCAGATGCTGGAAAAGTCTCCACAGCAGGAATATCTTTTCCCATCAATTTTTTAAAGATCGGGCGATAAGGCTCGTAATTCAACCCGCCATATATAAATAAGGAGAAATTCGGGAATACTTCAGCAATTGTTGCTTTGCCTGTTTTCTCCAATACTTTTTCAAAATACATCTGCACCCAAGAAGGAA
>MDTF01008344.1_pt1 | contig 11980 bp, 12 predicted proteins | sample 811191 | NCBI WGS metagenome assembly MDTF01 (sample SAMN05326649, study PRJNA326480) | marine metagenome | isolation source: seawater | place: Southern Ocean | collected 2011
ATTATTACTACTAGATGAATTATTACTACTAGATGAATTATTACTACTAGATGAATTATTACTACTAGATGAATTATTACTAGATGATTTTTTTTTAGTTTTAGGACAATAAGCCCATTTAATTAATCTACCATCTGTATTTAGTTCAGTAGCACATCTTTCACCATTATATTTTTTTTTTTAGTATCAGGAATACATTCGTTAAATACTTTTCTTCCAAAAATAAATGGAAAAATACAATCACCCTCTTTTATAGCATGAAATCTTCTACTTTTACCAATACTATTTTTTTTTGTTCCTTTAATTTTTGACATATAATTAATGATGATATTTTATTTTAAATTCCTCATAATTATAAATTTCAATATTCAGTTCTTTCGCTTTTTTTATTTTATATCCTTTACCATCTTTATCATCAGCTATAAGAATGTCGGTGTGTTTATTAATACTTTGTTGTAGATTACCACCATATTCCTCAATATATTCTAAAACAGATTTATCTCTTTTTCCAGTGATAACTATATTTTTACCTGTGATAAATTTTTTTTTTATAATTTTTTTTTTCTTTTTTGTGGTTTCTAATTTAAGTTTAGGATGTTCTTTAATAAAGTTTCTAATATTAGATAAATTAGTAATAATTCTTTGTGCAGTTTTTTCTTCAATTGATGGTAATTCCACTAATTGTTCTATAAAAATTTCAATTTCTTCACTAAAAATATTAGGAAAACTTTTAATAATTTTTTCTAGAATCTTTATTCCTAATCCAGTTCCCATAATACAACTACCACTCACCACTTTTTCTACTTTTATTGGTTTACTTAATATTTTTTTGATATTTTCAAAAATATTATTAGAACTTTTTTCTTTTATTCCAGGTAATGTCATTAATTCTTCTTTACTAATATTTATAATCTTATTAATAGAATTATAACCATTATTATATAATTTTTTATAAATACCAGGACCTATATGTTCAACACCAATAGTCTTGAAAAAACAAGTAATTCTTTTAATTTTTACTTCTTCATTATCTTCCATATTTATCATCAAAACCTCTTTTTCGGTTGAATTCCATTCATATTCGCATTCAGGCATTTTAGGTTCAATTCCTCCATAAACTTCTATAATTTTGGGAATAATTTCACCACTTTTAATTATTTTAACTTTTGCTCCTGGACCTAATTTATGTTTCTTAATAAACGCAGCATTGTTTCCTGTAGCGGCTTTTACGGTAGTTCCATTAAGAGATACAGGTTCTATTAGGACAAGTGGTTTAAGTTTTCCGTGTTTACTTAGATTCCACACTATATCTAATACATTTGAAATTGCGAATTCCATATCCATTTTAAATGCGATTGCGTGTTTTGGATTTTTATCGGTGGTTTTGGGATTTTTATCTTTAGTTCTGGGGTAAAGTTTATTTTGACAAACTATAATACCATCAATATCATATTTGGAATTGGACTTTCTTTCTAACAATTTGGTTTCCAAGAATTTAAAGTCTATACATTCTTTTATAGTATTATCAACTACTTTAAAGTTATTATCTTTAAGAAATTTTAATTGTTCATATGGAGATAGTGGTGGAGAAATAACTTCAAAACAAATTAAATCTACTAATTTTAAATCGTGTTCCTTTATTTCATCTATTTTTTTTAAATTTGAAATACCAGATATAAAACTTCTAGTATTTTTAGCTTGTCCTTTAATTTTTTTAAAATTTTCTTTAGATATTAAGATTTCTCCTCTAATAACCAAATCCATAGATACATTGGGAATTTCAATATAATCTAATAAATAACTTATATCTTTACCTTCATTTCCGTTTCCACGTGAATATATTTTTTTACCTAATTCAGTTACTTCTAAGATAAAAGACTTTCCATCCAATTTGTCGGATATTACAACTTCTCCTGGATATTTGGAATACCATTTTTCGACTTCTTCTTGTGTTTTTTTTTTATTCATACTACCTATCCAATATGGTAAAATTACTTTGTCATCATTAACATTAGTGCCAACTTGTTTAAAATAATCATTTGATGGTTCTATTTCTTCTAATTTTTCATATAATCTATCATATTCTTCATCTGTAATTAATTCGGCATCTGTATTATAGTATTTTGTGGAACAAATTGTCAAGACATTTACCAAAATGGTGGGAGTTGCTTCTTCTAAAAAAATTAGAAGATTTTCTTTAATGCTATATATATGTTCCATTTATTATATTGTTTATAAATTAAAAAATCAAATTTTTAAATAGTTATATTAATTTTAAATAGCCATATTACTTGCCAGTACTTCCATATCCACCTTTACCTCTACTAGTTTCACTAAGAACTTCAACCAGTTCAAATGTTACTTCTGAAAGTAATGGACCACAAATTTGAAGAATACGACAACCCTTTTCTACTAAAAAAGGTTTATCACTTGTATTATAAAAAACACCCATTAAATTTCCTCTATATCCTGAATCAATTAAACCCATTGAATTAGCTAAAATAAGAGGTGTTTTAGTAGCAACCGAAGACCTTGGAAGCATCCAAAAAGATGTAGATTTATTACAAAATGATGCCTCGCACGATATACCTGTATTTATAGTTCCTTTTGAATGCGGTTGAATTACTATATCTTCTGGTGTAAAAATATCTAAACCAGAATCTCCTTCATGAAAAGAATTATGTTTTTGATATAAATCGAGAATATATGGTGAATTATTTTGAATTTTAATTTTGAGATGCATTGTTATTATTTTTGTATAATATACAACTGAAAAAATTGAAAATCAATTTTAATTATTTATATTTATAATTTAAGAAATTAATAAATTTAATCTATACTAACAATATACTAAAATGACTGAACCTATTCTCCAAGAAAATCCAAATCGTTTTGTTTTATTTCCAATAAAACATCATAAAATATGGGAAATGTATAAGAAATCATTAGCTTTAATTTGGACGGCCGAAGAAATTGATTTAGGAAAAGATTTAAATGATTGGCCTAAATTAAGAGAAGAAGAACAGCATTTTGTTAAAAATATATTGGCATTTTTCGCGGGTAGTGATGGAATAGTATTAGAAAATTTAGGTGTTAGATTTATGAATGAAATTCAAATACCAGAAGCAAAATGTTTTTACGGTTTCCAAATAGCTATGGAGAATATCCATTCAGAAACTTATTCACTTTTAATTGATACTTATGTCAAAGATAAAGATGAAAAACACAGGCTTTTTAACGCAATTGATACTATTCCATCGGTTAGAAAGAAAGCTAATTGGGCTTTAAAATGGATAGGAGATAAAAGCACTTTCGCTAAAAGATTAGTAGCATTTGCGGCGGTTGAAGGTATATTTTTTAGTGGTTCATTTTGTGCTATTTTCTGGCTAAAAAAAAGAGGATTAATGCCTGGATTAACTTCTAGTAATGAATTAATTAGTAGAGACGAAGGATTACATACAGATTTTGCTTGTCTTTTATATAGTATGTTGGAAAACAAATTAGACCAAGAAACTATTTATGAAATTATTAAAGAATCAGTAGAAATTGAGAAAGAATTTATTATTGATAGTATTCCATGTAGATTAATTGGTATGAATTCTGAATTAATGAGTTTATATATTGAATTTGTAGCAGATAGATTAGTAACACAATTAGGATATCAAAAAATTTATAATACTCAAAACCCATTTGATTTTATGGAAATGATTTCTATGGAAGGTAAAACTAATTTTTTTGAAAAAAGAGTTATGGAATATTCAAAAGCAGGAGTGGGTGTTGATGCGCAAGATATGGAATTTACATTAGATGCCGATTTTTAAATGTTGACGTGCTTTTTAGACATCTCTCTGCATAATAAAAGGTCTATCTAGATTACCATCTTCATTTAAATTAATTTTTATTCCATTTAGAGTAAAAGTTAGTGTATCCATAACTTTAGAATCTTCATCATCTACTTCTAATAATTTTTGAATATCTATATATATTTCACTTTCTGGATGAATTAACTTATTAATATGGTGAACATCATTAATATTAGTTCTATTAAAATAATAAAATTCTCTAATAACTCTTTGTGCCATTTTTTCTTTTTCACCATTATTTTCTGTCGTATTATTTTCTGTATTATAAGTGTATTTCCAAGGTTTACAAATTTCTATTAATCTAACTAAAATTTTAGATTGGGTTGAGCCAGAAATATTAAGTTCTTTTATTAAAAGAGATTCTTTGGTTCCTAAGGCATATTTTAAAGTATTACTTCTACCATGATGAGCTTTAATATATTCTTGTGTAAATTTTAATGTACTTGATTTATCTTTTTCATCACCATATTTGTAAACGCTAAAAAAAAATAAATTCCTTAATTTTTTATCTTTTATTCTTAATAAATCGCCTTCTTGATATAAATAACCTTTATTAGTTATCTTTATTTTAACTTCACTATTATCTTTATTACTATTTACAATCTCTATTTCTGCTTTTCTTCCTCTACCTCCTTCCAATTCATAAGTATCTTCTTTTATAGTTTCCTTAATTATGCCTTTTAAATTAACTTTAAAAGAAGTATCTGCCTTAATAGGTATTATTTCTTTACTTAGAGTTCTATCTTTTTTATAATACATATTATAATATTCACAATTTAGATAATCACAATTATAAGTAAAACAATTGTAAGTAAAACAATTATAAGTAGAACAATTATAAGTAGAACAATTTAAGGTAGAACAATTAGGATTATTACCAGGTATATTAAGTAATAATTCTTCTATATTATTATTTTGTGTTGTTTCATTAATTGTAGTTCCATTAATTGTAGTTTCAAAAAAAAATTCTATATCACCTAAATTGGTAGTTCTATTATTTTGTCCAGGTAATAATTCTATTGAATTAACCTTATAACAATTTAGTTGTGTTCCTTTTAGTTGTGTTCCTTTTTTTAATAATTCATATTTATTTTGATTTTGATTTTTTATTTTGGTAAATTTAAAAAAACCTGTTTGTGTTTGGTCTGTGTTTACTTTTAAATATGATATTTTAGCAACTAAACCGCAGTCAATTATATTTTCAAATTCACAATATAAAGGTAAATCTGTACTCTTCATTGTATGACTATAATATTGTTTGTTAGTATTCCAAGATAATTGGTGTAATCCTATATCTATAATAGTGCCTGTTAAATTTATCCATTTATATTTTGTATCCAACCCCATCCCATCGGGCGTATAGTCTGCGTTATTAGTAGAAGTATTATAATTATCTACATTTGTTTGAACATCAGTAAAGAAATCTCCTACGGGTAAATTTCTAGAAATTGTTTGAGAAATTTTATTTGGTAAATTTCCCAAACTTTCCAAATCTGTAACCCAATTTACTTCACTTGTTAATTTACCTTTTTTTTTCTTTCTTATATATTTAAGAAATAATTCACCTTCAAAATCTTCTTCACTGGGAGGTGGTTGAGCCGATGTTATCAAAAATTGATTGGAAGAGTCGTCCCCAAGATCGTTGGTACTACCGTATGTAAAATTTTCTCCCGGTAAAAAAATTGTTGTATCCTCCCCTTCAATAGTATCTTTAAATCGCTTCGCAATTTCGAAAGTGGTTTGATCATTACCATTACCTACAGTTAGATTATCAACCATTATATATTAATCTAATAAATTTATTATTTAAATTAAAAAGATAATAATATATTTATTATAATTAATGGGAGGTGCTTTATTAGATTTAGTTGCCAAGGGTGGTCAAGATGTATATTTCATTTCCAACCCACAAATATCTTTTTTTAAAAAAGTCTATAAAAGACATACTAATTTTAGTATAGAATTTCATAAATTTTTTTTGGATTCCGATGCTGATTTTGGGAAAATGACTAGAATTTTCATTCCTAGAAAAGGAGATTTAATAAAAAATATGTTTTTACATTTAGAACTACCTAAATTAATATCCGATGGAGACGCAGTTAGTTATGTTAATTTTATAGGTTATAATATTATTGATTATATTGAAATTTATTTAGGAGGCACTCTTATAGATAAACATACAGGAGAATGGTTATATATATGGAATGAATTGAGAATTATAGAAGCAAAAAAAAGAGCTTATTATGAAATGGTAGGAGGAAAAAAATTTATTTCATATTCAAGTTATTCTGGTAACCAAGGAGGTATTTATATAGTTCCTTTAAGTTTTTGGTTTGGAGATGATATTAGTCAAGCAATACCTATGGTTGCTATGCAATATAGTGAAATTGAAATAAGAATAAAATTTAAAGATTTTGATAAATTATGGATAAGTAGTAATGGGAATGCCCCAGTAGGAAAATATAAAATTAAAGAATGTCAATTATCAGTTGAATCTATATATTTAGATTCTAAAGAAAGAAAATCTTTTGCTCAATCTAGTCACGAATATTTAATTAAACAAGTTCAATATAGTATTAATAATAATATATTAGCAAATGATAAAATAAAGAGATTTAATTTAAACTTTAACCATCCAGTATTAGAATTAATATTTTTCGTTCAAAATAAAAATGTTAAACTTAAATCTAAAAATAAAGGAAATGACTGGTTAAATTTTAGTAAAACCTTAAAAACACCTTTTAAAGACCCTATAAAATCAGCAAAAATAATTTTAAATGGACAAGATAGAACACCAGAAATGACTAATAAAGAATTAAGATTTTATAATATATTGGAAAAACATACATCTATTCCTAATAATTTTATATATATTTATAGTTTTTCTCTAAAACCAGAAGAATACCAACCCACTGGAAGTTGTAATTTTAGTAGATTTGATAATAAAGAAATTGAAATAGAATTAGAAGATGGTATTGAAAATTCAGATTTTAGAATTTATGCTTTAAATTATAATATTTTAAGATTTAGTATGGGATTATCAGGATTAGCATATATTAATTAATTACAAATTCAATAGATTTTTTAAGCAATTTAGAAAACCAATATAAATTTAGAAACCATAATATTATTTGTAAAAAGGAATAGTTATTATAAAATAATGTTATTTTAACTAAATACATACCTAATAAAATTCTAAATAAAAAAAAGGTAATTAATAATAAGATATTTGATATTTTGAATGTTTTTTTATATATATGTGTTTTTTTATTTTGATATAAATATAGACTTAAATTTAGAAATGGAGTTGATATTTCAGTTAAATAATTATAGGCAACAATATTAGTTACAAAATCATTTTTAGTTAAATTTATCCAAATATTACCAATAATTAAAATTGAGTGATGTATTAACATATTTTTAAAATTATTATCATTAATTAAATTTAATAAATATATATCATAACAAGCATATAGTATAGATATTGAAGAAATATTAATGTATAGATTTATATCTATTATTTTAGTTAAATAAAAAAATGAATTAAAAAATGTTATAAAAGCATGTATATTTGATAATATTAAATTAATATCTTTTTTTTGATATAAATTATTTAGTTTCTTTATTAAAAAAATACTAAAACAAAAATATAAACTTATAAAAATCATAGTTAGAATTAATTTTTTTTTTTTAAATATGTTTATTTATCTTTTCTATTTTTAATTTTAAGGTAAATTATTTAATTTTTTAATTAGTTTTTTTTTTGTTAATTTATAATAATTTTTTATTTTTTTTTCCTTAGCATAAAGTCTTAAATTTTTTAGTAAATATTTTGAAAAATCATAATGTTTAGAACATTTAATTATTTTTTTTTTTGTTAATCCTTGTTTATTAAAAATGGAAGAAGTACATATACCATATGGATTTTTAATATTTTTACTTCTAACTTTCATAAGACAACTACAATATTTTTTCTCTATTGATAATATTTTTTTGGTTTTTTTTTTTTTCATATAATTAATATTTATATAATTAATATTTATATAATTATATAAAAAAATGATTATAATTAGTTATAAATATTAGGTATGACATTACCATTTAAGTATTGTAATGATTTAATTAACAATTTTAATATATTTAATATAATAGAGTTTAAAAAGGTATTGGATTTAAGATATGATAACATTGATATTTTACAAAATGGTAAAATTACTACAATAGTTGAACAGCGTGGAACTAGTTGGTTATCAGATAGTGATTTAACTTTTGAATATTCTGGAAAAACTATGAAACCAAAAAAAATACCAGAAATAATAAAAAATTTAAAATTAATTATAGAAAATAAATTTAATATAGTATTTGATGGCATATTAGTTAATTACTATCCTAATGGAAATAGTAGTATGGGATATCATAGTGACCCTGTGGAAGATAAATGGGATACAAATTTTGTGGTTATTTCATTTGGAGATATTAGACAATTTGTATTTAGAAAAAAAGATAATAAAGATATAAAATATAATTATGAATTAAATAATGGGGATTTAATTTATATGTTTAATAATTGTCAAGATAAATATGAACATAGTGTTAGAAAAAATAAAAAAAGTAATAATGAAAGAATAAGTTTTGTCTTTAAAAAAAAATCTATTCATTTCCAATAAATTTCCAAGGACCTTCTGGGATAACAATTATATCTTTTGGTGTAAGAGGCAGTAGTTTAGGATCTTTCCACCTCCTCAAAGGTTTCGCGCGCATCATTGGATTATATTCTATTTCTCCTTCTTCTACTGCTACATCATTGAGGCTTCCTAATTTTTTGTCGTGTGCTAATTCGTATTCTGTATCTATTTGGGATGGTGCACCAGCTCTTGCCTTTACAACTTGTTCATCATGAAATCTTGCTTTATTACCTAGGGTGTGAATACCAGAAGGATAAATAATATTATAACATTTACCACCATTAGAATCATTATGGTCACTAACAAAACCACACGCCTTAATGGTGTCGCCTGATTTATCTCTCCAACCAGGTATAGTTGCTTCTTTACAACTTTTTTTATCTTTTATTCCTGTACAACCAGCAATTCTAATTCCATAATTAGGTAATCCACCACAATCTTTTGCTGTTATTTGTCTACCTAATCCAAGGTGACTTGTTATTAATAATGCGTAAACTAAACCAGGAATATAATAAATTAAACTAAGAATAGAACAAATTATAATTTTTACCCAACCACTTAAACCAAAAGACATAAACACACCTAATGGAGGACAAATGATAGTTGCTATCATATTTATATATCCGCTAGATGTAATAGATTTATAACATCTTAGGGGCCTATATAATTTGGCCATCGCCTCAGTCGAGGACGCCACAGCCCATTTTTTTTCTGATTGAGAACCACCCTTACCATGGTGGTGATGATCTCCAAATTGGTCTCTTACACCAGTGACTATTTGAGTATGTGAATGATGTTGTTCTGGAGTATGAGGTATACCCCATAACCCACCTTTAAGTAAACCAAATACTTTTTCAAAAAATATTCTTAACAAATGTGTAACAAAATCTATTATTGCTAAAAATAATACTTTGCCAAATAAAAATATAGATTCAACCACACCTTTAATCATTGTAATAGGCCATAACCAAGTAAGTAAAATCATAATAACATCCATAATTATAAAGGGTAATAATGCTATCCACGAAAATACATCTGCTATTACTAATAAAATATCAATAAGATTCATACAAAAATTAACTATTCCTTCACCTATTTTTTTTAATAAACTTACTGGATTACCAAAGTGTTCTTTTTTTTTTGGTTTATATAATATTTTAGTTATTAAAAATATTATTCCTATTAAAACTAATGATAAATATATGTTATGAATATTATACATTACTTATAATTAGTATAGAAATATTTATTTATTTTTGTCTTTATTAATATCAATTTCATAATTACTATATAATAGGTATATTATAATAGATAGACATATAAATATGAGTAAAATATATATTGATAGAATTTCGCTATTTTCCATATAAAAAAGTTATATATAATATATGTATTACATTTTATTTGTTATTTTAATACTATTTATTTTTATAAAAAATAAAAAATCTAAAAGATGGATAAATAGTCAAGAAGATAACTATTTTAGTTTTTTTAATAAAAATGATTTACAATTTAGAAATTGTAAAAGTATTAATGATTGTAAAAAAAAATATATAGATTCTGGATTAAGATTTACTCTTATAGAAGAATATACTATTAATTCTATTATAAAAAACTTTAATTTTTTAATAGATAATAAAATGAAACAAATTTTTAATAATATATCAATAGTTAAAGTAAAAAATAATATAGAGAATGGAATGCCACACACCAGAAGTAGAAATATAATTTTATCTGAAAATATAGTAGATGAAATTATTTTTAATTTTATAAAAAATCCAAAAAATTTAAAATTCCCTAAATTACTAGCACACGAACAATTTCATATATATCAAAGATATAATCAAAATAAAATATCTAAATTTTATAAAAATTATTGGAATATGGAAAAATTAAAATACAGGCTACCAAATGAATTATTGAATATTAATAGAACTAACCCAGATGCTTTACCCAATTATAATTGGTTATTTAAAACTAAAGATTATTTAATATTACCATTATGTTTATATAGAAAAGATGCTTCATCTCTAAGAGATACCGAAAATATTTATATTAGATTAGATAAAAATCATAATTTTATAGACTTGATGGATGACCTTGAAAATAGAAAACTTTTAATTAATAATAAAGATTTTAGATATTTTTTTGGCGAAGAAAGTGCAAATAATTATCACCCAAATGAAATATCAGCATCTTTATTTGAATTAATTATAGAAGATGTTATAACTAAAAAAAATAAAAAAAGAAGCAAAGGTTATAATTTATTAAAAAAATATTTATTAGAATATTAAAATTGGTTACTAAATAAAATTGATATTATAAATAATTTTTATTAAATTATGGTAGAAGAAACTAACAAAGATATTAACGTGTGTAATAAATCTACAATTGATACTAATAAAATAAAAAAAAAAAAATGTAAAGAATGTAAAAAAAAAATAACATTACTAGATTATCCGTGTAGATGTAAAAATTTTTATTGTAAAATACATAGATTACCCGAATCCCATAATTGTACTTTTGATTTTAAAACTCATGGTCAAGATATATTATCTAAAAAAAATCCAAAAATTATTTCAGAAAAAATAATTAAAATTTAAAATTAATTAATATTTTGCTCTTTTTTCTTTTTTTTTAAAAGTTCAAACTTATCAACCCCATCAACCAAACTATTAAAACCATCCTTAAATAATTGTTGACAATTGGTGTAATAGTTTAATAATGTTTTTCTAGTTTCACTTTCAATAACTAATAATTCATCAGAAGATATTTCTTTTAATTTATATTTACTATTAGATTTAGAAGTTGAAATCAGTTTTAGTAATATAGATTTTATTGATTCTTTAGAAGTTTTATAATGAGTATTCATTTTGGTATAATTTTCAATATAGTCTCCAAATGCTTCTGTATTATTTTTCATTATCTTCCTATTTAATTTATCATCGCCCTTAGCACTACATTCTTCTTTTTTACTAAAATTAACAGGTGTCCCTTTTAACTTTTGTATTGAGCCATCTTTTATCATATCTCTTGGTGATTTTTTATTCACTCCCTCCATAAATTGTTTAAAATCTTTTAACGTTTTTAAATCTTCCCTTGCCAAAGTAACAGTTTCAATAGGTTTAACTGTTGGTACTGTATTTTCAAAATCATTAAAAGATTCTTCTTTCTTTTCACCTAAACCTAAAAATCCGGTAACAGTATTAAATATACCCCCTCCCTTATGTTTTTTTTTTGTATTTTTTCTTTGTTTTTTTATTTGTTTCTTACTACCACCTGTTAAAGGCATAGGTGTATTATTACTACTATTACTATTACTTATTTCTAAAATAGGTTCTACCATTCCAGGTGGTCCAGTTCCAGGTGGTCCAGGCATTTCAGCTCCAGGTGGTCCAGTTCCAGGTGGTCCAGGCATTTCAGCTCCAGGTG
>MDTF01011402.1_pt1 | contig 11979 bp, 14 predicted proteins | sample 811191 | NCBI WGS metagenome assembly MDTF01 (sample SAMN05326649, study PRJNA326480) | marine metagenome | isolation source: seawater | place: Southern Ocean | collected 2011
ATTGACGTAATTGACGTAATTGACGTAATTGACGTAATTGACGTAATTGACGTAATTGACATACCCAGTGGGGGGAGTTCACATGAGAACTTGACGTCGAGTCGGGTTTTTTTGCCAAAACGTCAATACAACACTTACAATTCCCATGGTGTTTTTGTTATTGGCCGGGTTGACGAGCAGCTTGTTCACGTGCATGAGGTTCTCCAGTTCAGTGCGCGAGTTCAGATCCTGGGGCACATGAACATTCCTGAAAAAAAACAAAAAGTCAGTAAAGGTATATAAAAAATTTGGGTGGGGATGATTCTTACATTTCGTCTCCGTCCTGTGTAATGAAAAAGTGCAAACAAGAATGGTTAGTAAAATCGGTGGCAGAACACATATTGAACACAAACATGTTGAAGGATACAAAGATTTACCACCCGAAGAAAAGGCAACGCATGTAAGGGGTATGCTTTGCCAAGCGTGTAACAATGGATTAGGGGCATACGAGAAATTAAAAGAGAAGGCGGAAATTTACTTACAAAATCGGCATTGAACGGTGTTGTTGCACCTGCGAAGAACACAGAACGAAGTCAAATCGTATCAAGATTCCGACAGGCGTATTCTGACAGACACTTACTGAGATTCATCTTCCATACCGACCCGGCGGGCATGATCTTGGTACGCATCGCCATGATCGACATCTTGTGGAGACTGGGCTGGCGATTGAACGCCACCAGGTCATCGTCTTGGAGCATACGCTCCACGACGTCTCCGTACTTGAGTTGCGATGCTAAAGAGTTCGTGTTCGCGTAACTGAGGTCGATACGATCCCGATTAAAGTTTTTTTCGACGTATAGCGCGCCGCCAATCGTATCGGGTCCGGTACAAACGATCTTGCGCATACGGTCGTAATTGAAGCGTGTGACCCGTTCTGGAACAGTCAAGCGCATTGCGATTGACTTCGGTATCCCGAGTTGGTCAAGAGCAACTGCGATCCACGTCAACAAACGCGATGTCAGTTGCAGTACATGCGACCACTATTCAAACACTTACTTACGGGTAGGGTCGCCGCCCACGACCGTACGAGCGCAGTAGTCGACCCTCTTTCCTGTAATGCAAAAACGCGTATTAGCATGGTTTGTTGAAAAAAGGAGTACACGGCACTCACTCACCCAGTAGATTTTTCCTGAACCTCCCCTGTTTCCCATCGATTCGTTGTCGGATTCCCTCCACGTATTGCTTATCGTTAGCCGACGCTTTGACGTCGTAAAGCTTGTAGATCGTATCCTGCGTTCGGCGCCATTGTTGTTGTACAATGTGAGGTGGTTGACTTTGTTGAAGGAAGCTTCGCAGGACGTGATTTTCTTTGACGACCGAGCAGTACGTATGTGTCAGGGAGTTGTGCGACCATAGGCCCTTGTTCAAAATCGATGGGCGCATGCTTGGTGGACCAACCGGTAGCACGGTATTTAGCATCCAACACGATGGCTGTTCTGGTTTATTGAGACGGTCGTGGTGCTGTAGTACGGCGTGGACGTCGTCGACAGTCAGAACGATTTTCTGTCGACGAACGCGATGAGAAAAGGTGTCCTTGAACAGTCCATCACGGGACCACTTGCCTTGACGGTCCTCGCAATGAGGACAAACCGAATTGCCATAGTGTGGCTTGTGACAGTTCCAGCAACTCTTGCGGACCAGATCATAGACACGCTTTAAAAAGAACGGTTGGTAGAACGGTTTTGTGAGGTGAACGTGTCCGAAATGGCCCGGACATTCGTGCATGCCTGACTGGCACGTACCACATTTTTCACCGTACGTCGACGCACCGAGGCGTGGGTCGAACACGGAGTTCAAGCGTTCCTCGAAACTTATTTTGGACTGTGTAATTTCAACGACAGAACACCCGACGACATCATCGGGGTTGGCGAGTCCGGTTCGAACGGACGCGAGTTGTCGAACAGTAAGCAGCATGGTGTCAATTGATTTTACGGTGTATTGGTTTATATCAGTTCAACGCACGTGGGCACGAGAGGAGAACATTCTCTAACAGGGGTGCACGGGATAATTGTGAACGCTGGTCCCGGAGTTCCTCGCAGCCCACGAGCATCAAGAGTGGAGCAGGTTGTCAATCGTCTCAACGACGTGTGAGAGTGTTTGGTCCAGCGAATGATCTCTCCATTTGCGAGCAGCAGTTTCCTCGCGGAACCGGGACGTTTAGCAGAGTCCGCGGTGGAGCTGAGTCGTTTTCGTTTCCCCGTTGATTTCCACTTCGTGTCGGAGATGGTGTTGATTGAAGTGAGGCGTGTCGAATCAAGCAAGACTCTGTCGCCATGCATGTATACATCCGGCGTCTGGGAATGGGATGCGTGTTCGGTAAGCTCCTTTCGAATCCACTCGTCGTCGGTTACGCACAGGTTCTCTCGGACGATGTCTCCAAATGCAAGAGGTTCCCAAACGTCATCGCACACGTCCGATTGAGACGGTTCAAGCCCAATTGGACAACAGATACGATATGCATTGTATCCGAGCTTACAGCCTGGTGCGGACGGGTCGCCAACCAGAGTAATACGTCTGGCATCACCGACCGAGCGAACCAACGAGAGGAGTTCACGGAAGGTACATCGGTCCGCCTCGAGGATCGCGTACTCGTCATGACCTGGCTCAAAGGAAATAGCCATTTGACGGCTATATTTATTTTCGTCGATGAGGCATGCGGACGGTGCAATCACGAATGCGTCGGTCCTCTGCAGAAATTGGTTGACGTCGTCGTCCGTGTACGTCGAGACAAAGTTTCCGCACGTGACGAGTTCCTCTAATCTTCCGAACACTTCGGCGTGAACGAACGCATCGCCACAGCGTCGCAGAAGTCCACGTTCGCTCAAGAGAAGTAGAAGATCGGAGTTTGTTTCATCTTCGGGAATAATGACATCGAGTGGTCGGATCGATCGGGCGCATTGAATGATTCGATTCTCGTGGTCGGTAAACGGCTTTCGGCGGAAGTCTTGAAGGTCGGATACACCAATTGGTATATCGCCTGTTTTGTCCGGGAAGCACAGTGTGTACGCACAATCCGACTTGGCTACGGAGAGAATGCGTACTGCTTTCACGAGAGGCCAGTTAAACACTTGTCGATTCTGCCCACAGAGCTTGTAGAGCGTTCGAAACGCCGCAGGGTTCAACCAGTACGATAGCGGTGAATATAGATTCGACCATTTGGTGAGTACTGGTTTGACGAACGAAGAGAAAAAGTTGTCTTTAGTTGTTGACATTGTCCATCCGTCGATGAGGGAGAGCCACTTGTTGGCGTGGATAGTTGGGCTGATAACTGATTTCCGAAGTAATGTTTTCCCCAGGTCGTTTAGGAATGATCGTGTCACGAGTCGTGGTGACTCATCAAGCGACTCAAGGTGCATAAAGTTGGAAGTCGCATTGTACGAACCGCACAAGTTGTAGGAGAAGAGTTCGTTCAGATGTACGTGCCACCCCATCGCGACGAAGCGCCCGGCTACGAGTTGGCTGTCGTTTGAACGGAACGTAGCGCGCGTCCATCCTTCCGACGACTGAACGATTGGTGCGTCAGTATCGAGAACGCATTGTTCGACTCGGATCGTTCGTGACATGATGTCAGCAGTAGTTGGGTTCCAGATGTACCGTCGCATATATAACTACAAGTATGATGTTCAACGACTGATATAAGGAGAAATCGTCGAGAAGAACGGTATCGATTATGGCAAAGCGCAAGAATCTGAATGAACTATTCCCTGAACCCGTTCGTCGAAAGCGTTCCGAAACGGTTGCCGCGCGATCGGGCGTGCAGGTCCTCTTCCACAACATCGAGGCGACCATTCTAGAGCACATCGCTGACCCGCACTGCCACAACGTGGCCATTTTGGGACCTTATTTTAGTAATCTCAACATTTTAAAAGCGTGTTCGACCTTGGCGGGAACGAGCATTGTCACCACGTACGACAAATATTTAAAGAGCAAGGTTCGAATGGATGCATTCAACGAACTGGTTCCGCTACTTGATGCAAGGGTCAAAACCCTGAACCGTGGCAAGGGCCGAAACAAGACAATTCTGCACACCAAGGCAATTATCCTTCTGGACTACGAGAAGCGCCCGTTCAAGGTGATTTCAGGTTCTTGGAACTTTACACAAAATAGCGAAAACAATATCGAGACTATGACCGTCTACCAGAACCCGCAGATCTCGAACGGGTTCTGGGAAGAGTTCAATCGCGTTTGGAGCGTTAGCAAGAAGTTTGTGTGATGTTTGGAGTAGGAACGATCCAATTAACGTGCTTAAAATCAATAGAAGAAACACATAACGACTGGAAGCCATGCTTCAAAGCCTTTTGCGAAAGCGAGCATGGCAGTGTCGCGTTCCACACGCTGAGAGACAGACTATTTCGGCTCCGAGAGAATGCATATAGACTGCGAACGAACGGATACACGTTCCGAGTCTGGGCGCCGACCGTTCTGAACCAGGTAGTATTGCTTGACGGGCGCACTTTCAGCGTACATCCGATGTTCCGCGCAATCGGTCGGAGTGCAAATTTCGATATAATTTGCGAAAAAACGCCGCCATACGCGGTATCCTACATACAGATAGACTTCATTGATTATTTGGGACGTACGGACGAGAGCGAGAGGTGGCTCCAAGCCATTCTTTCGCTGGGGGAGGCATATGGCGTTCCAACCCGGATGTACGACCATGCGTTTCTATGCGATCCCACGGATGGTCCGTATGTACCATTGACACTGTGTTCATTCTTGAACGACCCGGAATACGGCGTTGCATATCCAATGCGGTGGGGTTTTCGTCAACTATCTCCTGCAGAACTTCGAACCAGTGAAACGATCGAAGCACTCGTACAATGGGCTGCAAAGCATAGGGTCCAGTTAGCACATTTCATTCAAACAAACGGAGAGATCAACTGGAGTCGGAGGGCGGAATTCGGTGAGTTTCTAGTGCAGCATCTACCAAATAGAATCAGGGTGCTTTGTGAAAGAATCCACCAAACGCAGTACACAAAATATCCGAATGAGAGGCGCTGTGTGAGTTTTGAACAAGTGAGGGGTATATAAATTCATTTACAAACTGTATTAGAACGGTCACAATGTCATCACATCGAGGTGGTCTCAAAGACGACTCTATCAAGATGCGTTTCAGTACACCAACTGCTGTACAAGAGGGTTTTGCTTTCTTGAACGCAGCTGGTCCCCATCGACCACTTTTGCCAGTATCGTCCGAACTGTTCGAATATAATACATACGTCAGCGACACACCGCTGTTCGGAGAAGGTCCAGAACCAGCGAGTGCCCCATCAGCTCCAGCCGCCCCGATTCAATGGGAGAAACATCCCGAGCAATGTTTCCAAACCACGCAGCTGGCGAATGGGTTAAAAGTTGTATTGCATCAAACCCCGGTCCAACCTGTAGTTCAGACACAAATTGTATACAGTTTTGGAAGTAATGACGAAATCGGTTCCTCCGAGCGGGGTTTGGCGCATATCTGCGAACACATGATATTCAAAGGAACAAAACCCGAGTCATCCCTACGCATGAGTGAAAGCGACATTCCAGGCATTGCGCGCTTACTGGGTGCGTCGTACAATGCATTTACTACGACGAACTGTACGTCGTATCATTTTCAGAGCTGTCCTGAGTATACACAGGGTTTTCTAAAGGTTCTTGCCGCGAGTATGTCCGACACTCGACTATTTGAACAGCACTTGAGGTCCGAGAAGCTTGCAGTTCTAGCGGAGATGAGTAACGGGAAGGACTCGATATTTCGGGATGCACTGATAAACGTTCGACAAAAGATGTATACAAGGGAGAGTCCTCAATACTACCCAACAATCGGAAACATCAAAGACATAGCCGAGTTACATTCGGATACACTTCGGACGTTTTATGACCGACTGTACAGGCCTGAGAACGCGACATTATTCGTCGTAGGGGACATGTCGGACGAATTAGTCGCTGATTTGAAGAAGGGGGCCATTCAAAAATGGTTCGGTGGAGATGCCAAGGCAACCGAAAGCATATTGCAGAAGCCAAAGAACGTGCGGGAGAAAGAAGGGTCGCATACAAACGCGACGTTTCATACGCTGACAAACGACAGCGCGTTCATGTTAATTACCGTACCTGTCGAGGGAATGAACACAGACACGAACAGTCTCCTAGCATTCAAGGGACTCGAAAGTGTTTTGTTTGACGGTACGGACTCTCGGTTGTATCGTGCATTGGTCACGCAGCATACAGAAGATCTAGGCGTAAAGTCCATAGGTGGATTTACCCAGTTGGATAAAGAATTTGGCGAATACCACATCATCGTGGAAGGAAAAGAACGTATTGCATCGAAAGTGAACGAAATCAAAGGAGTGATAGCACATGCACTACTCACGCCATTTTCAATGACAGAGCACGCAAAAGCAGCAACAGCGGTCGGATTCAATTCGGCCAACCAGCGCATTGACGTGAATGGGATGGTTTCTGGATGGATCGACGACTTTAAATTGACGGGTGACTTCGGCAACTATTGGAAGTCGGGAAACCCGTGGAAACAAAGTATGTCCACGCGAATGAATGAGCTCCGAATTGCGTTCGACGACAACGCATCGCCGGTGCATAGCATTGTGTATACAGCGCCACCTAAAGCACTTGCCGAGCAGCAGTCCGCAGAGCGTATTAAGGAATGGGGTCACTACAAGACCATTTTGAGCGATTTCGAACACGTACGCTCGGGTGATTATCCGCTGGAGGTCCCGATCGCTCTGGGTCGTTTTCAGGCGGCGTTCGAGGACACAAAGTGCCAACAGCCATATCAACCGAACGTATCACAGCAAGGTGCATGGACACATGTATCGGCACCAGTATACCAATTCGTAAAGGTGGGGATTCGTCCACGTCAACACGCCAAGATGAACACCAATGCCGATGGAACTCAACTTTCGATGATAATAAGTATTATGGAAGAGGCGTTTCCTCAGGAGGAGTTCAAGCGAATCGGATTGAGAGGGGGCGTCTCACCTGGAATGGCTGTCGTTGCGAGCTTCGAAGCGGAAAATGCGTCGGGTTTTCGACGATGGGTAGATACATACGCATCGCAACTGACCGAACAACGTCAACAGCAGTTGATTCAGATGTATACAAGCAAGCCCAACTTCTTCAAAGAGAAATGGAACTTCAACAACGAAGAGAGTCAGATGGACCCACAATCGAAACTGACCGAGTACGTTCAGCAACAGTGTTCGGATAACTATTATATGGACGGTTTCAAAGACACGTGGGAAAGAACGGCACACGAGATCGAAAACTTCGACCTTTCGAAAGCGATTGCGACGTGGAACAAATACTGGGGTGATACCGAACAGTTCATCTCGCAAAACCAAGAAGCTGCTTGTGACCTCGAAGCAATTGAGATGTCGGACGTTGAGATGACCGTACCACGAACACTACCTCCCCTATCATACACCAACAAGTTGAAGGTCTTGTCTGTCAAGGGTGACGGTAGACTCAACCAATCACTGATCGCGATTGCTCGGCCAGGGCGCATGAACAAATCCAACATGAAATACTGGACCGTGCGAAGCATTGCGCAGAACTTACTGTTCTCGTCCATCGGTTCACGACTGTTCAAGCTCAGAGAGAGCAAAGGACTGTTCTACAGTGCCTCTGGTACGTTTTCGGCAGACGCGACTCTCGAGTGCAACGGATATGATATTATTGAGGCGAAAGTGGCTCCGGGTTCCGAAGTATTTATGCAAGAAAAATTAAAGGCATTCGTTCGTGAAAATTTTGGCCGTATTCTCGAAAATCCGATTCAGCCTACGGAACTCAGTGCCTCGAAAAGAACAGTCATAAATTATTGGCGTAAGCTGAACACCGAGAGTAGTGTCGCCTCGAGCTGGGCTAGTCACTCACCGTACTTCACGAGCTTCGTCGAGGCGCCGCATAGTATCATCGACGAAGTGCAGAAGGTGACGATAGACGATGTACATGACTTTTTGCGAAAGAACGACCGTGAGTTCACGGTCTCTGTGATGTGCAAATAGGCATATAAGGAAGAAATCGAAGTAGATTGTAGTATCGATGCGCGTCGTTGTTTATAAAAGTCTGAACCTATTATTAATATGGGGTATTCCTACATTGCTCTTGCTTGTCTCGCTGCCTGCCGACCCGTCCACCGAACAGTTCGCAAAACGGTTTGACGGTCGCAATCAAATCGGCGTGTCCTTCATACACATGTTTCTACCCACGCTCATGGGTTTCACACAAGCACCGCCGTGGCAAACCGAAAGCTCGTGGATGATGGTTGAGAACATGATGGTACACACACTTTGCATAGTACGCGTATGCGCGGCAATTGCATTGTTCAGTTCGCATGCAAAAGGGAGTGGTCATGTGTACATGGCGACGATGTTCGCGATGTTCGGATTCATCTACTTCAAGACGTGGCAAAAGCCGCAAGGGAATGAATGGATTGGTCACGCGCTTACTCATGTGGGGGTCGTGTGCATTTTTTTATTCATCGTCGTGGCAGAACCGGAATTGGAGACGCTAACGTCGTTGGGTGCGATCTTACGGCTTTGTTTGTTTGGTCAGGTGGTGTACGCCGAAATGTTTTACACCAGCGTAGTCGAACGGCGAAAGATGCCGAACGGGTACATCCTGTGCGCACTTGTACTTTGGTGTGTGAGTGATGTGGTACAACAAGTAATTGTGATGTTCGCGATTGGATGGGACGACGTCGCGGCAATCAACGCAACGTTTGCATTCGGGTTCGTAATGTACTTTGTCGGAGTTCGACACCAAGAGAAACAACGAGAGGCGGAGGTGATCGCGCGGTTCGAAGAGGTACCACGGGAGGACGATGGAAACGATCTAATTTAAAGAACTCGGCACTCGTCTTGGGTCTCAGGCACATGGAACGCACTGTCGTCGACGACAGACCGTTCCATTCGACGAAGGAGCCGCGTCAACGTCGCGTACGTTCGAAGCCGATGAAAAGCCACAGTTAGGAGGAATTCAGCGTGCATATCGGACTCGTGCAGCTCGACCCAACAAAGGAGTTCATCGGTATAAGGGAGAGGGTTCGACATAATTAATATATCTAGAGACATAAAAGTTATATACTATTGTTCAGCAGCGCTAAAAACGGACGCAATGTTGTAGACCCACTCATGCGGCGCGTCCTGCGTCGCGTAGAGATCCCAGTCATACTCTTCGTCCAGAGCAGATTCGGTCAGATGTTCCCGTTTTTCGATGTGTTCCTCGAACGTGTTCGGGTACTTGGATTTCAGACGCCGTTCTTGTTCCGCCACCGAGACGTTTAAACGAATAAGTCTGAACCCGTTCTCCCGGAGCACCTGATGTTCTTGTGGCATGCGCAGGTCGTCCACCAATATCCACTTCCCCTCAGCCTCCAGTTTCGCGACCTTTCGCAAGAACGCCTTGGTCCAGACTGCTTCATCCTTGGCGCGAAAGGCCTCGCCGATGTGAATGAGCAAGTCACGGTCCTTTTCGACCATTCCAAAGTACTCGCGAGCAAGGTCATAGATTGGAGCGGCGAAGGCGACTTTGACGAACTTCGGATGGAGCTCCATCAATTTGGTGGCAAGAGTGGTCTTACCAGAAGTCATCTTGCCAGAAATTGCAATTTTCATTATGGGATCGTTTGTACAGTCACACACTTCTAGCAATACGCGCCCCCTTCACACCGTCCTCACGAACCAGTTCCTTGAACATGTTCATACGAAAGTAGGCCTTCCCATGGAGCAGCGTGTGTCCAAAGCACTCCTCGCTCATGATCGCATGCGCCGGTCGCTTCCTCAGACGGCCTACGGCCGTGTGTCTAAGTGCTTTTTTTGGAGGCGAACCTTTGCGGTGCGACATGAGGCAGGCGCCCCACAGCACCGCGACCGACCCCTGCTTGAGTTGAAAGGCGTAGGCAACGCACATCGTCTTCCAATGTCCGAGCGGGACGTACATGATGTGTTCGTACCTTCCGGAAAATGCCGAGTAGTCGATGACGTAGCCGTCCTCACCTCCGCGCAGAAGCAAGAGAGAACCGTCGTTCTGGAGACGAGTAGCGTACTGTGGCATGATGGGATCGTTTAACTAAGAAGGTCTGGCTGTTGGTACTGCAACCTGACACACTTCACAATCGTTTGCTTGTTCTCGGCACATCAACGGGTAATAGACCGATTATTGACAATTTATGTACACGATTCACAGAGAACCGGTTTTGGGGAACCGGTTCATGGGGGTGGGTTGAGAGAACGATCAGTTCTATATAATTGGAACAACTGGGGTTTGATGTGAAACAAATGTACACGCACAGCGAACGCGTGAAGTTGTTTTGGTTTGTTTGCGTTCCACTGCGTATTTGTATATCGGTGGCTGCTGCGTTGCTTCTAGACCACGTCGAGAGTGTTCAACTGCGGCGTCTTGTCGCCGCGTACTTGGTTGTGACAGGATCCGTATTCATTTTTAGCGAACTGTTAACGTGCGGAGGATGTAAAACTGCAGGCGGTTTTGGTGGGCCTATATGGTGGAGAGGACTTCGCTACATACACGCGCCACTGTGGATTACAACAGGTGTGTTAGTTCTGTCGGAAGTCTCCTTTGCGCCTTTGATACTCCTGGCAGACGTGTTGATTGGTACGATTGGTGCATGTGCGTTACAATAGACCGATTATTCACAAGTTACGTACACGATTCACAGAGAACAGTTCATGAGAACTGTCCGTTGTATGCATTTGCACACTGAGCATTGAATGCAGCAACAAGAGTTTCAATCTTGAACCACTCAGTCAGCAAGTCATTCTGTAACTTGTGTTCAGTAGATTTGCCCCAATGATCTGCACGTGGAATTTTTGCAACATCAATAGTATAGTAGGGTATCGAATATTCGCGGTCCCTTGGGTTGTCAGTCTCCCGTGAGTCGTAGAATTGAACACCAATCCTGGCTAACTGTTGATCTTTCAGTAGAGCGATTTCCGTGTCTTTTGCTTCAAGATCTGATTCAACGCGTTGCAGAGTTTTAATCAGCTCTGTCACAAAGCTATCAGATAGTTGTTTGGAACCGCCCCCGCTACGCCAAGCGTTTCGAAGTGCAGCATCTGTTTGTTTGTTTTCGCCGTAAAATGGTTTCCTTTCATATTTTACAATTGGTGCCCCGATCCTAACCAACTGTTTGTGGCACTGGTTCTGTCGACTGGTCATTATGTGTAACTGATTCTAGGAACAGGTTTTATTTTATACCCTTTTTAATTTATGTACACATTACTTGCGGTTTTTCCAGTCCGAGTTTTCACGAAGATCTGCATGACGGTTTTGTGCAAACTAGTTCTGTGGAACGGGCATTCTTTTTATAGTGCATACTTTTTTTAGTAAGAGTATATAAAAGACTGTTCGTGAATGGGTGCAAACTGACAACAGACCAAATGTCTCGCCGTTCCCAACGCCCCAGCCCCGAAGCCGTCGAAGCCGCCTCTGACATGGAAGCCATTGCCTCGAACGCCGAGACCCTGACCGACAACAACTTTGCGGTCCCCGGTCACTTATCCACGAATACCATCACGCGCCACTTCGCGGTCGACTTCTCGGGGTCACTGTCCGAAATGGCCGACACGCCGTCACTCGCCTCGTGGTCGCCCACGGAGCTGTCGATCTTCCAGTCGCGCACGCGATTTGCCCCGAACTGCGCCAAGTCGGAATTTCGCCAAGGAAACCTCAACCAGGCGATCCTCATCGGCATGAAGGTGAAGAAGATCGAGTCGACTTTCCCGTGTCCCATTGGGGTGACCATCTCGGGCTGCAAGGGCAACTTCTACTCGGGCAACGGTTCGCGGTACGCCTACATCGCGGGCTCGAACGAGGCTTCCCACAACATGGACAAGATCGTCGTAAGTTGTTAGGAAAACCCGTTCTGACGAATCGGTTCAAAGGAACGGTTCGCTCACACCCGTTTGTTTTTTGTACGCAGGC
>MDTF01008558.1_pt1 | contig 11971 bp, 9 predicted proteins | sample 811191 | NCBI WGS metagenome assembly MDTF01 (sample SAMN05326649, study PRJNA326480) | marine metagenome | isolation source: seawater | place: Southern Ocean | collected 2011
CATTGTAAAAATGGAGAAGGCTTTAGCGGCAGGTGAAGAATTTCCTATGCCAAACTTCGGTCATATCGATAATCCAATTAGCATGATGGAAGATGAGCATACCGAAGAAGGAGAGCGCTTGAGAAAGATTGCTTCAATTACTGATGGCTATACTTGTCCTCCCGACGGCTGCCAGACTTATCGCGTAGCTTATGCGGTTTTGGATGAATTTGAGAAAGACTTGCACAAGCACATTCATTTAGAAAACAACATTTTGTTCCCGAGAGCAAAAGAGGTTTTTGAACAAAACCAAACCGTAGCTGAACAGTAGTTTTATGATGCACACTTTTCACATTCCGGTTATGGGAATTGCATTTACCATTGATACTCCGCTAAAAGTGGCGCATCTTGGAATTGATTCCGCAGTTTCTATAATGGAAGATGAGTTATTAGAGGACGTAAGAAGGGTTTATGCAGAAAAAAATGCATTGCCCTTTTACCCTATTTCTAAGAAAGAAGACGATTTTAAAGCAAAAAGAGTTACTGCTTTTTTAAATCAAATGGACGATTTAGTTCAGCAAAAATTTGCTGCCTTTAAATCCTCTTGCACTTTAGCTGAAGCGAAAGATTACGTTGATTTATTGCCGGAAAAGTCGGAGTTGAAAACTACTTTTTATCAATTGCTGGCACAGGAAGGTGGAGAGGTTATAGCTATCCGCTTGATTCGTGAAAGAGCTGAGTTGGGTAGTGTGGACGTTAACATAATGACGAAAGTAGATAAGGTCAATTATAAAAACGGTCAAAAACTAGATCGAATATACAATGACGCTCATGCCTCACTGAGAGGGTTTGCAAAGAGCAAGTTGAGATCGTCTTTAATTTTGTCGGCAGGCTTTAATCCGGCTTTGTATACCTACATGGCTACTTTTAGTGATTTTTATCCCAATTCTTTGGGACATTTTAAAAAGAGAATTGTCTTAAAGGTTAGCGATTATCGTTCAGCTTTAATTCAAAGTAAATTTCTAGCCAAAAAAGGCTTGTGGGTTTCAGAGTTTAGAGTGGAGTCAGGCTTAAACTGCGGTGGACATGCATTTGCTACTGAAGGTTTCCTAATGGGGCCCATTTTAGAAGAGTTTAAAAGCAATAAAAATGAATTAATTCAATCAGTTCTTCCATTGTACTCCGATGCCTTAAAAGAAGCTGGTCGAATTTTCCCGGAAGTAAATCCACCCATTAAAATTACTGCCCAAGGCGGAGTGGGGACTGCTGAAGAGCACGATTTTTTACTGAATCGTTATCAATTAGATGCAATTGGTTGGGGTTCTCCATTCTTATTAGTTCCGGAGGTAAGCTGTTTGGATGAAGATAGCCGTGAGCTGTTAAAAAACGCCCGAAAAGAAGATTTGTACTTGAGTGAAATTTCTCCTTTGGGAGTTCCTTTTAATAATATAAAAAACAACACCAAAGATCTTGAAAAAGAGTTGGCAATTCAAAAGGGAAAAGCCGGCAGCCCTTGTGTAAAAAAGTACTTGAGTTTTAATACAGAGTTTGGTGAGAAAGCCATTTGTACTGCTTCAAGAAAGTATCAAAGTAAAAAAATAAAGGAAATCAATTCAACTGAACTCTCTGAAAGTAAAAAACAAGAGGCGATTGATAAAGTAACGGAAAAGGCTTGTATTTGCACAGGTTTGGGAACTTCTTTCTTGCTTAACGAAGGAATCAGTACATACAAGGTGGGCGATGGAGTTTCTCTTTGCCCGGGTCCGAACATGGCTTACTTTGATCGTCAGTTGACATTAAAACAGATGATTGCGCATATTTACGGGAGGGAGAATGTACTCTCACAAGAGGAACGACCTCATGTATTTATCAAAGAGTTGTCGCTCTATGTCGATTATTTTAAGAATAAATTAAATGAGTTAAAGAGAAGCGAAAAAAGCCCGTCTTTGAGTAGCTTATATCAATTTAAAAACAATTTACTAGAAGGAATATCTTACTATAAAAATCTCTTTAATGAAGTTTTAAACAATGAGAGTCAAGAGTTGAATCTACTTTTAAGTCAGTTGTTTGATGCAGAGAAAGAATTGAAGAAAGAAGCATTGATAATTAGTTAAGAGAAAGAAACAATTAAAACTTTTTTGAAATGAATAAAGCCGAATTAATCAAAGAAATAACTAAACTTAAAATAGCTAAGAATGCGGTGGTTTTGGCGCATTATTATCAAGAAGAGGCAATACAAGAAGTTGCTGATTTTGTGGGCGACAGTTTAGACTTATCACGAAGAGCAAGCGAAACAGATGCAGACATTATAGTGTTTGCCGGGGTTCATTTTATGGCAGAAACCGCTAAAATTTTAAATCCCATTAGAAAAGTATTACTGCCTGATATGAACGCCGGCTGCTCTTTGGCTGATGGTTGTCCGCCGGAAGCTTTCAAAGCCTTTAAAGCTAAGTATCCAGACCATTTAGTGGTAACTTACATTAATTGCAGTGCAGAAATAAAAAGCATGAGTGATTACGTCTGTACTTCCTCCAATGCTTTGTCAATAATCCAATCCATTCCAAAAAAGCAGCCCATCATCTTTGCCCCTGACAAAAATCTGGGTAGGTATTTGATTAAAAACAGCGGGCGAGAGATGGTGCTGTGGGATGGAAGCTGCATTGTTCATGAGGCCTTTAATGTAGAGAAGCTTTTTAATTTAAAGAAAAAGCATCCTAAAGCAGAAATAATTGCGCATCCTGAATGCAAAGAAGAGTTACTAAAGTTTGCTGACTTTGTTGGTTCCACTTCTAAGATGATTAAATACGTTTCTGAGTCAGCTGCCGAAGCGTTTTTAGTGGCTACTGAAGCAGGTATTTTGCATCAGATGCAAAAAGAAATGCCTACAAAAAGCTTGATTCCGGTACCCATTGAGGAAGACAATAGTTGCGCCTGCAGTGAGTGTGCGTATATGAAAATGAATAGTTTAGAGAAGCTATATAATTGCTTACTGATGGAAAGTCCTGAAATTAAAATTGAAGAAGATTTACGTCAGTCGGCTTTAAAACCCATTGAGCGAATGTTATCCTTTGCATGATTATGCAGAAAGAATACGACATAGTTATTGTTGGTTCGGGAGTGGCGGCTCTTGCTTTTGCAAATTATATCTTGGAAGCAAAGTCCTCTTTTCGCATAGCGATATTGTCCAAAGGAGAGTTGCCAAATTGTAATACAGCCATAGCGCAGGGTGGAATTGCAGCGGTGACCAATTTTGAAGAAGATTCATTTGAAGAACACATAGAAGACACTTTTCAAGCCGGAGGAAGAGTAGGTAAAATAGATGTTATACGTCGTGTGGTTTGCGATGCTCCGGCAAGATTGAACGATTTGGTGCGTTGGGGTGTACCTTTTAACCGTCAGCAGGGTGTATTTCGGCTTCATCGTGAGGGCGGGCACTCCAAGCACCGGATTGTTCATTATTTAGATCAGAGTGGAAAAGCTATTCACGAAAGCTTGTTAAATCGGCTACAGCAACATAACAAAATTGACTTTTTTGAGAATCATACTGCTGTGGATTTAATCAGATCAAAAAATCAGTGTGCAGGACTCTTGACCTTAGATGAAAAAGAAAATTGGCTACAGTTTAAAGCAAATACTTTTGTTTTATGTGGCGGAGGTAGCGGAGCGCTTTTTGAGCAGACGACTAATTCAGCTTACTCAACAGCAGATTGCGTTGCTATGGCGAATAGGATTGGTTTAAACATTAGAGACTTTCACAAAACGCAATTTCATCCGACAGCTTTATCTTTAAAAAATCAGAACAAATTACCCTTGATATCTGAAGCTGTTCGAGGATTTGGAGCGCATTTGTTGAATCACAAAGGTGAGCGATTTGCTTTTAAGTACGATAGCCGTGGTGAACTTGCTGCAAGAGATGTATTAGCTGCTGCTATTTTTCAGGAAATGGAAAGTGAAAATGTAGATCACCAATATTTAAGTCTGCAACATTTAGATCAAGAAGAATTAAAAACTCACTTTCCTTTTATTCATCGTACTTTGTTGAGTAATGATTTTAATCCGACGAGGGATTTAATTCCAATCGTACCTGTTGCACATTATCAGTGTGGAGGAATTGAAGTGAATGCCGAAGGGAGAACATCAATTGAGAATTTATTTGCTCTTGGAGAATGTGCATATACTGGTATGCACGGAAATAATCGCTTGGCATCTAATTCTTTGCTAGAAGCGGTTGCCTATGCCTATTATGCAGCGAATACTATTTTAAATAGCTCAATTATAAATGCTGCGAACTTAAGAGAATTGAAATTAGAAACTACTAGATATTCAGACAATGGAAAAGCCATGGTACTGATGGCGAGTCTGCAGTCGCTGATGACCAAAATGTTTCATCACAAAGACGACTTTGGTTTTCTTCAAACTGTTTCAACTGAGCTACTGAAGTTGAATAGTCTTTATGAAGATCTGAATCTTCAATCAAAATTAGCACAGGAACTACGCAACCGATTAGAACTGGCAGACATTTATTTGGAGTCGGTAATGAAAGAGGCGAGCAAGGACAACCTCTTTTATGCTTAAATTCTTAAGCTTTGTGAACAATTAATTTGCTCTAAGAAATTTACTTAAGTTTGCATTGGTGATAATTTTACGCAAAATATTTGCTCTTGTAATCTTACTTGCTTTCTTAAGCAGCACGATTGGTATACAAGTATATAAACATTACTGTGGCGATTATTTAGCAGCAATAAGCTTGTTTCACGAAAGTAGTTGTGGTGACCAAGAAGAGGAAGAGAGTTGTAAAATGCAGTCTGAAAAGAACTGTTGTGAAGACGAATTTCAATTCTTTCAGGTCGACACTGATATTGCGAATCAATCTACCCAAAATCTAAGCCAAGAAAAACAATTTCTGAATGCTGTTTTGGTTTATCATCTATTTAAGCTTGAATTATCAAGCGATGAGTGTGTCGTTTTTAATTATGAGCCACCGCCCGAGCAACATAAAGTGCCAATTTACAAGCGACTAATGCGCTTAACCTATTACGGATAGTTTCATCACTTCTCTTTATTTGCCAATAAACCGGCAAGTTTTTACTCTATTTTTTAATTTAAATTATTCGTGATGAAATCGATATTAATAACATTATTAGCTGTTTTCACTTTCAGCCTTGCACAAGCACAAGAAAAAAGTGATAAAAAAATCTCAGAAAGTACCTTTCATGTTGATGGAGTTTGTAAAATGTGTAAAAAACGCATTGAAGATGCTGCATTAAGAATTTCAGGTGTTAAGCTTGCTGAGTGGAATAAATCTACTAAAGAGCTTCGTGTGATTTATAAAAACACTAAAACTACCGAAGAAGAAATTCAAAAAGCAGTTTCAAACCGCGGTCATTCTACTGAGAAGCATGAAGCAGATACTTCTGCCTACAAACAGCTTCCCAACTGCTGTAAATACAAAGATGGAGTAGATACTCATTAGTACGAACTAAAAAGTATAAGTAAATGAAAAAGTTAATAGGAGTATTGCTACTCCTGCTTTTTAGTGCTTTTTGGGTAAGTGCTCAGCAAAGTGTTAAAGGAGTAGTGGTTACTCAAAGTAAAAAAGGAAAGTTGGAGCCTATTCCATTTGCCAATGTGTATTGGATGAACTCAAATTACGGAACCAGCACAGATTCAAATGGAACTTTTCAATTGGCGATTCCTGAAAATCCAACAAAGATTATTGCCAGTTTTGTGGGATTTGTTTCAGATACTCAATCGGTCAGTGATTATGACAAGCCAATTTCATTTGAGTTGAAAAAATCTGTTGATTTAGAAACTGTTGAAGTTGAATATCGTCGAAAATCTACTGAGATTTCTTTCATCAATCCCATGAAAATGGAAAATATTTCTGAAAGAGAACTGTTTAAAGCTGCTTGCTGTAATTTGTCAGAAAGCTTTGAAACCAATCCATCGGTAGATGTGAACTTTACTGATGCAGTTACCGGAGCTAAGCAGATTAGAATGCTGGGACTGGACGGACCATATACTTTAATTAGCCGTGAGAACATGCCGGGGGTAAGAGGTTTAGGAAATGCTTATGGATTAGCATTTATTCCCGGCACTTGGATTAATTCTATTCAAGTGACAAAAGGAGTAGGTTCTGTGGTGAATGGATATGAAAGTATTGCAGGACAGATTAATACTGAATTACAAAAGCCTGAAGTAGGTGAGCAGTTGTTTTTTAATCTTTTTGCTAATCAAGCGGGAAGAATGGAAGTAAACTTTGTGAATACACATCAAGTTTCTGAAAAATGGGGAACTACTGTTTTACTTCATGGCAATGTAAGACCATGGGAAAAGGACGTTAATAATGACGGTTTTAGAGACTTTCCACTTCAAGAGCAAATGAACTTCATGAACCGCTGGAAATATCAAGGAGACCAAGGTTTGATGGCGCAATTTGGTATTCATTATTTAAAAGATGATAAAGAAGGTGGGCAAACTGATCAAGTTGTTGCGGAAAAGAAAGCTGAAGATGTTAATTTCAAGCCCTATGAAATTGGTATTGAAACACAACGAGCGGAGATATTTGGAAAAATTGGTTATGTTTTTCCGGAATACAAGTATCGTAGCATGGGCTTGCAAATGTCGGGATTGTATCATGAGCAAAATTCATTTTATGGTAATCGAAAATATGATGCAATTGAGCGCTCTTTGTATGCGAATTATATTTATCAATCCATTTTGTGGAATACTCAGCATAAGTTTAAAACCGGCTTGAGTTTTATGTACGATGCCTATGATGAGAACTTAGATTCAATGAGTTTTAATCGGCAAGAAAGAGTACCGGGAGCTTTTTTTGAATACACTTATGAACCATCGCCAAACTTTACATTAGTTGCAGGTCTTCGCGGAGATGCTCATAATATTTATGGAAATTACCTCACACCGCGATTACATTTAAGATGGGCTTATGATGAGCAAACTGTTTTTAGAGTCTTGGGAGGTAGTGGGTTCCGATCGGCAAATATATTTGCAGAAAGACAATCACTTTTGGCAAGTTCCAGAACTCTTGATTTGCTAGGCACTAAAAACTTGCCTTACGGTTTAGAAGCAGAGAGGGCATGGAACGTTGGTTTTAATGTGACCAAAGACTTTCGCTTGGATTATAGAAATGGCTATTTAAGCTTAGATTTATATAGAACCGATTTTCAAAATCAAGTAGTAGTTGACTTAGATGAGAGCTCTCAAAGTGCACTCATTTACAATTTAGATGGTAAATCATATTCCAATAGTGCTCAGTTTGAATTAAGTTACGAGCTGATTAAGTTTTTGAATATGCGTTTGGCATATCGCTGGATTGAAGTAAGAACTCAGTTTTTAAGTGGCGAACGTCAAAAACCGCTAACACCCAAGCATCGACTTTTTGCCAACTTAGCATACGAAACAAGAAAAAGTTTAAAAGGCGGTAATTGGACATTTGATTTAACTGCTCAGTGGTTAGGTCAGCAGCGAATCCCCAAAACAGACGACAAACCTTTGATGTTTCAAAGGGCAGAACAAGCTCCATCATTTGCGTTGCTTAATATGCAAGTAACAAAGAACTTTAACAAACGATGGGCGGTGTATGCAGGCATGGAAAATATTTTCGATTATCGCCAAGATCATCCGATTGTTGATGCTGAAAACCCTTTTGGGAATAACTTTGATGCTTCATTGGTTTGGGGACCAATTTTTGGAAGAATGGTTTATGGAGGACTTCGATTTAGGATTCAAGAGGAAAAGTGATAGTGAAGATAGAGGGGCAATTTGCTCCTCTATTTTTTAATCAACAATTCCGATACTTGTCGTTCAAGCCAATCCCTTTTAAGATCATTGGTTTTATTTTCTCTAATCGTTTAATTTTTGTCTCTTCTCTTTTAGCTTCTGAAATGTAGTTGGCATATTCTTTTTGTTTTCCGGGGCTAAGTGCCTTAAAGTGTTTATGAAGCTCCTTATTAGCTGATAACTGTTCCACTAGTAATTGAGGTATTTCCAGCTTTTGCTTCTGCGGTTTTAGCTCCTTTCCTGCTTTTTGGTTGGCAATGGCTTCATTTACGTAAGCCTTTATCGTTTTTTCATCCATTTCATTCATCGTTTCAAAACGCATTTGACGAAGCGCTTTGGTCTTTTCTTCTTGTGCATTTACAAGAAGTTCCTTTTCGTCTTTCAAAAAAACACCCTGAAAAAACCACAAGCCGAAATAGCTTTTAAAAGCACCTATTCCAATTACATTTTTTCCATCGACAGTGTATACGGGCGCACCCCATTTCAGCTCTTCTTTTAATTCACTAAACTCATTTAACCAGCTTCTTAAAAGCGTTAGCTCTTCTGTCCACTGTTTTTTCTTTTGAATGTATAGATCGATTTTGTCCATAAGTTAAACTTTTAGTCAAATGTATAAATTCGGAATGAAAGAATTGATAGAGAGTTTCTCTATAATTGAAAAAAGAATTATCTTTGAAAGTATGGATATTCAATCAGAGAAATTAGCTCTTATTAATTGGCTTATTAGCGTTAATGATAAAAGTATTATTGACGAGATTAAAACTTTGCGTTTTCAAAGAGAAAACACAATTAGTGAAGATGAGATCGATGAAATCAATGAAGGTAAGAATGACATCAAAGAGGGACGGTCATTTACTCATGAAGAAGTAATGGAAAACATTCAAGATCGATTTCAAAAACTTTTGTAGATTGTGTTTCAGATTATTTGGTCAAGAAGGGCTTTAGTTGGCTACTCTTCAATTTTAAATTATATTGACAAGCACTGGACAGATAGAGAGGTTCGAAAGTTTGAAAAGGAAGTGAAAGATTTTCTCTTACTATTAAGTCATAATCCAAACTTATTACAACCAATTGAAAAAAATGTAAGGAGAGGTCCGCTTAATAGCTTAACTATGATTACTTATCAAATTAATCATACAGAAAAAGTAATTTATCTGTTGAATATGAGAAGCTCAAGGCAAAAACCTTATTGATTTTTATTGGCTAGTTTTAATTAAAAAAGACTTTTCAACAACGCTTTTCTTTTAGCTTCAAGCTATTTAAATTCTTCTGTCAACTTATCAACAAGCTGACTAATTCAGGCTTCTTTTCGCTAAATTTAAATCTCTAAAAAAATAAAATTAAATGCCTGATTTTTCGCACTTACACGTTCACACACAGTATTCCTTACTCGATGGTGCAGCACCAGTTGCAGCTTTAATGCAGAAAGCCAAACAAGACAATATGAAGGCAGTTGCATTAACCGATCATGGGAATATGTTTGGGGCTTTTCAATTTGTTGCAGAAGCGAATAAGCATGGAATTACTCCCGTAGTAGGTTGTGAATTTTACTTGGTAGAGGATCGCTTTCAAAAGGAGTTTACAGGAGGCAAAAGGGATAAAAGATATCATCAGCTCTTATTGGCTAAAAATCAAAAAGGCTATGAAAACTTATCTAAGTTATGCTCTCTAGGGTATATTGATGGCTTGTATTCTAAGTATCCTAGAATTGACTTAGAGTTACTAAAACAATACAAAGAAGGTTTAATTGCAACTACATGCTGCATTGCTTCTGTAATTCAGCAAGCAATTCTATTTAAGAGCGAGGAGGAAGCCGAAAAAACTTTTGTAGAGTGGCATGAGTTATTTGGAGATGATTACTACATCGAAATCCAGCGACATGGTTTAGGAGAAATTGACGGTACAGGAAAAACACAGGAAGACGTTAATCAAGTGTTGATTAAGTGGTCTAAAAAGTACGATGTTCCTATGATTGCAACCAATGACTCTCATTATGTAGATGAAGATGATTGGACGGCTCACGATATTTTGTTGTGTATTAATACCGGTGATAAAATAAGTACGCCAAAAGGTGATGGAAAGGGCTTTCGTTTCGGTTTTCCAAATTCCAATTTTTATTTTAAGACACAGGCTGAGATGAATCAGCTTTTTAGCGATATTCCTCAAGCCATTGATAATACTAATTTAATCGTTGACAAGATTACGCCGCCTAAGTTAGAGCGCGATATTTTGCTTCCAAATTATACCTTGCCCCAGGGTTTTGCCGATCAGGATGAATATTTGCGCTACTTGACATTTGAAGGGGCTAAAAAACGCTATGGTACAATTACAGCAGAGATTGAGGAGCGTTTAAATTACGAGCTGAAAGTAATTAAAGAAATGGGGTTCCCAGGCTACTTCTTAATTGTACAAGATTTTACAACAGTTGCTCGTCAGGTTGGGGTGGCTGTAGGTCCGGGACGTGGTTCTGCTGCTGGTTCTGCTGTGGCTTATTGTATTGGAATTACCAATATTGACCCAATTAAATACAGCTTACTTTTTGAGCGATTCTTAAATCCGGAAAGGGTGTCAATGCCGGATATTGATATTGATTTTGACGATGAAGGTCGTGCAAAAATCATTGATTATGTGGTAGAAAAATACGGTAAGAATCAAGTAGCTCAAATTATTACTTATGGTTCAATGGCTGCTAAATCTTCAATTAGAGATGTAGGTAGAGTGTTAGATTTACCCTTGCCGGAAGTAGATAAAGTAGCAAAGCTAATTCCAAATGTCTCATTAAAAGCGATGTTGGATGGGGATGATAAAGATTTAAAAAAGAAATTAAACACGGACGATTACGCCAATGTTCAAGAGTTTAAAAAACAAAGTGAACGCGATGATTTAGTCGGACAAACCATTAATCAAGCAAAAACCTTGGAAGGCTCTGTTAGAAACACCGGAGTCCATGCTTGTGGAATTATTATTTCACCCGATGATATCACCAATTACGTTCCGGTTTGTACTTCTAAAGACTCTGACTTATTGTTGACTCAGTTCGACAATAAAGTAGTAGAAAATGCCGGCTTGCTGAAAATGGATTTCTTGGGTTTAAAAACCTTAACCATTATTAGAGATGCCATAGCTTTGATTAAGCAAAATCACGGAGTAGAAATCGATCCGGATGAAATTCCACTCGATGACGTAACTACTTATGAACTCTACCAAAGGGGAGAAACCAACGGTACTTTTCAGTTTGAGTCGGCGGGAATGCAGAAGCACTTGAAAAACCTAAAACCTACAAATATTGAGGACTTAATTGCCATGAACGCCCTTTTTCGTCCGGGACCAATGCAATTTATCGACACCTTTATTGCTCGAAAAAGAGGAGATGAGCCGGTAGAATATCCTCATGAACTTTTGGAGGGAATTCTGAAGAACACCTATGGGATTATGGTGTACCAAGAGCAAATTATGCAAGCAGCTCAAATCATGGCAGGTTACTCCTTAGGAGAAGCCGATATTCTCAGACGTGCCATGGGGAAAAAGAAAATGGACGTGATGCAGGAGCAAAAAGCCAAGTTTGTTGCCGGTGCAAAAGAGAAACATGGCGTTGAAGAAAAGAAGTCAGAAGACGTCTTTAACATCATGATTAAGTTTGCTGAATATGGGTTTAACCGATCACATTCAGCAGCTTACTCTGTTGTCGCCTTTCAAACGGGTTACTTAAAAGCTAATTATCCGGAAGAGTATATGGCGGCGGTTATGACCAATAATATGAACGACATTAAAAAAGTAACCTTCTTTATGGAAGAATGTCGCAGAATGGGAATTAAAGTATTAGGACCTGATGTAAATGAAAGTGAATATAAGTTTACCGTAAATAAGAACAAAGAAATTAGATTTGGTTTAGGAGCACTTAAAGGAGTGGGAGAAGGAGCAGTAGATGCTATTGTGAAGGAGCGAAAAGAGAGCGGAAGTTATCTTTCAATTTTTGATTTAACCAAGCGAATTGATTTGCGTGCAGCAAATAAAAAGACCTTTGAAAGTTTGGCTTTAGCCGGTGGTTTTGATTCTTTTGGAGACGTTCATCGTGCACAATATTTTTATCAGCCAAATGGGGAAGCAGCATTTTTAGAAAAAGCCATTAAGTATGGAGCAACTTTTCAAGAACAAGAAAATTCAGCACAAGCTTCTTTGTTTGGAGGAG
>MDTF01010489.1_pt1 | contig 11965 bp, 13 predicted proteins | sample 811191 | NCBI WGS metagenome assembly MDTF01 (sample SAMN05326649, study PRJNA326480) | marine metagenome | isolation source: seawater | place: Southern Ocean | collected 2011
TGAAATATTAACTCAAAAAGGAGTTGATATGAAAAAAATTAGAGAAATTTGGCCTAATATACCTTTTTTTGATAAAAAAATTGATGAACAAATTGAAATTAATGCCCATTACAGGGGCTATCTTAAAAAACAGAAAGCTGATATATTAGCTTTTAAAAGAGATGAGAACCTAATTATACCAGAAGAAGTTAATTATAATGACCTTTCAGGCCTCTCAAACGAAGTAAAAGCTAAATTTAAACGAATAAAGCCAAAAACTATGGGACAAGCATTGCGTATTGATGGAATAACTCCAGCTGCAGTATATATTTTGTTGTCACATGTAAAAAGAAAGTCTATTAAGCTTATAGCTTAATGGAAGATTTTTTAAAAAAATATCCACTACTTAATGAACAAAAAGTTTCACGTGAAACATTTGTGGATTTTGAGAGCTTTATTATGATGCTTCAGAAAATAAATGAGGAAATTAATATTATAGGCAAAGAAACGGCAAAAAATGAAATAATAAGAGAGCGTCACGTAGTAGATTCAGCGCAAATAATTGAATTTATTGATTTAAAAAGCCAAACATTAATAGATATAGGGTCAGGCGGTGGGATGCCGGGAATAATTATAGCAATTATGTTAAAAAATTTAAAAAACTCTACAAAAATCAACTTGTATGAAAAGAGTCACCATAAGAGTGCTTTTTTAAGAAAAGTATCAAGAGATTTAAGGTTAAATACAGAAGTGATACAGGAAAATATTTTTGAGATGCAAAATTTAGAGACAGGTACAATAATGGCAAGAGCTTTTAAACCATTACCTATAGTTTTGGGTTTAATTTGTGAAAATTTTAGTAATTATAAAAATTTAATTGTGTTCATGGGAAAAAATGGTGAAAGAATTTTAGAAGAAACATTAAAAGATTGGGATTTTGATTTTGAAAGGAAAAAAAGTATTACAAGTGAAAACTCATTTTTATTAAATATAAAAAATATAAAAAAAAAAAATTAAAAAATTGATGCAAATAATTTCTGTAATAAATCAAAAGGGTGGGGTTGGAAAAACAACAACAGTCATCAATCTTGCAGCCGGTTTAGCACAAAAGGAAAAAAAGGTTTTAGTAATTGATTTAGATCCACAAGGAAATGCCACTACAGGGCTTGGTTTGTCTAATTTAGAAAACTCGAGTGATACAATTTATGGAGTATTGAATGGGACAAAGGCAATTTCAGAAGTGATAAAAAAAACACAGTTTAAAAATTTAGATATTATTACCTCTAATGTGGATTTGTCTGGACTTGAGGTGGAAACAGCCAGTGATAGCGAAAGAGCCTTTATATTGAAGCTTAAATTAGCCTCGTATTTAAATGATTCTAGAGGATACTACGATTATATACTTATAGACTGCCCGCCATCACTGAGTTTGCTTACAGTCATGGCTTTAGTGTCATCTCATTCACTTCTAGTGCCATTGCAGACCGAATTTTTTGCTTTGGAGGGTCTAACACAGTTAATGAAGACTATAGAACGGATAAAAGTTAACTTAAATCCTGAGTTGGAGATCAGGGGAATTCTTTTGACAATGTATGACAAGAGAAACAAGCTTTCGTCACAGGTTGAAAAGGAAGCAAGAGACTATTTTAAAGAAAAAGTTTATCTTACCATTATACCAAGAAATGTAAGACTGTCGGAAGCACCATCTCATGGTATGCCAGTTCTAATTTATGACAAGTCATGCCCAGGAAGTAAGTCATATTTTAGTTTTACTGATGAATTTATCAATCAAAAAAAAATAGGGAGCGTAGCATAATGGATTCAATCAAAATAAAAAAAGGTTTGGGTAGAGGCTTATCATCTTTAATAGGAGAAACAAAAGCTGAAGTGAATATTAATAAAGTTCTTATAAGCGACCTGTTGAGTAATAAATTTCAACCAAGAAAAATATTTGATGAAGATAGTTTAATCGATTTAACTAACTCAATAAAAGAGAGGGGCATTATTCAACCAATTATTGTTAGAAAATCTAGTGTTGATAGCTCAAAATATGAAATAATTGCTGGAGAGAGAAGGTGGTTAGCAGCACAAAAAGCAGGACTAAATGAAGTTCCTATAGTTATTACTAATGTTGATGATTTAAAATCTTTAGAATTTGCTATTGTGGAGAATGTTCAAAGAAACGATTTAAATGCAATTGAAGAGGCGCGTGGTTATGAACGTCTCATCAAAGATTTTTCTTATGATCAAGAAAAAGTGGCCCAATTCATTGGAAAAAGTCGAAGCCACATAACTAATTATTTAAGATTATTAAATCTACCTGAAGCTGTTTTAAAGCTAATAGAAAATCAAAGAATAACGCCTGGACATGCAAAAATTTTAGTTGGACTAGAAAACGCAGAATTTGTTGCTAATAAAATAGTTGAAAGAAACCTCTCTGTTAGACAATCAGAAAATTTTGTAAAAATTTTTAAGATAGGTAAACAATCTCTAAAGACACAGAAAGATGTTAATTTACAATCTTTAGAAAATTCAACTCGTGAAAAGATTGGACTTAATGTTTTTATTAAAAATAAAAAAAATAACACTGGGTCTTTGATAGTTGAATATAAGGAATTAGATCAATTAAATAAAATAATTGAGATTATAAAATCTAATTATTAAATGAAGAACTTTTCTCAATTATAAAGTTAGATAAAATATTCATTGAATTTTGTGGATGTTTTTTAATTAATAATTCAATTTCATTAACTTCATAAGTTAAGCTCTGAGCTTTATTATAAGACCAATTTTTAATTTGTTGTTTTACAACCTCTTTATCTTTCCAAAAAATAGGAGGTTTAAACCCAGCAACTGTTGCGTCTAGGTTCTTAGTTATGAGCTGTTCTTTGCATAATTTGGATAATTTTTTGGATTTTATTAAAAATGTTCTAATAATAAGTATGCAGTCTTCTAAAGAATAGTTATTTTCATTTAGAATATTAATAGTCTTTTTTTTATTTTTAGACAAGCAACTATCTATCAGCTCAGAGGCACTATAATTTTCAGCTAAATTTGTAAGTTTAAAAATATCTTGTATTTCAACTCTTTTTTTATTCTGAGCATAATTTCTTATTTTTTCGAGTTCGTTATCTAAATTTTGTCTGTCTCCTCGACATCTTCCTACAATCAAATTTATTATTTGTTGAGATATTGAAATTTTATTATCTCTAAAAAATTGGCTTATAATTGCAGTTAAAGTTTGGTTATTATCTTCATAAAACGGAACACATATAGCTATTTTTTCTTTTTCAAATAAGGATCTTAGTTTTGATTTTTTTTCAAGTACACTCGAGTTTAAAACTAAAACTACACCATCAACATCTTTCTCTATAATTTCTTCAACAATCTCTTTAATTTTATCTGTAGCCCTATTAACTAAAATCAATTTTTCATTTTCAAAAAATGATTTAGATAGAATATTCGTAAAAAAAATTTCTTTATTATTTAAAACTTCATTTTCTTCATAGATGTAAGTACTTTTAGGGTATTTTTTTTTAAATTTTTCATCTATTATTTTATTCTTATAGCCTTGATTTTCACCATAGAATAAAAAAAATTTATTATTAATTATTTTTTTTTCTATTTCGAATGATTTGAGGATCATTTTAAACTTTTGATAAATACTTTACCACTTCCTCAATAATTTTATTAATTAATATTTCTTCAATTTCTTTTTCATATTGACTTAATGCAAACTTATTAGAATTAGTATTATAACTAAACTGTTGTTGAATATTATTTTGTATTTTTAAGTTTTTATCATTAATTATATCAAGACTTAATTTTATAATCATTTGATAACGTGATGGATCACCCCGAACATCTTTTGATACTGTTATGATTTGTTTTTTTGCATTTATTTTAAGTGAAATTTGTCTCATGGATTGTTTATCTGACAGATTGTTTAATCTTTTCTCAAATGTTAAATTTAATCTATCTTTTTTTAACTTATCAATTTTTATAATATTGAAATCAAAATTTTTGCTTGAATAAATTGGGCTATATCCACAATTAGTAAATGTTAAAAATGTTAATAATATTAAAATTATTTTTTTCATCAGATAATTAAGTTTATCAATTTATTTTTAATATAAATAGTCTTTTTAAATTTTTTATTTTTAATAAATTTACTTATTGAAGGGTCTTCTTTAATTTTTAGAATTAATTGACTTTCAGTAATTTCATTTTCTAAATTAATTATGGCTCTTTTCTTTCCATTAATTTGAACCACAACATTGAAGTTTGTATTTAATATTTTCTTAAGGTCTGCGACCGGCCATTCAGGAGTCTTGTTGGGATCTAGTTCAGCCATACATTCGTTTATAAAGTGTGGTATTACGGGGTGCATTAAACTTAATAACTTTGTATAGTTATCAAATAAGCTCAAATAATTAATTGGTTTTTCAACCTCTTTATTCAAATAATTATAAGTTTCATGAAAATTTGCCACTATTACATTGTAATGAAATTTTTCTAGACCTGTTGTTATTTTACCAATCATTGTATTTGTAAAAGAGTCGATTGATTTTGAATCTCCATCTACTTTTTTCAGCAAAATTATTGAAATAATTTTTCTATGTAATAGCCAAAATTTTTGAATAAATCTGTAGGAAGCCAACATACCCTGATCAGACCATTGAACATCTTTTTCAGGGGGACTATCTGATAAAATAAAAAGTCTTACAGAGTCTGCGCCATAGTTTTTGATTATTTCTTCTGGATCTACGGTATTTTTCTTTGACTTCGACATAGATTCACTTTGTCCAACTTTTACTTTTTCATTAGGTCTTCCCTTAACATGAAAATTAATTTTATCATTTGTTTCTATTTCACTGGGGCTTAACCATTGATTTGTTGGATCTTTATAGGTTTCGTGACAAACCATTCCTTGTGTAAAAAGTCCTTTAAAAGGTTCTTGATTTATAAAATCTTCTCTTTTATAGTTTATTGCACGCATAAAAAACCTAGAATATAAAAGGTGAAGAATTGCATGTTCAACTCCTCCAATATATTGATCAACAGGCATCCAATATTTAACCTCAGCCAGATTAAACCCTTCACTAGTATTTTTGCTAGAGCAAAACCTTAAAAAGTACCAAGAAGAATCAACAAATGTATCTAAAGTGTCCGTTTCTCTTTTGCATTTTTCACCATTGATTTCAACTTTGAACCAGTCTTCTTGATAATCTAGAGGATTACCTTTAGTTTTTAAGTTTATATTTTCAGGTAATTTTACAGGTAATTGATCTAGAGGAATTTTAATAATTTCATTTTTATCATTGTACGCAATTGGAATGGGACATCCCCAGTATCTCTGTCTTGAAACACCCCAATCTTTTAATCTGAAATTTATTTGTTTTTTCCCTATTTTTCTATCTTCTAAAATTTTAATTGTTTCTAATATAGATTGATCAGGTGCACTTAAATTATTTAAAAATTTAGAATTAATTATTTTACCAGGTCCGGTATAAGCTTTGTTATTTAATTGAACTTCATCTTTTTCATTGTTGGGATCAATTACAGGGATGATGCTTAGATTATATTTTTTTGCAAAATCATAATCTCGCTGGTCATGTGCTGGGCAACCAAATATGGCTCCAAAACCATAATCCATTAATACAAAGTTGGCAAAAAAGACAGGAACTTTTATTGATGAGTCTAGAGGGTTAACAGCCATTAATGTGGTTTTAAAGCCTAGCTTTTCTGCCTGCGCGATAGACTCTTCGGTGGTGCCAGTTTTTGAGCATTCTACTTTAAACTTTAAGAAATTTTTATCATCTTCATAAAATTTTGCTATTGGGTGATCAACAGATACCGCTAAGAAAGAAAAACCAAATAATGTATCTGGTCTGGTACTAAAGCATTTAATAATTTTAATTGGTAAGCTACTTTCTATTTGAAAATCTATCTCACAACCAAAAGACTTTCCTATCCAATTTTTTTGCATAGTTTTTACTTTATTGGGCCATTCATCAAGAGTTTCCAAACCGTCTAATAGTTCATCCGAAAATTTGGATATATTAAAAAACCATTGGTTTAATTTTTTTCTCTCAACCAAAGCTCCAGACCTCCATCCCCTTCCATCAATTACCTGTTCGTTTGCAAGAACTGTTTCATCAACTGGATCCCAATTTACATAATTCTCTTTTCTATAAACAAGACCCTTGTCATATAATTCTAAGAAAAAGGCTTGTTGGTGTTTATAATATTCAGGTGAACAAGTTGATATTTCTTTATCCCAATCAATTGATAGACCCAATTGTTTTAATTGATCTCTCATTATTTTGATATTTTTTTCAGTCCATTTTTTTGGATCTAGATTATTTTGTCTAGCTGCATTTTCAGCAGGCATACCAAAAGAATCCCACCCCATAGGATGCAAGACATTATAACCCTGCAGAGATTTAAAACGAGCCAGCACATCTCCAATTGTATAATTTCTTACATGTCCCATGTGAATTTTACCTGAGGGGTAAGGGAACATTTCAAGACAATAAAATTTCTTTTTTTCTTTATCTATCGTGCTTTTAAAAAAATTATGCTTAAGCCAATAATTTTGCCACTTTTCTTCAATTAATTTAAAATTATATCTATCCACAAAATAAAATTATTGTATTTTTATTGTATGTTAATTGTTTCTGCCTACAGTAGTGCCTCTATTCTTACGAAACTCTTTAGCATTGTTTGAAAACTTATTTTTTTTTAAAAATGCTGCACGTTTAAGAATTGCTAATTTTATATCAGGCTCTAATTCTGATTTAATTTTGTTAACACTGCAGCTAGTATTATTATTTTGGCATTTTCTTTCATGAATACCAACATCAAGTGCATCAGCTCTAATTTCATTAGATAAAAACCTAACTGTGATTTTTAAATCTCTGTTCTCACTTATATCTTTAGAGTTTCCATCAAACCATTCTGTAATTAAAATACCACCAGAATAACTTGCGTTTGAAAAAGGTACAAAATTTAGAACATCCATAGAAGCTCTCCACATTTCATTTGAGGATGCAAAATCAAAAGTACCACCTTTATTAGAGTTCTTACCAAACCTAATTCCTCTACCTTGTTCTATATTTCTTTTAACTCTATCATTAACATTTATAGGCACATCTTTGATATCAGCTCTTTTAAAAAAATTTCTAGAACAACCAGAAAAAGTAAAAAAAGTTAGTAAAATTAAAATAAAGAATTTTTGTACGTAAGGCATAAATATAGTCAAAAACCATGTGTTTTCTTTAATATCAACTAAATAAAGCAGTATATTGTTGTAAATTTGTCACATAAACCATAAATAATTAAATAACAAAGTAATTATGAATAAATGTGAGAAAAATTTGATATTGGTAGTGCATTCATATGAACAATAATAAAGGAGATATAATGAATAACTTAAAAAAATTGGGTCTTTCAGCATTAGCAGGTTCGCTAGTTGCAGTGAGTGCTCAAGCAGGAGAAATGGCAGTATCAGGTTCTGCTAACGTAACAATGAAAACTGGTAACCAAGCTAGTGCATTAAATCAATCTGGTAGATCAATCGGAACTGATAAAGACGTTGCTTTTACAGGAACTGGTGAATTAGATAATGGTTATACTTTTAAAATGCATACAACGTTAAATGATGCTTACGCAGTATCATCATCGTTCACATCACTTACTATGGGTTCTTTAGGAACTCTTACTACAGGTGCTGATTACGGTGGAGCTGGTTCTAAATATGATGAGGAAGTTCCTCAAGCATATGAGCAAACATCAGATGCACAACAAAATTCATCTAACCTTGTAGGTAATCAGATGGATAACAACTCAGTGACTTACAACTCACCATCGTTTGAATATAATGGAGCTACTATTTCAGTAGATGCTGATTATTCTTTCATGGCTGGTGGTACTTCTGCTAATGATGGTGGACAAGCTACGTATACAAGCGAAAAAGGCCAAGGTTACGGTATTGGTACTACAATCGCTTATGAAGGTGGAACTTTTGGTATTTATGGTAGTGAAAGAGAAAACACTAAACCTAAAGCATCAACAGGTGATGCTGGAGATCAAAAAGACGCTTTTGAAGGTGTTTGGTTTTTCAAGTATGCTTACGGACCAGTAACTGTTGGTTACTCTGAAAGTTACCTAGATAACGCTATATCAAACGCTACTGCTACTACAGCTGCAGCTGCTAAAGATGTTAACGCTAGAACACAGGGTGGTATCTTTACAAGTGATAGTATGTCAATTGCATTTAACGTAAATGACAATGTATCAATATCATATACTGACACTGACGACACATATGATGAACAATCAAATGTAAAAGGTGGAACTGAAATAGAAGATGTTACTCAAAGTACTAAAGCTTTACAAGTAGCTTACTCTATGGGTGCTATGTCTATCAAAGCATATAATATGGAAACTAAGAATCCTACATATGACAATGATCAAGACACAGAGAGTGTAACTGAAATCGCTTTAGGTTTAGCATTTTAATTACCATCTAAATTATTTAAAAACGGCCTAAAAGTTTTTAGGCCGTTTTTTTTTATCCAAGATATTCCAGCAAAACCTTTAACATTTAAGAGTTTAATTTTTCTTACATTATTTTGATTTATCCCACCCAAGGCAATGAAACTAATTTTTTTTTCTAAAGTTAGTAAATTAAACCTATTGATCCCAAGATGTTTTTTCTTTTTACTTACTTTAAAAATTGGTGCTAAAAAAATTAAAGTACAACCCTGGTCCTCTTTTATCTTAATCTCAGACTTGTTGTGTGCTGACCCTATAATTGTAAAATTTTTTGGTTTTGAAAAGATGTTAAAGTTAGAAGTTTTAATAAAAGAAGGAATGTAAACTCCATTTAATTGATATTTTATAGCCATTTTAATATCTATAGCTAAATAGAGCTCTCTTTTATTAATTCTACAATAGTTCTTTAATGATAATATTTTACTTTCATTGACTTTTTTTTTATAATTACGGTATATAATCGAAACATCTTTGTTTAAATTGTTTAAATCAAAAGGATTAAAGTCTTCAACAAACAAGTAAATTTTAGGTAATTTTTTTTGCATCAAAGTATTAATAAACTAGTTTCTATCGAGGATACATTAAAGAAAGAGAATATAGGATTAAATAAAATAAACATAATCGCTGTTAGCAAAACATTTCCAATTAGTGAGATATCACCATTAATTAATTATCAACAAATACATTTTGGTGAAAATAAAGTTCAAGAAGCCATTAAAAAATGGACAGAAATTAAGCAAGATTTTAAACATATAAAGTTGCACATGATTGGAAAACTACAATCAAACAAAGTTAAATTCGTTATACCACTTTTTGACTATATTCACTCTTTGGATAGTTTGAAATTAGCCAAAAAAATTTCAGAAGAACAAAATAAGATTAGTAAAAGATTAAAAATATTTATCCAAATTAATATCGGCAATGAAGAACAAAAAAATGGAATTGAAGAAATAGAACTAGAGGAGTTTTATAAAAAATGTGTAACTGATTTTGATCTAGATATTATTGGGTTGATGTGTTTACCACCGAAGCATAGCGATTCTAAAGAATACTGTTTAAAAATGAAAAATCTTGCTAAGAAAATAAATGTAAAAGAATTAAGTATGGGCATGTCAAATGATTATCTAGAGGCTGCAAAGTGTGGGGCAACATTTTTAAGAATTGGTTCTAAAATTTTTGGAAAAAGATATTAACCAATCTTTATTTTAGTATTTTTTTTAATCAATTTTAATAAAATTTCAAAATCTTTTTTTTTTAAAGCAACACAGCCAGCGGTTGGTTTATAGTTGTCTGTTAAATGAATAAATATAGCACTACCTTTATTTGGAATTTTATCTTGATTATGACTGATTGAAATCAGATAATCATATTGATGATCATTTCTATATAAATATTCTTTTAATTTTTTATTATGACTACGAATTTCTTCATTATATTTCTTATGATTTGAGTCATCACACCAAGCCATATTTTTTTTTATAACTTTTTTATCAATTTTACATTTTGGAAGGCCAACACGATCTTTTCTAAAATATAATTTTTTTAAGTTAAATAAGCCTTTAGGTGTTGAGCCATCACCTTCCTTTTTATTGAAATTTAGTCCATTTTTCCCAACACAACATTTCAATTTAAAGTCATCAATTATAAGGGTGTCTTTATTTTTTATATGAATTATCATAAAGATCTTTAAATATGATTGAGCAAACTGTTGTTATTATAAATTTTAATTTATTATATGAAATCTTAGATGAGTTTAAAGAAAATTTACCCTTTAAAATTGCAAAATTTGAAAATAAAGCTGATTTTATTAATGATATCAATCTAAATGTAAATACTTCTCTAATAATTTCAAAAATAGACCAAAAATTATTATTAAATAAAAATATAACACAAAAGAATTTTTTAAATTTTAAAGAATTTCCACTACCATTAAATAAATTATTAGAACTAATTAATATTAAATTACTTAAATTAAAGTTTATCAATCAATCAAAAATAAATATAAAAGGCTATGAATTAAATCTAAATTCCAAATTCTTTTCTAATGGCTATTTGAATTTAAAGTTAACTGAAAAAGAAATTGAAATTATTTTGTATTTAAATAATCAAAAAAAAAAACATGGTGTGATAGATTTACAAAAAAATATATGGGGTTATTCAATGGATTTGGAAACTCATACAGTCGAAACACATATTTATAGATTGAGAAAAAAAATAAGTAATATGTTTAAGGATGAAAACTTTATTTTAAGTCACAAAAACGGCTATTTTATTGAGTAAAATAGATTATATTAACCTAGCCCCTAATGTTTGTATTATTTTTGAAGACATTTCGGTCCCTTTTTCCAGACTTTCTTTCATTGAAAAACTATTAATAACACCATGAAGAAAACCTGCTGCAAAAAGATCTCCAGCACCTGTTAAGTCTATAATTTTTAAATTTGATTTACTTTTGCATTCTACGATCTCTTTTTTTTTAATAGCAATACTTCCTTTCTCACCACGTGTTATTATCAAAAGTTTGTCTAATTGTTTTCCAAATGAGACAACTTCATCAAAATTATTAGTGTTTATTAATGATTTGATCTCTTCTTCATTGGCAAAAATAATATCAAGTTTGTTTCTAACTAAATCTACAAAATTAATTTTATGTCTTTCTACGCAAAATTGATCTGATAAGGTCATTGCTTTAATGTTTGAGAATGACATTGCTTTTTCAAATGCAGACTTTGGCCCCCCCTCATCCCATAAATATCCTTCTAAAAAAATAATTTCACTTTCTTTTATATTTTTTTCATTAATATCATTCTTGTTAATTTTACCTGCAATTCCCAGAAAAGTTACCATGGTTCTTTCTGCATCTGGTGTGATTAAAATTAAACAAGTGCCAGTTGGTAAAGTTTCATGTTTTTTTTCATAAAAGTATTGTACTTTTTCTTTATTTAAGCCCTCTTCATATTTTTGCCCCAGGTCATCAGCATTAATTTTTCCAATAAAGCCAACATTATTTCCCAATTGAGATAGTCCAACAATAGAATTTGCAACAGATCCACCAGATATGGTTTCTTCAATTTTTAAGGTAGATAGAAGTTTTTTAAATTCATTTTCATCGACTAATTTCATTGTACCTTTTGTTAATCCATTATTTATCAAGTATTGATCTTCTACTTTGCATATAACATCAACAATTGCATTCCCGATCCCTAGAATTTTCATATTAGGCTTTATTTGTTATAACTGAATTTTTTCTATTAGGATAACAAGTAGTACAAATTTTACAAGTCAAACCATAGCACTCTCTTGCCTTACAAAATTCTCTTCCATAATAAATTATTTGCAAATGCAATTTGCTCCATGTTTTTTCTGGAAATACTCTTTTTAAATCTTTTTCAGTTTGAATAACATTCTTACCATTCGTTAAGCCCCA
>MDTF01016400.1_pt1 | contig 11959 bp, 8 predicted proteins | sample 811191 | NCBI WGS metagenome assembly MDTF01 (sample SAMN05326649, study PRJNA326480) | marine metagenome | isolation source: seawater | place: Southern Ocean | collected 2011
CAAGCGTATTTGAGCCTGCACCTAAAACATAAATTTTTTCATTTTTGCCAAATTTTTTTAAAAATAAGATCAAATCTGACAAATTTTCTGGTCTAAAATAAACTTTTGTTTTTCCACCAATATTAAACCAATTACTTTTTTTTAAATCATAATCAAAATGAATTTTACTATTAATTTCTTTTGAAAATTCTTTTAATTTCTCGATATTCATTAAATTAAGTCTGGTAATCGTCTCATCCATGCTGAAATTGTGCCAGCACCCATGCCTACAACTATCTTTTTACCATAAATATTATTTTTAATAAATTTTGCTAATTGATATTGGTCTTCAACCATAAATAACTTAACATTTGAATTTTTAATAATATCTCTTGCAAAATTATTATATTTAAATCCCAGTTCAATTTTTTCTCCAGCAGTATAAATTGGGCATAAAATTACTGTGTCAGCTTTTTTAAAAGATAAACTAAATTCTTTTTTGAGATCCTTTAATCTAGATATTCTGTGGGGCTGGAATACGCAGACTACTTCTTCTTTTTTGTATGCCGCCCTAATTCCATTTAATACTTCTTTAATCTCTGTTGGGTGATGAGCATAATCATCATAAAAGTCTGCTTCTTTATATGTAAATATTTTATTAAATCTTCTTTGAACTCCTTTGAATTCTTTTAATCCTTTTTTAATAATATTTTTAGAGATTCCGATCGTTAAAGACACAGCTGCTGCTGCTGTTGCATTTCTGATATTATGAATTCCCAGCAGAGGTATTTTAATCTTATTAATTACCAAATTTTTTTTCCCTGGTAAGTTAATTACTAAATCATATTCTGAATATTCTTTGACTTGTTTTATATTTTTAATATGAAACTGTGATCTTGGATTAACTCCATATGTGTAATAATTTTTTGTTTTTATCTTTTTTAGTAAATCTTTATTGTTCTTATCGTCAATACAAATAAATGATTTTCCAAAAGAAGGTACTTTATTGATAAATTCTATGAATAAATTTTTAAGATCATTCATTGAATTGTAAAAATCCATATGTTCACGGTCAATATTAGTTACAATGGAATAAGTGGGTGGTACATGAATAAAGCTACCATCAGACTCGTCAGCTTCAAGTATACACCAGTCACTTTTTCCAAGCTTTGCAGAATTTTTAATTGCGTTAAGTACTCCACCATTAATAATTGTGGGGTCTAATCTTGTCTTTGAAAATATAGATGCTAAAAGAGATGTAGTAGTCGTTTTTCCATGTGAACCTGTAACAACAATATTTTTAGTTAAGGAAACTATATTTGCCAACATTTCACCTCTCTTATAAATTGGTAACTGTTTTTTTTTCGCTTCAATTAACTCTGGATTATTTTTCTTAATAGCTGAAGAAATTACCACAATAGTTGCCTTTGAAATATTATTTTTAGAATGCTGAATGCTAATTTTTATCTTATCTTTTTTAAGTCTTTCTATATTCTTATTAGCAAAAATATCACTGCCTTGGACATTAAAATCCATTCTTTTCATAATAAGCGCTAGTCCACTCATACCTATGCCTCCTATGCCGACAAAATGGATAACTTCAGTTTTAGCTAATTCAATTTTCATTAATAACAGATATAATTTTCAGATTTATATTATTCCATGTATTTTCATAGTTAAAATCTTTCATATTTTTTTTTTTATCAAGATATTCATTCTTATTATCAATAATATTAATTAATTTATTAGTTAATGTGTGTTCGTTAATTTCGTGTTGATTTAATATCCAATTACAGCCATTTTTATTATAAAAAAGTGCATTTTCAAATTGGTGATTATCCATTGCTGTTGGTAATGGAATTGCCAAATGTGGAATACCAAGAAAATTCAATTCAGCTAAAGTAGATGCGCCTGATCTTGTAATGCATAGATTTGACTTATCCATAAAGCTTAAGATATCTTCACTAAAATGAAATGGTTCACAAACAATTTTGTTTTCTTTATAGTTATCTTTTAAATTTTCAAAATTGTTAGATTCCGTTTGATGATAAACTTTTAGCGTATATTTTTTAGATAATTTAATTATTGAATTTTTAATTATAGTGTCAAATATCTTTGCACCTTGACTTCCACCTATTATAAGTAAATGGATTGTGTCAGTAATGTCATTGTCAATTTTCTTATCATAAAACATTTTTCTTAATAACGGTGGAATTACTTTAATTTTATTCTTAAATTTATTTGGAAAATTTTTAATATTGTTAGTATAACAAAATATTTTTTGACAGCTTTTGATAAAAAATTTATTTGATCTACCTAAAACCATATTAGGTTCAAATAATAATAATTTGATATTTAAAATTTTAGCACCAAGACATAATGGCATAGACATATACCCACCAGTAGAAATTAGTATATCAATTTTTTTCTTTTTTAAAAAAAAAATAGATTTAATTATTGAAAAAAATATTAAAAAAAATTGAATAGGTATTAAAAAAATATTTTTTGATAATCGTTTGATATCAAGAATTTCTAAATTATATTCATCTTTATTTAAAAAACTAATTCCTCTTAAATCTGAAGTCATTGAAACATCAAATTTATCTTCCAGGTGTTTATATATTATTGTTGCTGGAATAACATGGCCACCTGATCCACCAGTACTTATTAGAATTTTTTTGGTCATCTAATTAATTTTTCTTTTAGTTAAATTTAAAATTATTCCTGACAAAATAGAAACACTTATAATTGACGAACCCCCATAACTTAAAAATGGTAAAGTCATTCCGGTAGTGGGGAATAATCTAATATTTACACCTAAATGAATCAATACTTGAAATATAATTAAACTTACGGATCCAACTAATATCAATTTGATTTTTTCACTTTCTTCTAAATTAACTTTTTTAAAAACAGAATAGATCAAAAATAAAAATAAAAATAATAACAATATTATTGTTACAACACCAAATTCCTCTGCGATAACTGAAACTATATAGTCTGTGTGTGCCTCTGGAACTCTAGTTTTTAGTGTTCCTTCACCAATTCCTTTTCCAAAAAAACCTCCGCTACTAATAGCTTCTATTGCTTTATCTGATTGAAAATTATGTGTTCCTTCATTTGGACTAAAAAAAGAAAGAATTCTATTTTTAATATAAAAAAATTTTGGGATAAAAAAGAACAAATAAAAAAATAATAATAAAGAAAAACATATAAAAGTTAATATTATTGGTAAACTAACACCTGAAATAAAAATTAATAAAGCCCAGGATAAAAACACTACAAATGTTTGGCCAATATCGGGTTGAATCATTAGCAAAAAAAAGGCTGGAATAATGGCAGCAATAGTTAAAAAATACTTAGTATAAATATTGAAATTTTTTTCACTACATAGAATTGTAGAAACGAAAACAATTATGAAGGGTTTCAAAAACTCAATAGGTTGAAATTGTGGAAGAAAAAAAAGACTTAGCCATCTTTTTGAACCATTCACCTCTGTGCCAATAATTGGCACTAATGACAAAAAAAATAAAGCAATAAAAAAAAGATATATAGAAATTTTAAAAAGTTTTTTTTTACTTAATAATGAAAAAAAAATCAGAACCAGTATACCAATAATAATAAAAGCCAAATGCTTAAAGAAGAAAAAATAATTATTTGTATCTAATTTATCTGAGGCCATTAATGAAGTCGAAACTAGAGAAAAAAATAATCCCAGGCTAAAAAGAAATATTATTAATAAAAATATTGTTTTATCAATATTTTTCCACCAATCATAATATAATCTATTTAATGACTTAATATTCATTATTAATTGATTTTTTAATTAGTTTGTTAAAAAGTCTTCCTCTTTCTTCAAAGTTTTTGAAATTATCAAATGAAGCTGCAGACGGACTAAATAAAATTGTTTTATGCATTATACTTTTGGTATTTTTAATTTCTATAAATATCTTTTTAATTGAGCTCTTTAAATCTACAAAAGATTCATATTTCATAAATTTTTTTATTTTATTTATAAAGAACTTTTTATTATTTCCAAAAACATATGCTTTAATATTTTTACAATTCTTTTTAGATAATAATAAATCATCACCTTTTTTTGGCTGCCCACCAACTATCCAATAAACATTAGTTAGAGATTTTAACAAGCTTACTGACGAAGAAAATGTTGTGGCCTTTGAATCATTAATGATTATTAGTTTTTTTGACTGAAAAATTATTTCTTGTCTATATTTTAATCCTTTAAATTTTTTTAACGTTTGAATTAGAGATTTTTTTTTAAGCTTTAATATTTTAGCAATTTCTAGAACAAATTTTAAGTTCTCTTGGTTTCCATTTGTGTTAAAATACTGATTGTTTATTTCTTTTAAAAGATTTCTATCTATATTTTTTTCAATTTTAATTATTTTGGGTAAAAATGATGCAGATTCTAATTCCCTCTTGATATAAAAATTTTTAGTATTTAGAATAGTTAAATCTTGTTTAGATTGGCTTTTCACTAATTTAAATTTAGCACTTACATATTTTTTTATGGTCCCATGTCTTTCAAGGTGGTCTGGTGATATATTTAAAATTAAGGATATATTTGATCTAAATAATTTGCTGTATTCTAACTGATATGATGAAGCTTCAATTACAAAAATTGTTTTATTTGTTATTTTTTTCTCTAGAAGTACGGGATTTCCAATATTACCAACTAATCGAACATCTATTTTTTGATCCTTCAATACCTCATATAAAATTTTAGCAGTAGTTGATTTGCCGTTAGTTCCAGTGATTGTTATCTTATTATTTTTTTCATAGTGGTTATAAAAAATATCCAAATCTGTGTAAATTTTTCTTAAATTTTTTTTTAAAAATTTACTCAAGTTACATTGATTAATATCAATACCTGGACTGATTATTATATAATCAAATTCTTTTTTTGTTATTCTTTTATTCTTGGTTTCAATTCTGTCATCATATGTACTAATATTATTTTCTTTTTTTAAAAATTTAAAAGCTGATAGCCCAGTTTTTCCTAAACCATAAATTAAAATTCTTTTCTTATAAAAAATATTTTTTTTATTTAACATTATCTAAGTTTCAATGTTGCCAATCCAATCATTGCAAGAATTATTGAGATAATCCAAAATCTAATTACAACTGTAGATTCTGGCCAACCCTTTTTTTCAAAATGATGATGAATAGGAGCCATTCTAAAAACTCTTTTTCCAGTTAACTTAAAAGATACTACTTGCACAATAACTGAAACAGCTTCTAAAACAAATAAGCCGCCCGTTATTCCTAATACTATTTCATGTTTCGTAATTATTCCAACCGCACCTAATGATCCACCTAGTGCTAAAGATCCTGTGTCACCCATGAATATTTTTGCGGGTGGTGCATTAAACCATAAAAAACCTAAACATGCCCCAATGATTGATCCACAAAAAACAGACACCTCACCCATACCCTCTAAGTATGGTATGTTCAAATATTCTGAAAATACTATATTTCCAGTGACATAGCTAATAAATGCAAAACAGCCTGCCACCAATATAACTGGCACAGTTGCTAATCCGTCAAGTCCATCAGTTAAATTAACTGCGTTAGAAGAACCTACAATTACAAATATTGAAAATGGTATAAAAAACCAACCTAAATTTATAATTAAATTTTTAAAGAATGGAAAATATAAATTTGTCAATTCAGTATTTTGGGATAGTTGTGACAATCCTAATATACCCACACTTGCTATTCCAATTTGTGAAATAAGTTTAAATCTAAATGAAATACCAGAAGAATTTTTTAATTTAATTTTTTTATAATCGTCATAAGCTCCAAGTAAACCAAAGCTTGTTACTATATAAAGTAAAAACCATATGTGGTAATTAGATAAATCCCCCCATAATAGTATTCCTGAAAATAAACCTAATAATATTAAAACACCTCCCATCGTTGGTGTTCCAATTTTTTTTACAATATGTTCAGTTGGACCATCTTCTCTTATTGGATCTAAGATTTGGCGAGCAGAAAAAAACCTAATAAATGGTGTGCCAACTAATAAGACTATAATCATAGAGGTAAACATTGCTAACCCTGTTCTAAAAGTAAGATATTTGAATACATTAAGGAAGCTGTATTGATCAACTAACTGGGAAATAAAACTATATAGCATGAATTTTACCTACTTTCATTTGATTGGCTAGGCTGTTAAGCCCTGTTGAGTTTGAGCCTTTGATCATTAAATAATCATTATTATTTAAACTGTTTTTAATCAAATCAATAATTTGAGATTTCTTATTTATAATAATCCCTCTTCTACTTTTATTAATGTTATTGAAGGTCCATTTAATATGTTCCCCAATTACATTAATATTTTTAAGAGATGTTTTGTTGATACTATTTCCAATTTGCGTATGTAATACTTTTGAATATTTACCAAGTTCCAACATATCACCAAGTATTAAATGTTTTTTAGAATTATCAACTTTAATCATATCAAAATTTTTTAATGCAGATTTCAATGATAAAGGGTTTGAATTATAACTTTCATCCACAAGATAAAAGTTTTTTTTAAATAGTTTAATTTTTCTTGTATCTCCACGGCCACTTGTTCTTTTATGATTGTAAAAAATATTCTTATCTAGTTTATGTATATCTTTGAAAATCGATATAATTGTAATTGTTGCTAAAAGATTTTTTAGATCATTTTCAAAAAAGGAATTTGAGTAAAAATATTTTTTTATTTTATTAATATTTATAGAAATCTTATATTTAGATTTTTCTTTTAAAATTGAAACTAAATTTGTTGTCGCATTTTTATTTTTTAAACTAAAAGAGAGGATTCTTAAATTCTTTTTTAGTCCGATTTTTTTATGGAAATTATAGAATTTGTCATCTTTATTTAAAATAAGATAACCATTATCTTTTATATTTTGAATAATTTCCGATTTAGCTAAAGCTATTTGATTAATATCTTTAAAATTTTTTATATGAGCATAGGAAATATTAGTGATTACACCAACATCAGGTTTAACAATTTTTGATAAATAATCAATTTCTCTTTTCTTATCCATTCCAATTTCAAAAATACCAAAGTGATCTGTTCTTTTTAAATTAAATAGGCTTAATGGAACACCAAATTTATTATTAAATGACTTGGGAGAAAAAGTTGCTTTACTAATTTTATTTAAAGATTTTCCAAGCAATTCTTTAAGAGAAGTTTTCCCACAGCTACCTGTTATAGCTATAATTTTACTTGATAGGTTTTCTCTTAGAATGGTAGATGCTTCTGTTAAAAATTTTAGAGTATCTTTTACTACTATTTTTTTGTTTGATTTTTTTTGATTATTTACTATTGCTAAAGATGCACCTTTATGAAAAGCCTCTTTAATAAATAAATTACCATTATTATTTTTACCCTTAATAGCAAAGAAAACATTATTTTTTTTAATTTCCTTAGAGTTAATTGATGCATTATCAAATTTTAATTTTGAAGAGATATTACTTGAATTACTCAATTCCTTTAAAATATTTAGTTTAAAGTTATTTGATAGTGTTTTATTTTTAATTTTAATATTTTTTAATATTTGTTCTTTATCAGAGAATAAATTTTTATTTCTTTTATATTCTTGAATTTTTTCATGACCTTTACCCGCAACAATCAAAATATCGCCTGTTTTTAAATGAAATATAGCTTTTCTAATAGCATCGGCTCTGTTTGGAATCTCATATATTTTAGATTTATTAATATTTTTCTGTATAGAGGTTCTTATTTTTTTTGGATTTTCATACCTTGGATTATCATCTGTTAGATAAATTCTATCACAATAGTGATTAGCAATTTTACCCATCATTTGTCTTTTTGCTTTATCTCTGTTACCACCACAACCAAATACTATTAAAATTTTTCTATTTTTAAATTGCTCTTTTAAGCTCTTTAAAGTTGCCTTTAGTGCATCCGGTGTATGTGCATAATCTAGTATAACTTTTGAATTATTTTTAATATTTCCAATTTGTTCTAATCTTCCACTTACTGGTTTTAGATTATCAATTGTATTAATTATCTTTTTAATACTTAGGTTGCTTTTGGTTGCTGCTATCATTGCCATTAAGATATTTTTAATTTGAATTTTTCCAATTAGTTTTGTTTGAAATTTATAAATATTTTTATTGTATTTTATTTTAATTATTTGTTTTTCATCATGATATTCATGAGTAATTAACTCTAAATTACTATCTTTGTTTGAAATTGTTTCAATATTGTATTTATTTTTATTGGCTATTTTTTTAATGCTTTTATATTGAGAAATTTCACCGTCAGTAATTATATTGGCATTTTTTTTAAGTAGTTTTTTAAAAAGATATAACTTTGATTTAAGATAATCATGGAATGTTTTATGATAATCTAAATGATCGTGAGATAAATTGGTAAATATACCAGTTTTAAATTTCAAGCCATCTAATCTATTTTGCTTAAGCCCATGACTAGATGCCTCTAATATCACATTGTTAATTTTTTCTTTTTTTAATTTATTTAGAATAACACTTAAGGTAATTGGATTAATAGTGGTGTTTGAAACTTTTGTTATGTAGTTTTGTGTTTTTATACCTAAAGTGCCAATTGAGGCTACTTTTATTTTATTTAATTTTAAAATTTGAAAATAAAAATCAGCAACTGAAGATTTTCCATTTGTACCAGTTACTGCAATTAAATTTTTTGGTTTATCTTTATAAATTGCAAAAGAGAACTCTGATAAAGATTTTCTTACGTTGGAAGATTTTATAAATAATATACTTTTTTTTATACCCTCAAATTTATGATCAGAAATAATAATTGTAGCACCTTTTTGAATTGCATGTTTAATAAATTTGTTACCATTTGTTTTGGTTCCTTTTATTGCAAAAAAAATATTATTTTTTTTGCACTTTGTACTGTTATAGCAAAGGCCTGAAAAGTATTTATTTTTATATTTTGATTCTATCTGTTTAATAAAATTTCCAATGATCATGAGTGAATTAATCTTCTACATATTTTGTGGCTAGAATAGGTCCTATTTTGTCTAAAATTTTTCCTGCTGTCTCAACTGATGTCCATCCCGCTGTGTTTCTTGGACTGCCTTTTAGTTTAAATCCTGATCCATCTCTATATTCATAAACGTACTCTTTATTATTTTTTGTTGATTCAAGCATTACTACTAGTACATATTTGGGTTTTTCTGTTGGAAAAATTGATGCAAAAGTATTTATTTTTATATTAGAATATTTTTTATTGATTGGTTGCTGAGCAGTTCCTGTCTTGCCTCCCACATCATAACCTTCAACATTTGCCAAATTTGCTGTTCCATTTTTTGTTGAAACAATTTTCCTTAAAATAGGATTTATTTTTTTTGAAATACCTTTTTTTAAAATTCTTTTTTTTATCCTTTCTTTTCTAATTTCTCTTTTTATTAAAGTTGGTTTAATATCATAACCACCATTTGTTATGATTGAATAACCTTTAGCTAGTTGTAAAATTGTTGTAGCAATTCCATGTCCGTACGAAATTGTTTCCAATTTACAACCCTCATTCCAATTGACGGGTCTCGGTATTCCAACCTCTTCAATGTCAAATTCTATTTGATCCAATATTCCAATTTTTTTTAAGAATAATTTATGTTTTTTGGCTCCTATTTTTTTTACAATCCGAACAGAACCTATATTACCAGATCTAATTAAAATTTCTTCAACTGTTAAATTTGATGGTATATTTCTATCATATTCTCTAATTGGTTTATTTTTATCACAATAAATAATTTTTTTAGAATTTAAAAATTTTGTATCAGGTTCAATTAATCCTTCGTTCAATCCAGATGCAATAGTGAAGGTTTTGAATACAGAGCCTAATTCGTAAAGTCCTTTTGTAACTCTATTTATATAATTTGCATCTGTAATTAATTGTCTTTTATTAAGATTAAAATCTGGAAGTGAAACCATCGAAATTATCTCACCATTATTGACATTCATTAGAATAGCAGCTGCCCCCCTGCTTTTAAAAATTTTTTTGAATTTTAATAGCTCTTCTCTTATTAAAAATTGAATATTGATATCAACAGTCAATTTTAAAGGTTCTGTAATTTTTTTTAACTCATAATCAAAAAATTTTTCTATACCAGATATTCCCTTGTTATCATCATCAATCTGTCCAATAATATGACTAAATAAGTTTTCTTGTGGGTAAATTCTTGTTAGTCGTTTATTTATTTTTATTGATTTATCACCCAATAAAATAATTTTATTGTACTCTGTTGATTTGATATTTTTCTTTAAATAAAAAAATTTTTTTTTGTCAATTTTTTTTGTTATTGTATCAAAGTTTTCATTTGGAAAGATATAGCGTAACATAACTAGCAGGTGTTTATTATTGATTATCTCTGCAGGATTAATTCCTATATCTGTAGTACTTACTGTTTTAACTATATAGTCGCCATTAGCGTCTATTATATCTGCTCTGTAGTTTTTTACAGATGGTATAAAAACTTTTGTTTTATTATCTTCTGGTCCAGACCCTAAGTGCATTAATTGTATTGAGTATATTAACGAAATCGAAAAAAAAATAAAAAAAATAAATGCTATTCTGTTAAAATCAATATTTAGATTGGATTTATTTTTTGTATATAAAAACTCATTCTCAAAATTTTCTAAAACTATTTTCTTATTTTCATATTTATTCATTATTTACCGACTTCTTAATTAAATCTTCTTCTAATAGTTTATTATTATTTTCAGTTAATTTTTTTATCTTTGTAATATCAACTTGAATTAAGTCCTTTTCAAAATATTGAAGTTGATATTGAGTTAAATTTTTAGGTGAACTTAGATAGACATATTCTAATGACACATACTCTATTTCATTTTTTAATGACCTGATATTTTCATTTACATTAAATATTTGATCTTCAATTTTTTTTGTGGAGTTTTTTACCCATGACGTAAATAATATTAATATTAATATCGACGTTATTAATATCTTTTTTTTCATAGTTTTTTTGAAAAGTTTTCTATTTCAATTAAATTATTAAATTTATCTAAAATATCTGTTTCGAAATCATAAAAATCTTCTTTTTTTATAACATATCTTAATTTAGCGGATCTTGAAGGTGGGTTTTCTTGAATCTCTTCTTCAGAAGGTACAATTGCTTTCTTACTAACAGATTTAAATAAATTAATTTTTTCTTCATTTTGTGGCATGTATCTGGAAATACTTTTGTTTTCTGATAAGCTTTTAAAAAAATATTTTACTATTTTGTCTTCTAATGAATGAAATGTAACGACTGCAATAATTCCATCTTTTTTAACTACTCTTGCTGCATTAATAAGCCCATAAATTAATTCACTAACTTCTTTATTTACAAATATTCTCAATGCTTGAAAAACTTTTGTTGCCACATGTGTTTTATAATTTTTTTTTCTTTTTGATGACTTGATAATTCTTACTAATTCTTCTGTTGTTATCTCTCTAGCTGCCCTATCTTCAACAATGTTGTGTGCTATTCTATTACTATCTTTTTCATCTCCAAAATATTTGAATATTTGAGCAAGTTCTTTTTCTTCTAAATTATTAATTGCTTCTTTAGCGGAAAAATTATTAATACCCATTTTCATATTAAGCTCACCAATAGTATCAAAAGATAGGCCCTTTTTAGGATCTTTTATTTGAGTATAGGAATAACCTAAATCAAAAATTACACCTTTGATATTTTCATTTTTGAGTTTTAAATTGTTTAATTCACTAAATTTAATATTTTTAAATAAAAATCTATTTTTAAATTTTTTTTGAATTTCTTCTGCTTTTCTTAAACTTTCTAAATCTCTATCTAAAGCAATAACTTTTGTTTTTTCAAATTTTAAAATTTTCTTTGTATATCCGCCTTGACCAAAGGTACAATCAATGAACGTGCCACCATATTGAGGGGTAATAATGCTAATTATTTCGCTTAGCAATACCGGATAGTGA
>MDTF01018206.1_pt1 | contig 11959 bp, 15 predicted proteins | sample 811191 | NCBI WGS metagenome assembly MDTF01 (sample SAMN05326649, study PRJNA326480) | marine metagenome | isolation source: seawater | place: Southern Ocean | collected 2011
GCGTTACCGCTAGTTGGGCATGAAATATTGCTGATCGATATTGACGACCCATATTTTGAGGGTGGTGAACTGTTAGCCGATACAAATTATGAGCAATTCATCAGCAATGGTGATCCGGACTATCGCTGCTTTCAAATCAAAGACGAGTGGCAGGCGATCTCGCTGAACTACACGTCGGGAACAACTGGTGACCCAAAAGGTGTGGTGTTTCACCATCGGGGTGCTTACCTAAACGCTATTTCAAATGCACTGTGCTGGAATATGGTTGCTCATCCCACTTACCTTTGGACATTGCCGATGTTTCATTGCAATGGCTGGTGCTTTCCTTGGGGTTTAGCCGCTATGGTTGGCACAAGCGTATGCCTAAGGCATGTAAGGGACGAGGCTATTTTTGATTCGATTAAAAAGCATCGGGTCACTCATTTTTGTGGGGCGCCGGTTGTATTAAATACCTTGATCAATGCAGCTGACGACCTAAAAGCGGGCATTGAGCACCATGTGTCAGCCATGACTGCAGGGGCAGCGCCGCCGGCAGCAGTAATTGCTGGTATGGAAAAAATGGGCTTTAGTGTTTCCCATGTTTATGGTCTAACTGAAACCTATGGGCCTTGTGTAGTTTGTGCGCCGCAGGATAGTTGGTCAGATCTCAGCATCGATGATCGTTCTGAACTATTGGCTAGGCAGGGAGTGAGAGCACCGCTGCAAGATGAGCTTATGGTAGCGGATCCTGAAACGCTGAAGCCGGTGCCAAAAGATGGCACTACAATGGGAGAGATTTTCATGCGCGGTAATTTGGTAATGAAAGGTTATCTAAAAAACCCAAAGACTACAGAGGCATCTTTTGCGGGTGGTTGGTTTCACTCTGGGGATTTAGCGGTATGGCATGCTGATGGCTATGTTCAGATTAAGGATCGTTCTAAGGACATTATAATTTCTGGTGGAGAGAATATTTCTTCGTTGGAAGTGGAGTCAGTATTGTTCAAACATCCAAAAGTTCTTGAGGCGGCAGTGGTCGCCAGTACAGATGAAAAATGGGGAGAAGTGCCCTGTGCATTTGTTAGTCTCAAAAGCGGTGAAGAACTCGATGCCATTGAGCTAGTGGCTTACTGCAGAGAAGAGCTGGCAGGATTTAAAATACCCAAAAAAGTCGTGTTTGGCCCTATTGATAAAACCTCTACCGGTAAAGTACAAAAATTCCTGCTGCGCGAGCGAGCAGAGCTTGCGGACTACGTAAGCGGCAAGGCGAAGAGTTAACTCATGCATAAATTTATTAACGATAAGGACACATTGACATATGAACCTTAGAAATCAGAGTGCCATACCTACAAGGTCAAGACTATTGGTTATAGCATCGCTATATTTTGCGACTTGCTTAACGGCGATAACTTTAAATGCAGCTGAAATGGAAGATACTATAGTTGTAAGTAGTAGCGCATTTGATCATCACGGGACTGTTCCCGAACATTACAGTGCGTATGGGGACAACGAATCAATTGATCTAGCTTGGTCTAACCTGCCAGAGGGTACAGTCCAATTGGCATTAGTAGCCGATGACCCGGTAGTGCCAATGCCACAACCGTTTGTTCATTGGGTTGCTTACAATATTCCTGCGGATGCCGGTGGTCTGCCAGGCAATTTGACTAAAGATGCGGTAGTGACTGATGTTGAGGGGCTAGATGGCATGATAAATGGTCTCAATGGTTTGCGCCGGGCAGGGTATTTTGGTCCCCGTCCACCTGCTGACGGCAAGCTTCACGCTTACCATTTTAGATTGTATGCTTTGGATGCTGCGCTAGCTCTACCAGAGGGCCTAAATAAAGAAGAGATGCTGGAGGCTATAGGCGGTCATGTTCTTGCAACGGGAATGCTTATGGGTCATTACCAAAAAGAAGATTAAGCTGCGCTACGGCTTTACTGCGTTTGCGGTAGCAAAGGTTAGGTGCCAGCTTGTATTTGTTGGCGCTGGCATCTGACCGATAATTTTTTCTCCTTTCTTTGTTCATTTTTACTATCGCTTATTTCATCTCTACTTATGCCTTTTAGTGCCGACGCCTAGTTTGTTAAAAGTGCTCGATGATGTTGCCCACTTGCGCGCCTGAATCTATCCTAAGGTTTACTTCTCTGTAGAGATGGATATCCCCTTTGACAATTGAGTCGGCATCAATAATAAGATTGTTAGGTGTGCGGTTGCTGTTAAATAGCCCGGCAAGCCAGGAAGATTTCGATTTAACAATAATGTCGCCTTCGACGGTGCTACCAGAGCGTACTTCAATATCACCATTAGAGGTTTGAACATCTGATCCTACCACCGTGTTTCGTAGGCGTATCTTGCCACCGACCGTTACCACGTGGTCGCGAATGACTGTGCCTGGATTGGTTTTAATTCCTCCACTCACTGTTCTCAGTGAGCCATTAATAGTCACATTTTCGCCAACATCGATGCCTCCGTTTACGGATTCAGCCGTATCTATTTCAGCGTCATCTTCGATATCAATACCGCCATTTACTGTGCCAATTTCAGACGCGATCGCCCCACGTTGAATTCTGATTCCACCATCGACTGAGGATACATTGCCGACGTGCTTGTTTTCTTCAACACGAATACCGCTATTGATTTTTGAAATGTCTTGAACTTCAGTCTCATCGGCATTTGCGTCCAATAAATAGCTGCTTAGTAAAATTGCTAGTGCTGATGCGACACCAAGCCGAACGGTGTGATTTGTTGTGTGCATGTTGCCCCTCTTTTATCTTTTGTCAGTTTTGGGTTTTAGCCCTAGATAATCTTGCTTCTTATTAGACCGAAGCAATAAGCTTGCCAACTAATATTACCGTTATTTATCAATGGGTTAATTTAATAATGAAGACGATCACTGAAGGCAGGCTAAAGCTTCTCGCCACCCTTGTTGGTGAAAACCACGAAAAAATTGGGTTTTTAGTCTGCAAAAGTTGATGTGACTGATTAGCCATTGAACGTTTAGTTCAGCGGTTTGCATTGCAGCATTAGAAATGAGCGCGGCAGTGGATACAGCAGTTTAAACTCCCGCCGTGTTAAGCTTCTCTAAACTATTTTATCCCTCAAAGGAGCTGAAATGTCGGGAGAAATTAAGGTAGATAAAGAGACGCCTATATTTATGAAACCAGGTCACAGTGCAGGTGACCTAGTCGAATCATCTAAATGGAAGGTATTAACTGAAGAGCGAGGGTTAGTGGAAGTTGATGTGCATCTGCCAGATCACTTACGTAATCCTAGGGATCAACTTTTTGGGGGGTTTACTGGTACCTATGTAGATATGATTTCAATCTATACGGTTCAAACGCTTTTCACGGAGAATTCGGAATTCAAATGGTCTTCGACTGTGAATATGCGGATCGACTACTTTGCGCCGGTTCTAGGTCCGCGTTTTCTCCTCAAAGGTGAGCTGATCAAAGACGGCCGGAGCACCTGCTTAGTTGCGACACATTTTACGGATATGGAGGGAAACAAATTGGTCTATGCAATTACGACTCTTAAGAAAGCGCTATAGTCGATGTGATGAGTTTGGACGGAGAACAAAAATGCAGGCGGTGGGAAAAATTAATCGCAGACACCAGCGACTCTCATGTGGTTGGAGAAGTCCGCGTAGACTTTTTTTTTGCGGACATAAAAAGGCCGGGAAACCCCGGCCTTTATTAACCTGCTTTAAAGGATGCATAAAGGTTACATAGAGTAACCTTGCTCATCATGGTCGGTGATATCCAAACCAATCTGTTCTTCATCTTTAGTGACCCGTATGCCGTTAGTCATTAAGCCTACTAACTTAATCAACCAATAGGTAAGCACGGCTGTATAAAGTGCTACTACGACAATCCCGAGAATTTGAACGCCCAGTTGAGACCCCATAGTCATGCCTTGTGCATAGCCATTTCCGCTAAATATTCCCAGGCTATCAGAGACTAAAATAGCTGCGAGAAAGGTGCCAACAATTCCGCCAACTCCATGCACTGGGAAAACATCCAGCGAGTCGTCAACGCGTAACTTTTGCTTTATATAATTAGTGCAGATATAACAAATAATGCCGCCAGTAAGACCAATAATTAGGGCGCCGGCGGGCCCAACTGAGCCAGAGGCTGGAGTAATTGTCGCTAAGCCGGCAACCATGCCGGTGATAGCACCAAGACCACTTGCCTTGCCGTATTTGCGCCATTCGATGATCATCCAAGTAAGCGCGCCTGTGGCCGCTGAGAGGTGAGTGACAAGCATCGCCATTCCTGCAGCGCCGTCAGCTGCAAGTGCGCTACCTGCGTTAAAGCCAAACCAACCAACCCACAACATGCCCGCGCCGGTAAAGCTCATGGTCAGATTGTGAGGCATCATAGGCGTTTTCAAGAAACCATCTCGAGGCCCTAGAACAATTGCGAATACTAACGCGGCGACTCCAGCGGTGATATGGACTACTGTGCCGCCGGCAAAATCTATCAAGCCAAGTTGTCCTAGCCAGCCGCCGCCCCATACCCAATTTGCAACTGGGAAATAAACAATTAAAGTCCACAGCACGCTAAAAATAAGCATTGAAGAAAACTTTATACGTTCGACAAAGGCACCCACGACTAATGCCGGAGTAATAATGGCAAATGTCATTTGAAAAGAGGCGAATACCGTTTCTGGAATATCACCAGTCATGGAATCGACGACTACGCCGTTGAAAAACATTTTACTCAGGCCACCCCAATAAGCGGATTCGGATGGGCCGAACGCAATACTATAGCCAACAACGAGCCACAGCAGTGAAATGACAACCGCCACGGAAAAACATTGCATCAATACAGATAATACGTTCTTAGTTCTTACCAAGCCTGCGTAAAACAGCGAAAGGCCAGGGAGCGTCATGAAAAGAACGAGCGCGGTTGAGGTGAGGATCCAGGCGGTGTTTGCTCCGGATAGCCCATCTTGAGCCGATGCCAGTGAAGGCAGCAGTGCTAAAGCTAAACCCAATAACGTCAATACTTTGGTTTTATTGTTCATCGATTACACTACTCTTCTACAAAGCATCATCGCCGGTTTCGCCGGTGCGGATACGAATGGCCTGCTCTAGGTTGGTGACAAATATTTTACCATCGCCGATTTGGCCGGTGTTCGCAGCGGAACATATAGCTTCGATCACCTGTTCAGCTATGCTATCGGATACCGCGACTTCTAATTTTATCTTAGGTAAAAAGTCGATTACATATTCAGCGCCACGATAGAGTTCTGTGTGTCCTTTTTGACGACCGAATCCTTTGACTTCGGTTAATGTAACTCCATTCACCCCGACCTCTGACAGTGCTTGGCGAACATCATCAGATTTGAAAGGTTTGATAATTGCGCTTATCAATTTCATTGTTCTTCTCCTGCGGTGGATTGGCTAGCAAAAAAGCTGAGCTAGCGGATAATCGCTGTCCCCGTGAATTTTAAGCCACTTGCTGAGGTCAGTTCAAGGCCAGAAAATTTTAGCACGTCATCATTAAAATCGCTATGTAGCTCATCGATTCGGAAGGTCTGTGAGTGTGCTTAGCAGTCGAATAAAAGGGCCGTCATGCTAGGGAGGTAGGGGGTTGATTTTCACACTTTAAGAGGAAGGTTTGTTGGGCCATGACCTGCCTTCATTGATCTGCTTTGCGCTGTGTTGGTCAGAAATAAAGAGGATTGCTTGTGCCGCTATTACCTTTGGCAGTAAAAGTAGAGAAAAAAGAAGAGAGAGCAGAAGAGGTGCTAAGGGAGAGGTTAGGCTGCAGGTTAATGAAGAAACTAAGGGGTAGACTCAGAGATAGACGAGAGGGAAAATGTCAATCTGTTACGTTTTCACCGCGCTTCTTCAGCAGGCTTCCGCGCAGGTGCCACCAACAGTGATTTCGCTTATTTAGATTCGGCCGGTGTGGGATTTATCAGCTCAGGTGGATAGTGGCCTAATCCGCCTAAAGATCGACTTTACTGTTCAGTTGGGGCGATCTCATCTTGCAAAATATATTCCAGAGAGCTTCTTTTTTTACTCCAGTGTGATGCCAATAACGAGCCGCTAATATTATGCCAAACGCTGAAAAGAGCACCAGGCAAGGCGGCCGTGGCAGAGAAATACTGAAGAGCCAACGCTACCCCCAGGCCTGAGTTTTGCATACCAACTTCTATGGCAATGGTTTGGCTTCTTCTTAAGTCGAATCCGAACAACCTACTAATATAAAAGCCGCCCATCAGGCCGCCTACGTTATGTAAAACTACCGCCAACATTGTCACCATTCCGATGTCGGTGAGCCGCTCGGCGTTGAGTGCAACTATGATCGAAATAATCATTAGTATTAAGGCGATGGCAATCGTAGGAAGAAGGAATTCAATAGTCGCTACTTTGGCTGGGGCAAAGTGATTGAGAGCACCTCCTATGATTAGAGGAAGTAGGACTATCTTAAGCATCGTCAGTAACATGCCAAGAACATCAACGCTGACCGACTCAGAGAGATAATAGGCCGCTAGCGCAGGGGTGAGGATAACGCCAACCAAGGTAGATGCTAAGGTCATGCTTATGGATAGGGCAAGCTCACCTTTGGCCAAATAGCAAATCACATTAGAGGCAGTGCCGCCGGCGCAGCAGCCAACCAAAACCATGCCCACGGTCAACTGGTTTGAGAGCTGGAGCATAGCGGACAAAGTCAGAGCGAGTACCGGCATTAAGACAAACTGCAGTGCCACCCCAACCAGCACTGGTTTGGGTTCTTTAATGATTTGTAGAAAGTCATCTGTTTTAAGATTTAACCCCATTAGAAACATAACTAGCCCTAACAAAGGAATAATGCTGGATTCGAAAGCTGAGAAGAATCCGCTTGAGAAGAATGCTGCGACTGAAAGCAAGGCTGCCATAAGGGGAAAAAGTTGGTTGAATTTAGAAAGCATGTGAGTCCATTGATGGTTTTTTGATCAGCTATAGGGGTGTCTTGGTTTCGATTATATGATGTTTTCGACAGTAAGCGGCTTTCGTTAAGCTTTGATTCAGAAAAACTTGGTTATGGTGTTCTGTCTGAACTGTAACTATTTACGCAGTGCAGCGTCTCTATAGAGATAGGCTGGCAGATCCAGCTTTTTCAGTTTGCTACTTGATAAGGTCAACGAGGGATAAAAGGGATGATTAAAAGCATAATAGCAGTTGCGATGGGTTTAACGCTCACCGGGTGTTTGGTTACGGTCGATTCAAATTCAAGACCAATCCATACTGTTTGGGATGACGGCGATATTACTAGGCTTGAGTTAGGCAGCAGTAATCAAGAATGGGTGCAAAATTCTTTTGGGGAGCCAGTGTCCAAGTTGAACTATGCTGATGGATCTGAAATTTGGAAATATCGAAATCGATCCGAAAAAGATATGGAAGTTGGTCTTTTTCTCGTGTTCTCAGTGGATATTGAATCAGAGCGAGTCGAAACCTTGTCAATCGAGTTTTTGGACGGGTTGGTAAGCAATTACTGGGTTGAGGAAGTTCGTTACTAGCGTAAAAACTTTTTCAAGCCGCAACAGTCGTCACTTAGCTGAGGGCTGTTGCAACTTTCCCAGCCAGGCATCAAAGTTCTCCCAATCCAACTCAAATATGTGTTTTTCGCCAGGCATCAGTGCAGCATCAACGTTGCCGCCAGCGCTATGAAGCACATCCACCATGGTGGGAAGCTGCTTGTTCCATCGGAAGCTGTCATTTTCACCAATTCTAAGGTAAATGGGTAGTCCATCGAGATCTTTGAACTTTGATGGGTTCCAAATACGCCCAGGTGTCGCAATCACTCCCGCATAAAGAGACGGAGACTGGGCCGCTATCGCTAAAGCGGCACTGCCGCCACCAGACACCCCTACTAAGAGTGGCTTGCGAGGATCGAGGTTATGGCTGGTATGGATGAAATCAACGAGCTTGGGTAGGGCAGGCGAGTTCTCAACAAAATACTTTCTTCCTTTCGGAGAAATTGGCACTGCTATAGCCCAGCCTCTACTGACCATTTCCTTGCCGATCCAATATTGAGCTTGAGCCATGTATTCGTCATTTGAGCCTCCCGAGAGCAGTATTGCCAGTCGTGGGGTCTCAAATTCTGCTGCAGGGGCAAAATAATAGAGTTTGATGGCGACGTCATCATTGATGAACACTGTTTCTTCCGCTGCTTGGCTAGTTGCAAACAGAGGCAATAGTAGGAGAAAGAAGAAGATTTTAAGGTTTCGCATTAATCTGGGGCTGCTGGCAAGTTAGTTGATTACTATTAGTGTATCAAAATGACTAAAACACACCTCACCTAATGAGATAAAGTAACGTTTTTTCCAGTTTGATTTTTCAGTTTGATTGTTTTTCGAAAAAATCGAAGTGTTCTGTAACTTTCTTTCACCCCCCCCGTCTTTATATACAATGTTAACGCAATACCAACAAGTCATGAATCAGCACAGGCAAAGGGTTTTCTCTTTTGCCTACTACAGCCTGCGCGTTAAAGCCGATGCGGAGGATGTGACTCAAGAGGTTTTTGTCAAGCTCTGGCAAAACTGGCAGAAGATCGATCACTTGAAAGTCGGGGGCTGGCTTATGCGAGTCGCTCATAATGCAGTCATTGACCACGTCAGGCGTCAAAAGCCTCGCGATGATGGGGTGGACAGCTATGCCGAAGTTGAGCAACAGGCATCGGAAAGTGTAGAGGGGGCTGAACTTGATCAAGAAGTTTGCAGAGTTCAAATAATGAAGGCTATACACGCTTTGGAAGATCCGTTTAAAAGCATCGTCATCATGCGCGACATACAAGGGGCTAGCTATATGGATATTCGAGAGAGTTTGGATATCAGCGAAAGTCAGGTGAAGGTTTATTTGCATCGCGCCAGACGAAAACTGAGAGAAAATACGGCTTTAAGAGATTTATTTAATAGTTCAGTGCCCGGGACAGCAGAGTCCGGTTACGTTCATGGAACAGCCAATTGAGCAAAATTATGCAGACATCTCCTGATTCCCAATGTTATTTCGTTCAACTGCAGATCGATAGCTTTCTCGACGGAGAGCTTGTGGTTGCCCAGTTAGAGGTGTTCATGGGGCATGTTCATTCCTGCGCAGCTTGTGCCAAGGAACTGCATTTTGCTCGTAATTTGCACGATGCGGTGATGGATCTACCAATGATGGATTGCAGTGACCTGGCATTAGAGCCGGCCCATAGAATTTCGCAGCATGAGCGCCAACCAGAACCTTTACCCATGCGGTCGCCGGGGAGTTTTTGGCAGCCAGTTAATGATTGGTTGTCAGCTATGCCATTATCACTGCGATTCGCGGTTCCTGCTTTGGCATTCGCCGTAGTAGTGATGTCAATGAGTGGTCAACTGCTGGAGACCGATGTTGCATTACCGAGTCAGCAAGCCGCGAATACGACTGCCGATAGTTACAGTTCAGAGGAAATCCAAAAAGCTTTACTGGATCTGAATTTAGCAATTGAGTATTTAAATGACGTCAGCAAGCGCACTGAGGTCATGATTGGTGAGCGCTTTGTGGTTACACCTTTGCAAGAATCACTTAATGCATCGTTTGATCGCCCGCGCTTAAACCGACGTATTGGGGGTCGGGTATTGCGAAACGATCCGATTTAGATCGGATTTAAATTATTTTGCCGATTTAATCGGTTCCGCCAGAAAACGAGGTATCAATATGAAAATTATTAAAAGAGTACTAGTGCCATTAATCATCTGCGCTTTTGCTCCCTTCGCAGTTGCGGCAGATAGGTCTGTTGACAACCACCCCGGATTCGTAGATTTCTCCACGCTGACGTCCATAGCAAATGTTGAGCCTAAGGTTGAAGTGAGCCTTAAAGCGCCGTTGTTGAATATGATGACAAATTTAATACGGACTGAGGATGAGCAGGCAGCAGAGTTCATTTCCAAATTGCTGCGGGTTACGGTCAATGTTTTCGAAAGTGATGCGATTAATATAGATGAAATATCTGCATCAATGAATCAGACAGCAAAGGAGTTGGATGCGAAAGGCTGGGAGCGTGTGGTTCGAGTGCGTGAAGATGACAGCCACGTTGATATTTACTTCCGACTTTCGGAAAACGCTGAGCGGATTCACGGAGTCGCGATAATGGTGGCTGAGCCTAGAGAGATTGTTTTAGTGAATATAGTGGGTGATATCAGCACTGATGATATTAGCGCTCTTGGCCGCCGTTTTGACATAGTCGAGCTTACCGACATAGAAATAGAAATAGATTAAGTTAATCGGCGGGCGCCAGTTTATGAAAAGGTTAGGGATAGCGTTATTCATGGTTATGTCGACAGGCTGCATGTCCTTCTCGGACCGGCCACTGCGCCTCATAAGAAACGCCATACTTGAACAAAACCCTGGCATTACTTTGGAAAAGGAAGTCGCCGTTAATGTTGGCGGGGTAATGTTCAACGTTCTAGATGTACTGAGTTTGGGTGGTCAAGGTTTATCTGAAATCGATAGAGTTCACATGGCCGCTTATAAAGTGCACGGGCTAGAAACAGATAGGAATTTTTCCCGCCAAACCTTCCAAGACAGTTTGCTAGAAAAAGATGCCAGCCTTTGATGGGAGCAAATAGTTCGAGTCAGGGATGATGGCCAAAACGTATGGGTGTTTGCGGGCTTGGATTTGGCAAGGAATAGCTTGGAGGCTATATCTGTGTTTGTCATGGAGCATGACGAATTAGTGTTGATAAGCATCGGCGGCGACATCGATAAGATGATGAACTACGCTTTGGAATCAGCCCATGGGCGTCGCGATGACAGCCGCGCGGGTTGAGTTTGTTTGGGTTTATGGAAGATTTAGCGGCTTCTAAGGTCTCTTAAATGATAGCCCCCTCGCTAGCGGCGACTGCAGAGCAATGGCTATCAACACGCTAACAAAGAACTACCAAAGGCCTCCTGATAAGCTATTCGAGACCTACTATTTCCATTCTTTCACTGCTCGCAACGGCAACGGATAGTCCTCCAATAGTGATAAAAGATTTTTCACGTAGCTGGTATTTGTAGACGTCGTAGCTGACCGGTTCGATCTGACTATCTCGATATAGGTTAATGGTGAGGACGCTGTGATCGTCTTGCCATTGGAAATAGTACATTGCGCCACCGATGCCGGCGGTTAACAGCAAAAATAAGTAGGCTCCGAGCTGCATATCCTTAGACAACTGGCCTTTTTCAGGGCCTTTGGAAATAGCCCCGTTTGGTTTCGGTGTCTGGGAAGCCTTAGCCCGCTGATTGTTCTTACCCTGATTGGAGCTTCTCTGCCGCAGAACTATAACAGCGACAGCAATGACAAAAACAGTGATGATAAATTTACTAAACATAGCTGTATAGCGGCACCGCTGGAACTTACTTGGGCCTTAAGCCGGCAGATTGTTGGAGTTTTAGGTGCTCAATTGAGATTTTGGCTTCTTTGAGAAATAAGTTCTTTGAGAAGTCCAGCTGGGAAAATGTGCTATTGTGCGAGGCATAAAAAGAATAGCTTAGCCGCAACAAAACGGTCATGGCTACGGTCATATAGCCATGAGTAGGAACTATAGCCAATTGAGTAATACTCCAGCTGAATCTTCCCTGTCTTTAAAGGCAGCAAGCGCGCCTCCGTACGTACCTCCAGGAATGCCCCCCCTCGACCTGAGTGGGAGGTCCACATCTTTTTTTGAGTTCTGGCCTATCTGGCTGGTTTATCTTCCTGTGGTAGTGCAATGGATTCTTCTTTCTGTTCGTTACAGGAGCTTGAGTTTGCCATTGCTGGCTAATCCCGCAATCCCGTTATCGGGCATGGTTGGGGTCGCTAAATCTGCTGTTTTTGATGTCGCGGGAGAAACGGCGCGGCAGTGGATTCTACCTTGGATGCTCTATGAGGTCAGTGCTGAAGATGCAACTGTTCAAACTAAAGCGGTGCTTCAGCTTTTAGATCAGCAAGGTTTTACGCTTCCAATTGTGGGCAAGCCCAATGTTGGTTGTCGAGGAGCTGGGGTAAA
>MDTF01002968.1_pt1 | contig 11956 bp, 1 predicted proteins | sample 811191 | NCBI WGS metagenome assembly MDTF01 (sample SAMN05326649, study PRJNA326480) | marine metagenome | isolation source: seawater | place: Southern Ocean | collected 2011
AACGGCTCGAGGCGTTCCCCAGGCGCGATGCACATGCAGCATCGCGCGGGTACCAGCCGAACAGTGTCACGCGGTGAGCCGCAGGAAGCCCACCGAACCCCTTGTCCCTGGACCCGGGTGGGTGGGTGGGAAATAGCCCAGCGGACGTTGAGGGCCGCGGGCGTACGAGGACGCCGCAGCCGCAGGCGTGGCGTAGGAGCAGTGGGTGCGCCGTAGAACGGCGCGTAAGGGCGGCGTGAGCGGCCGGAGGGCCTCGCGCCGTCGGGACTCGGTAATAGTTAGACGGCGACGAGGGTAACGAGGCGGCGATTTCGGTGGGTAGGTGGAGGGAGTCGACGGTTAGACGTCCAGCGCGAGCTCCTGCAAACAACCGATCAGAAAGAACGGCGTAGAGTCGCTGCACGCACAGGCGTGGCAGTGGCCTGGCGCCCTGGATGCATCCGAGCAAGCTCGCGAAAAATCGGGGGCGGCACAGTGGGAAGTGCGGTGAAAAGGCATGACGAAGCCGCCACAGCAGTGGCGTAACCCGGCAGCAAACCGCCTCCAACGAGGGTGGCGGGCGATGGACAGACAGGGGGAAGTACGTTAGCAGCGCAAGCGCGCGCCCTGGGTACTCCCGGTCGAAGTAAGTGGTTCTTCTCGCCGAAGACGAGGTAGAAATGAATAGAGTATGCGTGCCGCCGGAGAGGCGGCGCAGCACGCGTCACACGAGCGTTCCAGCTCGTAAGCTCACAAAGAGTGATGAGCTACACGATGTGCCGGGCCGGTGGCCCGATCACATGTCCGCCGAAGAGCGCGCAGCCGACGCGCTCAGACCCAGCAGCGCGTCGGCCAACCCAAGGAAGGCCTTCTGCTGCTCCTGCGAGACATCGAGGTTGGGCAGCCGCGGCACGATCGACGAGTCGACCCTGGAGTGGAGCGCCTGCCCGCCCCAGTCGGCCCAATCATCGTCGTTAACGCGCGCGTAGATCTCCAAGGACTCGTCGCCGCGCCAGCGCAGCATGCGCTTAATTAACCAGCGCTGCGCCCCGGCCGCGAGCAGCGCGCATGCCAGGAATATGCGGAAGCTGTGTACGGAGTACGACCGGGCGATCTCCTCCGTCATAGCCGAGTTGCCGCAAATCAGTAGCAAGAGGAACGCCGCGTCGACCTGACCGGCGGTGAAGAACTGGCCACGCGCGGGACCGAACAGGGGCGTCGCGAGCCGCTCCGTCACCGGGACGGCGGCGAGGACCTCGAGCTCGGCGAGCCTGCGGCATGCGCAGCGACCGGTGCGCCGCCAAGCCAGGAACGACGGCGTTGCCGCGAAGAACGCGCCCACCGGATCGTTCTTGGCTATGCCATGCGCCAGCAGCACGCCATCACCCTCGCACATCTGCGCAAGGGCGTCTGGCGTAATCTCGTCGGGGTTCAGCATGCGCCCTCCGATCTTCCAAGTGAGGGACGCGAAGGTGAAACCGTTGCGCCCCTTGTCGCCCGACACCTCGTCCTTCCTCTCGCCAGACTCGCCGAGCGTCGCGAAGAGCGCGAGCATGGCGACCCAATAATACGCCGCCCTGCACACCACGAGGCCGGCGCGCTCAGCGCCGTCGGGTGTGCTCAGCATGCCGTCGATGAGGGCGTTGTTGAGCGGCAGCTTGCGGTCCGGCACCAGCGACTGCACCCCGTGCTCGGCGATGTAGATGCGCATCATGCCCTTGACGGCGAGCAAGACCAGGTCGAGCGACACCATCGAGATCATCCGCGTGCGGTGGACACGCCGCACCGCCTGCAGCTTCTTGAGCGCGCTGCGTGGGTCGGGCGCAGGGTCCGAGCGTTTGCGAGGCTTCATGCGCGAGTACAGGTGGATGAGCGCCATGCACATGAGGAGCACCTCCTCGCGGTGTCCCTCCTGGTCGAGCCCCGAGTTGGCCGCGGCGTCCGTGCGCCACGGCGAGGTGCCCATCGATCGGCAGAACTCGGCCCAGCACTCGAAGTGGCCCTTGTCCGCTGCGCTAGTCGAGGGGGCGAACCCCTGCTCGATCACGCCAAAGACGCGCCGCTGCTGCTCCTGCAACTCCTCGGGGTTGTTGGGCAGAATGGCGAGGCCCCGCGCCCGGCGCGAGGCGCCGGCCACATCACCGCCCTCCACCCGACGCACGGCCGTGGCCAGCACGGGGATGCGCGCAGCGACGTTACGCGTCGACGGTGCGAACCGCTCAGACGCAGCCGACGCAGCCGGCGGCGGGAACGCCGACGACGGGCGCCAGCGGGCGGCCGTCGGCAGCGCCACCGGCCCCACCCTCGGCGTGCGGTTGCAGGCCACCGCCTCGAGGTTGTGCGCCGCGGCGCGCCCAGCGCAGACGGGGAGCGGCGGCGGCCGAGTCCGACGTTGCACGCCGCCCTGGAAATCTAGGCGGAGCGGCGTCACGTCAAGCGGGCACGGCCGTGCCAAGCAGCGCGTCGGCAGCACCGGTGCAGAGGCCGCGCGTAGCGCGCGAAACGGCGCCGTCACCACCGCCGGCGGCAACGACCGCGCGCGGCGCACGGGTGAGGGCGGCGCCGCCCGCGGGGGCGACGCCGGCGGAGACACCCGCGCCGCGGCGGTCGCCACCGAGATCGAGCGGGCGGCGCCCGCCACGACCAGCGGGAGCGCCGCGGAGAACGGCGTGCGAGTCGCGCGCACATAGCGGCAACGCGACCTGAGCCGCAGCCACACGGCGCGCGACGCGCGCCCCACACGAGCCAGCGTGTCAGCTAGACCGCGCGCCGCGCGCCTTGCGCCGAGGACGAAGCCCTCGAGGCTCGTCGGCGCGCGACTGACGCGGCCCCGCGCGTGCGGGTCATTCTTTGACACGGGCGGCAGGCACACGACGCTGAGCCCGTCCGGAGAGGCGCGCCACGCCTCCCGAGGGGTCACCTGGCTCTTCCACGTCCGCGCCGGCCGGGGCGGGCTCGGGCCGATTTCGTCGAGACGCGGCTGCTGAAACGCGAGCATCTCGATGACCAGGTTGGGCAGGTCGTCGCACGAGCCGCCGTCATATCCCGACTGCCCTGCCGACGGTGGCGAGGGCGGCGCCGACGACACCCGCGGCGCCTCCTCCCGGAGGCAGACCAATTCGGAGCAGCGCTGCCGCCGCGTGCCAGGCCCACCAAAGCGGGGCTTGTCGCGGCAGTTGGCGCAGTCGCCGCACGGCGTCGCGCGGCATCCGTCACAATCGCACAGCGGCCGCCGCGGCCCGGCACGGCGCGGCGGCGCCGACGGCGCGCGCGTCATCTCGACCCGCGGCTCCACGTGGGCGAGCGCCGCGCTGGGTAGTGGCGGCCGCGGGTTGGGCGAGACGCCGTCGAGCAGAATAGCCGTCGCCAGCTCGCCGCCCTCCGCGCCCAGCCTCTCATTGGCCACGGCGGCTGCAAGGGCGACCTTGCCGAGGAAGCCGCAGTGGGGCGTCGAGGTCGAAGCCGCTGCTAGCGTCACGCTCGCATCCGAGAGCCACACGTGGGAAGTACTTGGAGCGACATGGGAAGTACTTGGAGCGACATGGAGAGCACCGAGCGCTAGCGCCTCCTCCGGCGGCTCAAGCGGCAGCGAAGGGCTCGCTGCGTGCACCTGTGCCGCAATCGCGAGCGCTCCCGCCGCGAGCCGGTCGCGCGAGCTGGTGCCTGCCGCCAGACAGCGCCGGCCAGGCCCCAGCACGGCCTCGCCACGCCCGCTGGTGCCGACGACGGCTTTGCACGCGCTGCGTTTGGTGCGCCCGGTGCAGGCCACGCCGTCTAGGATCGTGACCTCGAGCTCGGCGTCGGTAGACTCCACGTGCCACGTCGCACTCAGACGGGGGGGCACAAGCGCCGTCGCCACAATTTCGCCGCAGTCACGAATTCCGCAATTCGAATCTATGAATTGCTGATTGTTCGGCTCGACGATCGATTCGACGTCGAACCCTTCGCTTGCTGCAGCGGCCCGCGGGAGGTCGCCTGCGCATTCCTGCTGCGGCAGCTGGCCTGGATGTAGCGGCACAGGGTGCGGCGCGGCCGCGTTCGCCGTAAGGTGGGGCGCGTCCGTGGCGTTCGCCGCGGTGGCGCCAGACGCGAAAACGTCAGGTGGAGAGGAGCCCGACGCGAACACGTCGTGCGCGAGAACGCTCTTGTCAATCGACGCCATCTTTTCGTCAGTTGGCTTCAGGTTGCTGGAGCTCCGGTTGGCCTCCTCAGATAGTTTGTGCGCATCCTGGTTGGCGCCCGCCGCGGCCGCCGCAGCTGCTTCGAAGCGTGCGAGCATCTTGTCCGCCTCGAGGCGCGCTGTGCGCAACGGCCCGAGGCTCTCGCAGTCGCCCGAGCTGCCAGAGAAGGGGCTGAGCCCCGAGCTCGCCGAGTTGAGGTAGGAGAGGCCCAGCTGCATCTCGACCGGCGTCATCGATCGTGCGAGCGAGTCGCCGCCCCTCGCAGCAGCCGTCGTGTCGCGGCCCTGTGTGGGCGCGGCCATGGCGAGCAGCGTCGTCGCCAACAGCGTCGAGCGCGAGGGCGGGCGATGTCCACCCCGCGCCGCACGCCGCTCAGCGCGCGCCGCCAGGAGCGCCTCCGATTCGGCCGCCGCCTCGGCGCGCGCGGGGGCGCCCATCGAGCGCCACATGGCAACCGTGTCGCTCATGATCTTCTCCATCTGCGGCGTGACGTTCACCATCTGCGCCTTGAGCCCCATGTGCTGCATGAGCGCGTTGAGCTCCGCCGTCTTGGTGCGGCTCGCGGCGTCGGCGATCGGGTTGTAGGGACCGTTCTCGTGTGAGACGAAGAGGGTCGGGGCGAGGATGCGATACTCCTCGAGCCCGAGGAGCAGCGCGTGCAGGTACTGCATGATGGGCGAAGAGGCCTTGCCTGCCATCACCGTCGGCACTACGAGTGCGTCGAGCACCAGAAGGGTAGTGAGGCCGACGCACATCGCGCCAAACAGCAGCACGTTGAAAATGCCGCCGAGGAATTCGAGCGCGACGATGGGCAGCTCGAGGTGCTCCTGCGTGAGCGGCAGAATGAAGATGTGCGCGTACAGGTTGCCCGCGATCGCTGGCTCGCCTGCACCGAGCACGCACGCGTCCGAGTGCAGCACGTGCACGATCTCGGACGCGACGGGGCGGAGCACGTTGAAGATCGACGCGAGCGCCGTGTTGCCCGAGCGCAGACGGAGCGCCTTGAGCCAGCGCTGCAGCGCTTCCTCGGCCGGTGGCACCATGGGCACGACGGCGTCCTGGCCCAACCCTGCGCGGCGCGCCTCGTCGAGCGCCGCGTATAGCCCGTACATTTGGTGGTAGGGGATCATGAGGACCATGACCAAGTGGTTAAGCATGCCCACCAACTTGACGTAATCGGCCACCGTCATCGTGCCGTTGAGCGCAGACTCGATGTCGCACGTTGTGCGGTGCACCTTGGCCGGGGGCACGTATGCAAGCAGACCCACCACCAGCGCGTGGGCGCCGAGAAACGGCACCGAGACGCCGAGGTGGCGCTTCTCAGCGATAGCCATGAGCACGTTGAGCCCGTCGGGGCCCAGGTGCAGGGTGTGCATGACGAGGAAGCGCACCATGCCGGCGGCCCCCATCACGACGTTGCACAGATCGTCCGTGTAGCCAAGGCACGCGTGCATGCGCGCCTCGTCACGGCCGGTGGTCCGCCCGAGCGCGCGCCGCGATTCGCGGAACTTGCCGAACTTGGGAAACTTGCGCTCGAGCACGCGTAGGTGCGGTTCCTCGGCCTTGCCGAAGCGGCGTGACTCAGCGCACTGCATCTCGCCGAGCAGCCGCTGGCACCAATTCGAGGAGGGCGAAACGCCCATCTCGAGGCAGCGCGCTTCGACGGCGATGAGGGCGGCGTCGATGTCGCCTCGGTCGAGCGCCGTGGGGTCAAGTCGAAACATGCCCGCCTGCGCCATCGTAACCGTCGACAGCACCCACTGATGGAACCAGGAGTGGCAGTCATTGGTGTTAACAAACACCGGGCAGCCGCAGAGGTTCGCGCCATAGCAGATGATGCACAGCGTTACGAGCAGGTCGCTGAAGAAGGCCTTCAACTCGGGCGGCCACGACCAGCGACCGCCCGCCCAAGACGGGGTCGCATAGGCGGGCGTCGGCTCCACCAGTCCGGCGACGAACGAATCGTGCTGGCCCGGCTCCTCCAGGCGCCGGCGCAGAGCAGGCGTGTAGCGCAGGTGCGCCGCGGCCGCGGGTGAGCGCAAGGCGGCGCGGAGCGCCTTCGAGGCGTGCACGCCAGTGGCAACGTTGAGGGGCACCACTGGCTGGCGCCCAGCCGTCGTCGTCATGTCGGGGGTGGTGGGGCAGCACACCTCCGCCGCCGTCTGATCGCTAGCGGCGAGCGCCGAGGCCACAACCGTCGCGAGCTCGGCCGGGTACGGTGCAGCCGGCTCGAGCGTGCCCCGCCCGCGGCGACTGCGCGTGGAACGCGCCACGTGGGTGCCACTCGTGCAGCTGCACGTCCGCCCTGCGAGCGCGCCCATCCGCGCGGCGGCGAGCGGCGTCGCGAGGAAGCGCGTCCATTTCAGCAAGCGGCGCCCGCCCGCGGCGGAGCCAAAGGCGCAGTGCGGCGCGATGTATGAGCACAGCGGGCGTCCACGCGCCGCCGCGTGCCGCTTCACTGAGATCAACGGCGCGCTCTCCCAGGCCGAGGGTAGGCGCGCGAGCGCCGCCTCGAAGGCGGGCGAAGCCGCGTCGGAGCGCGACGCGGCGCACTCTACGATGAGCTCGCCACCCTGGTCGAGTTGCGAGCGCGCCGCCCTTGCACAGAACGCGAGAATCGTGTTCTCGGCCGCCAGCTGGCTGGCGCGCCAGGCCGGCAACCCCGCCGCCCCATCAGGCGCGGCGCGGGTGCGCAGCAGGCAGCGCGCCTCTCCGTCGCCCCCGATGGACGCGCCGAAGATGGTCGAGGGCACGGCGATGAGAACGCCGTCAAACTCGCCCGACGCGATGCGGGCGAGCATGCGGCCCCGCACCTCGGCGTCGCCGAAGTCAGAGCCATCGGCCTCAAGGCCCGACGAGACCACCGTCCAGCCTTGGGCTTCCGCCGCCGCGGCGAGCACCGCCGTGGCCCCACAGAAGAGGTGCAGCATGCGCCGCGTCCGCGGCGCCGCCGCGTGGTGGGCCGCCCGGCGGCGCACCTTCCGAGCGGCGGCGTCCGTCTCGACCGCGTCAACAGCCGTGCCGTCCGCCGAGTGCCCGACCCAGGGCGCGACCGTGAACGGCCTCTTCGGTCGGGAGCGGCGCCCGTGGCGCCGCAGCCACTCGATCGCCGCGGCGATCGACAGCGTGAGCAACAGCCGCCGCGGGCTGCCGAAATCCTGGATCGAGCGCCAGCGGTCGGGCTCCAGCTTGCGCGGCACGCAGCCGCTCGAGTTGGTGCGCCACGGAAAGCTCGGCAAGTCGAAGACGCCCTCGTCGAGCCGCTCCATGGCGTAGAACTCGAACCACCCACGTTTCTCCATCTTAGCGACGTCGCTGTGCGCGGACATGAAGCCGACGTGGCTTGCCGAGAAGGAGTGGAGTGGCCCCTGCAGCAGCAGCTGCGGCTCGACGTCGGCCATGTACGAGGCACCGTGGGTGATCGCCATGTCGTGCAGCGCGTAGTCGCGCGAGTCGTTCTCGTCGAACATGGCGCGCCAGTAGGGGAGGTTTAGGTGCGTCTGGATGGGCTGCGAGCAGTCGAGCAGCGCAAACTTGCCGTCGCGCTTAACCAACACGTGGCCCTGCCTGGCGAGGGCCGCGAGCCATGGCGCGACCATGTCGATGCCGACGGCCACAGACTCGGGCATGTCGCGCAGCACCACCGCCGCCGGCTCGACGCCCTTGGCCAGGCGCCGCATGCAGTCGCGCAGCGCGAAGAGGAACTCGAAGATACACTCGTTGGCGGCGCTGTGAAAACAGTGGTGCCACTCGGTGCAGCCGCCTGGCACGCAGAAGTATGGCGGCGGCTGAGCCCGCGGCGGCATCGGGAGCGACTGCACGAGCCGGCAAAACCCCGGAAACGGGACCCCCGCGATGCGGGCGTCACAAGGGACGGCCGCCTGAGCCAGCGTGCCCGCCGAGATGTCGCCCCAGTTTGGCGGCGCGATGCACCCGCGCCAGCCGCGCAGATGCTCGGTGACGTAAGCCGAGTGGGCGCCGCCGTCGATGGCGTCGGTGAGCGCGTTGCGCAACGCGAGCAGGTCGTCGTCGCAGCGCCGCTTCAGCTCCTCCAGGCTCATGGGCCTGCACGCCGTATGCGACAGCGAGTACTCACTGAGCGGCACCACGGGGGTCGGCCCCATCGAACCCAGCCGCACGCCCATCGCCGTGACGTCGGGGCCCGGTCGCGAGAAGGAGCGCGCACGCGCGACGGCAATGACCGCGAGCCGCCGCAGCTGCGGCTGCGTGATCGTCGTCACGCGCACCCAGCGCAGCGTCGCCTCGGCCGTGTCGGGCGGCGAGTCTTGCGCCACGCACTCGGCGCCGGGCGGCGGGGGGTCCGACACGACGAAACCGGTGACCTCGCCACCGGCGGAGGTGGAATCGGCGTAGAAACCGAAAGGCACCAGGTCGCTGCGCCGCGGGAAGAGCGCATGCGTCCACTTCCACGCCTCCTCCAGCGCGGCCTCACGCCGGCCGTCGCTGCGTGCCCGCAGCGACTCCTCGTCTGTGCCAAAGCAGTGGCTGCGGGGGGTGGTCGGCAGCGCGACGCAGGGCTCGTCGTCCCGTGGGAACCAGATGGGCAGGTACACGTGCCCGCCTGACTCGCAGAAGACCTCGACGCTGCGCGTCGGCGGCGGCAGTGGCATCGGCAGCGACGGCGACAGCGGCGGCGCCGTTGGAGCAGTCTCGGCGCGAGCGCCCGCGTGCGTCGCCGACGAGCTCACGCTGGTGGCCCCGCGCGCCTCGCTGTCTGAGGGCGAGGGCAGGTCGGTCCAGTACGACGGCGGCTCGCCCGCCGCGTCGAGCGTCGGCGTGACGAGCGCCGCTAACGAGAGGCCCGCCGGGACCAGCTCGGGGGCGTCCCACGTACGCGGCTCAAGCACCGGCGCGTCGGGGGCCCATGCCGCCCCGGCGCCGCCGAGGGCGGCGCCGATGCTCTGCAGCGACCTCGGCACCGTCATCGGTGAGCGCGGGGCGGCGCGCGGCACGCGCATTGTGCTGCCCTGCGCCGCGCTTGCCAGCAGCAGCAGCGGTACATACTTGCTGCGCCACCCCGCCGGCGGCCGATGCGCCGACGAGGTTGCTGACTCGTGGCCCAGCCGCGGTTTGCCCTCCTCGTCCACGCAGGGGCAGTTGACCTCGGGGTGTTCACGCGTCGAGAGCCACACTGCTGGGCAGCACTTCTTGCCAGGCCGGCGCGGGTCAGGCAGCGAGCCCGCGTTCGGCTTGGGAACGCCCTCGGCCTCGTAGAAGTCCTTGAGCTGGCATGTCTTCATCTTGCCGCGTCGTCCTATGCGGAGGACCCCCGCCACGCGGCAGTCGACGTGGGATTTCCAGTTGGAGCCGACCGCGTAAGTGTCGGCGCCAACTCCCCCGTCTGCCCCGGGATCCTGCCCGGGCGCGCCGGCCTTGGGCGCCGGCAGGTCGCCCACGACCTGGGGCGTCGGCTCCGGCTTGCCCGCTCTGGCCGCCGGCGCCGGCGCCGCCGAGGGCGGCGCCATGCCGGCCGGCCAGTACGCCGAGCCGATGCCGTTGGCCAGAGCCGTGTCGGCGCCGAGCATCGTAGACATCACACGGGCCAGCGCGTTTTCCATGGGCAGGTCCTGGCGCGAGCGGTTGAGGTCCGCGAGCGCGGCCGAATGCGCCACCACGAAATCGTCGTTGGCGACGGCGCACGGGTCGCCCGAGCCGAGCAGCGACGCGTTGAGCGTCGCCGTCTCCCGCGCCATGCCGTCCATGGCCGACTGCATCACGAGACCGCGCGCCGCCGGCGACCGCGCCGTCGCCTTCTCGTAATAGTCGATCATCGTCGACAGCACCGTGTCGATCGAGCGCGGCCCGCCCAGCGAGTGGCCCCATGCCTCGAAGCACGGGACGAACACGGACTCGAAGCGGCGCACCGCCTCGATGGTCTTGAACTGCTCGCCCGCGGCGAGGAAGTGGATCGGCGACTGCCCGTTGCACGTGCCCTCGACCAGGGCAAGCGCGCGGTGCAGGTCGCACGACGTGAGGCTGCCGGCGCACCAGCCGCCCCAGAGGTCGTGGTTGGGCGGCGGCGTCGGGCGCGGCAGGTCCGCCGACTCGGCGGCGAGAGCCTGCTCAGCGATGACGTGCGACATCGTCGCCGGCCCATGCGGCCGCAGGCGCGTGTAGACCAACGCGATGACCGGACAGTCGCGCGCCGCCGACTTGCGCCCCTGCAGCGCGTGCAGGAACACCATGTGGCCGACGCCACGGTACGCCATGATCGCAAGGATCGTGTCGCGTGGTGGCGTCCCATCGCCGATCTGCGCTGTGACCAGCGCGGCGAAGCGGCAAAACTCAGCGTCGGCGATCACCTCGATGTACGCGTCCGAGTAGAGCTGCGAGTAGCCCAGCGACGCGCCGCCCGCGACGCGCCTTGCGGCATCGTCCGGCGGTGAGGCACCGGCGTCGCCACCTGAGGCGCCGCCGCTTGCGCCGCTCGAGCGGGCCGCCGTCTTCAGCTCGGCCCGGGTACGCAGCTCCCGCACAACCAGGGCCGTGCGATCGACCGCGCCCCTGCCCGCCACCACCGCGTCTCGCAGCTTGGGCATGAGGTACTCCATCGCGTGCGCCGTCGCGCTCACGAGCCCCAGCGTCATCGACGCCGACGTCGAGCCCGTCGCCGCTCGCACCAACTCCGACAGCAGGCCGAGCGAGCCCGCCGTCCCGGCCGCATCGAAGTCGACGCCCACCGCGAGCGCCAACGCCGGGAAGTGCACCAGCATGGGGGCCGCGTTGTGCAGCGTGACGACCGCAGCCCCGGAGGAGCTGCGGGCCAGGGCGAAGATGCGCGACACCGCCAGGCGCACCTCGGGGCGAGTGGCGTAGTATGCGGCGAACTCGTCCGGCTCGGGCAGCAGCGTGCACGTCCAGCGCGAGACCTCCGTCGCGAGCTCCTCTGGCGAGAGCCCCGCCAGGACCGTCGTCTCGTCGTCGGGCATCGCCCGCCGGACGGCGGCGAAGAACGCCGCGAAGCCGGAGTTGCCGCCGCGGATCCCGGCGTGCCCGAAGCGCGGCCACCACGCCAGCTCCAGCAGCGACAGCGGCAGCATCGTGCCGTCCTGGCCCGACATCCCGCCCAACTCCAGGAACTCCGTGGCGGGGGGCGAGAAGGGCAAGGGCGTCGCGACCAACGGCGCGGCCCGCGCCGCCGTCAATGCGACCGCGCAGGCCCTCTCAAAATCGTGCCGCCCCTGGGCGTCTGCAGCGAAGTCCTCGATGCTCACGCGCGCGGGCGGCGGCGGCATCAGCGGCGCCTCGTCGTAATCGGAAAGTACCAGGAGGTCGGCGTCCATCACCAGCAACGCGGGTGGAACGCCTCCCGCCTGCGAGCGCAGCGACGCACCCACACGCATGACGCGCAGGCGCAGCAGCGTGCAATGCATCCGGGCCGCGCCGGCGACATGCGGCAGCACTGCGTCGAGAGCAGCGCCCAGTCGATCGGGCCCGACCAGATACATGTGCAGCGGATACCTCGCGATCTCCGGCGACAGCGAGACGATGCAGCAGCCGATCCAGAGCACGAAGCGGAAGGGGATGAGCACCGTGCCGTCGCCGAGCACGCGCGTCACGTCCGGGCACAGCACGGCGAGGCGTGCACACTGGCCCACAGCAACAAGGTCATGTTCGCCTCGTGCACGTACCAGATCGTCTCCCCGAACGCCCTCTGCGAGAACACGTAGAGACAAGCCCATCGCCGAAGGCGATAGGCTCTCGAAAAGCTCCCTGTAACAAAGCAAGACACAGCACGCAGGACGGCAGTCAGCCAGTCCTCGTGTGTCTCGCAG
>MDTF01005516.1_pt1 | contig 11955 bp, 15 predicted proteins | sample 811191 | NCBI WGS metagenome assembly MDTF01 (sample SAMN05326649, study PRJNA326480) | marine metagenome | isolation source: seawater | place: Southern Ocean | collected 2011
CATTCCATGCTGTCATTAATTCCTCTGAGCATAACATATTCTAAAGTTATTTTTTCTTTAACAACAGAGCTGTAATATTTACACTGTTCTATAAGATCTTTAATTTTAAATTTTTTATTTATAGGCATAATCATTTCTCTAATATCATCTGTTGGTGCGTGAAGTGATAAGGCCAAATATGTTCCTATTTCGTTAGCAGCTTCAGGAATTTTGTTAGCAATTCCTGCTGTTGATACAGTTATTTTTTTAGGTCCATAATTTAAGCCTTCTTTATTTTTTATAATTTCAATGGCTGTTTTAACGTTATCATAATTATAAAAAGGTTCTCCCATTCCCATAAGAACGATATTAGTTATTTTTTTTTTTTTCATCCCAATCATTAAGTTGTTCTTTTGCGATCACTACTTGATTTACTATCTCGCCAAAGCTTAAATTTTTTACTAATCTCTGAGTGCCAGTATGACAAAATCTGCAATTTAAAGTACAGCCTACTTGTGATGATATACATAGTGTTGCTCTAGTTTTTTCAGGAATATAAACACACTCAACTTCATTTCCGTCAAAAAGTTTAATTAACCATTTTATTGTACCGTCATTTGAGGTTTGTGTTTTAACGATTTGTGGTCTTTCTAGGCTCATTAAACATTCAAGTTTATCTCTAAGTTCTAGTGGAAATGTTGTTAAATTTTTAATTTGAAAAGAACCTTTTTTGTAAACTGCTTGCCAAATTTGCTTACTGCGCATTAAAATTTTTTTTTCTTCAATTTGTAAGTCTTTGTTTAAAAAAAATTTTAGACTTTCAAAATTAAATTCGAAGAAATTTTTATGGCTCATAATAGATATATAGATTAATATATAGATTGTGTATACTTCCTAGATTACATAAACCTTCATAATGATTTTAAAAATTAAGTCTATTCCAAAACTATCGTGGAGCTCAAAATCTTCAACTAATTTTAAACCCACATTTAAAACTTTATTTTATCTTTGTTTGGGTCTTATTATTTTTGGTTTTGGGGAAGGTCTGTTAATTGTTTCAGGTATAGGTGCTTCACCTTGGAATGTACTACATCAAGGTATAGCTGTTAATTTGGACGTTTCTATTGGCACTATTGCTTTTTTTGTAAGTTTTTTAGTATTGTTATTTTGGTACTTCTTGGATTTAAAAATAGGTTTGGGCACAATACTTAACTTTATTATTATTGCTATAATGATTGATGTTACTATTTATTTTTTAGATCAACCTAATGAATTTTTTATTCAATTGTTTATGGTAATAATTGGGGTGTTGCTTGTTGGTTTTGGATCAAGTCTATATTTAATAGCTAATTTAGGTGCTGGCCCAAGAGATGGCTTAATGACAGGGCTACAAACAAAAACAAATGCACCAATAGCTTTAGTTAGATTTTGTATTGAATTTTTTGTAGTTATATGTGGTTGGTTTTTAGGTGGTGTATTTGGAGTTGGAACAATTCTTTATGCTATAGGTATAGGGCCTGCTGTTGCACTGGGAATATCAAGCTTAAAAAGGTGAATTACAGGGATTTATTCCCGTATTATTAGAGTAGTAAATAAATTTTATTTCTTATATAATTTTTAAATATATTAAGACATGGCTATAAACAGTTTAAAATCAATCACTTAAAAAACTATTTTGGTTCATCGGCCCAGTCTTTATAGCCATAATAAATGGATAAACAAAAAGAACGTTCACTTAGAATATTTTCAAGCTTAAAGGTTAGTAAATTACCTTTTAATATAAAAGAAGATAATTATAGCAATTTAGGCAAAATAATATCAGAATTTTTTTACTTTGTTAGCAATGTTCGCAACGGAAACGCTTCATTAAAATGGTGTTTTGCAAATATAAAAAGAACTAAGATTTTTTTACAAATATTCACTGCAAATGAGGAAAATCGTGAAACTTATAAAGAAGAAATAGCTAAAAATATCTCTGAGTATTCGTATAAGACTATTGCTAAAATTATCGACGAAGGTCTTGCTAGAGGTTATTATGTAGCTTTAGAAGTGGATGGTAATCCAAGTAGAGATAGTAAAATTAAAAATATTAGACCTTCCGAAGATTTAATTACTTCATTTCTGAACCTGTCTATAGATATTATTCACTATATAGATTCTAAAAAAATGAGACCATAGGTTGTGTTAATTTTAAACTTCAAGATTTATATTTGTATTTTTCATCAATATTTATAACTAAAATTGTTACCCTAAAGTCTTAAATATATTATTGAGATAAGATATAAAAATATATGAACTATAACAAAACTTTGAAACTATTTAAAAATTTACCAAATAAACTTAATAATTTTTATAATAAAAATTTTAAATTTTCTCTTAAGATTAGCAATAAATCTAAAGATCAAAAAATATTTGATCCTGTTACAAATCTAGATAAAGCTTTTGAAAAATTTATAAGAAATATTATCGTAAAGGAATTTCCTCACGATGCTATTTTAGGTGAAGAATTTTTAGAAAAATATTCTGATAATGAATATAAATGGTTTATTGATCCTATTGATGGAACAAAGGCTTTTATGGTTGGAGCACCAACATGGTCAAATTTAATTGGATTAACTCATAAAGATCAACCTGTTTTAGGTTTAGCAAATTTTCCCGCTTTAAATAAATTTTATATAAGTGATAAGAAAAAATCTTATTTAATTAACAATAAAAAAACTATTTTAAAAACTTCTAAAGAAAGTAATTTAAAAAAATGTAAAGTTATAGGACACTTGCATGAGCTATTACTCTTAAAAAAAAATAAAAAAATAAAAAAAATTATTTCCTCGGTTGCTTATTTTGGTGCAGCGACATTTGATGCTTTGAATTTTTGTTTACTTGCAGAAGGAAAAATTGAAGCAGTAATTGAAACCAATCTTAAACCTTTTGATATAGTTCCGCTTATTTCTATAATTGAAAAAGCAGGTGGAGAAGTTAGTACTTGGGATGGTCAGCCCGCATTACAAGGCGGAAATATATTGGCAACATCTAATAAAAAAATACACAGCAAGATTCTAAAAATATTAAAATCTTCGAACTAGCGAGCTTCTAATTTATTTATCAACTTTAGAAAGATCGGCCCTAACTGAGCATAAGATAATTAAAATTAAAAAAGGAACAGCGATTAAATTCATAGTTTTCCAGCTTGTCATACTCAACATGTAACCTGCTGATAAACTAGCTAAAGCCTGTATAGAAAAAACTAGAATATCGTTAAATCCTTGGGCTTTAAATTTTTCTTTTTCTCTGTAAGATAGTACCAGTAAACCTGTGCCCGATAGATATAAAAAATTCCATCCTATTCCTAAAAAAACTAAAGCAAATAAATAATTAAAAAATGATGTTTCAAAAAAACTTAATAGAATTGTTAAGATAAAAAAACCAACTCCTGCATAAATTATTTTACTATGACCAAATTTTTTTACTAAAATTCCTGTAATCAGAGATGGTAAAAACATACTAATAATATGTAGCTGTATAACTATACCTGTTTTGTTTAAGCTATAATGTTCCATCACATGCATATTGATTGGCGTGGCTGTCATTAAGAATGACATAACGGCATAAGCAAAAGCAGCAGATGCAGTAGCCTGTAAAAACCTAGGTTGTAAGATGAGTTCGAGATAACTTCTCCCTTTATGTTCTCTAGTGCTCATTGGTTCTATTTTTGGACTATAAAAACTTAAAAATATAACAGGGATAAATGTTAAAACAGATAGAGATAAATAAGACCCGACATATAAATGCCCATTTATTAAATCTTTATTGAAATTTGCTATATTAGGTCCAAGAAGCGCTGAGAAAATTGTAGCTAACATTACAATTGAAAGTGCTTTTGGTATAAAAGATTTTTTAACACTTTCAGCTGCTGCAAATCGATACTGGTGGGTAAAAGACATCCCTATACCGATAAAAAAACAAGCACTACAAAATAAATAAAAACTTTTATCCCATACAGCATAAGCTGCTAATAAGGCCGAAACAGAACTAAAGAGTGCTGCATATAAAAAACCAGATTTTCTTCCAATCTTACTCATAATTTGAGCTGCGAAAAAAGAAAAAACAGCAATACCTACGATCATTAAAGAAGTTGGAAGTGTTTGAAGAGACTTTATTGGACTTAGTGTGCTCCCAATAATTCCACTTAGAAAAACATTTACAGGTGCTGGTGTAAAACTAAATATTTGACTTGCGGTGATAATCCAAAGATTTTTATTCATTTTTTAAAATAGATTAAAATATACACAGTGATAACATGTTATCTATTAATAGTTAAAAAATTAATATGGATAGTAAATTAATAGGCTTAGTGATTGTACTTTTAGGTTTACTTATTTTTTTTTCAAAAAATGAGAATGCTTGGATTGTGTCTGCTTTACTTTTAGGATTAGGAAGTGGGATTTTTTTTTGGAAGAAATAATTTAATTAAATAAAAAGTATATAAAAATATATCTACTGATCTTTCCTAAAGCAACTAAAGTTAAAAAAATAACAAATCTTATTTGTAACACTCCTGCTAAAAATGTAAGTGGGTCTCCGATAATTGGCACCCATGAAAAAAACAAAGACCAAATTCCAAACTTATTGAACCATTTAGATGCTGTTTTAATTTGATTATTTTTAAAAGGGAACCATTTTTTATTAATATATTTTGAGAAATAAAAGCCTAGCAGCCAATTAAATACAGAACCTAAAATATTTCCCAGGCTAGCAGATCCTAATAATAAATAATAATTGTATGTATTAGCTTTTAGCAATCCAATTAAGGTTAGTTCACTTGATGCTGGAAAAATAGTTGCTGCTAAAAAAGATATTAAAAAAAGAGAAATATAAGCTATCATTTTTTTTGATAACTAATACAAATTAATCTATCGATAAATATTAATTTTTTTTTATACTTTTCATTAATTTCATTTATTCCTTTTTTAATTCCGAGATCTGAAATATTTAAAAGACAAGAAGTAAATCGATTTTTAATCATCCTTGTAAAGAAACTTTTAGAAATATGCACCTTAAAATCAAAATAATTAATCTTATATTTTTTAAAAAAAAATTTTGTTAATTTCATAATTTTTTGGTCTCTTCTTAAGCTTTTTTTTAATTTCTGTTTAAAATACTTAAACATAGGCCATTGGTTATTATTTGTGTCTAGACTTAAAATTAAAATTTGTCCGCCTAAGTTTAATTTTTCTTTTGAAAAATTTAAAATTTTTTTTATTTCTATGAGTGTAAAAAAATGAATAGATTGTTTGAATAAAATAACATCAAACTTTTCTTTTGTAGTTTTTAAATATGTCAAAGCATTTGTTTTAATGAATCTTATTTTTTTACTAATATTCTTATGTCTGATAATATCAATTCCAACAGGTCGATATCGAAGCCGATATTTTTGTGAAAATTTAGAGATAATTTTTGCTCTACCACAACCAATATCTAAAATTTTTATTTCTTGATTAAATTTGATTTGCTTTTTAAAGAAAAGTATAAAATTTGAAATATATTTAATTGATGATATCCAGGTTTTTTTGTCCCAATTTTTTAAATCCTTCATTACTTTCAGTCTATATAAATTTACTTGTATAAAAATGACAAATCTATTTGTATATTAAGGATTGAATAATTTAAACAATCAGTTATTTTACAATTTAATATGAGCACACATAGAACTAATATACCTAATTCCCTAAATGAACATTGGATGCCTTTTACTGCTAATCGAGATTTTAAAAAAAATCCAAGATTAATTACTAGCGCAAAAGGGATGTATTTAAAAACTCATGAAGGAAATGTATTAATTGATGCAAGTTCAGGATTATTTTGTAATCCTCTGGGTCACGGTAGAGAAGAAATTGCAGAAGCGGTAGGTAAACAGTTAAGAGAATTAGATTTTGTACTTCCTTTTAACCAAGGATTTGGCGGATCATTTGAACTTGCAACTCGGATAGCAAAACATACACCAGAAGATTTAAATAAAATCTTTTACACTATTTGTGGCTCAACAGCTGTGGAGACCGCGATTAAAATTGCAATGGCATATCACACTTCGAAAGGGGATAAAAAAAAATTTAGATTCGTAGGACGCGATCGCGGTTATCATGGAATGAATATTGGTGGTTTGTCTGTAGGTGGCTTTAATAATTATAAAGATATGTGCGCAAATATTTTAATGCCTGGTGTTCAACACATGCGACATACATTTTTACCTGAACATAAGTTTATAACAGGACAGCCTGATACAGGTGCCGAGCTAGCAGATGACTTAGAAATAATTGCAAATAAATTTGAAGGAGAAGTTGCGGCTTGCATTGTTGAGCCAATAGCTGGTTCTACTGGAACTTTAGTGCCACCAAAAGGTTATTTAAATAGGCTAAGAAAAATTTGCGACAAACATGGCATCCTTCTAATTTTTGATGAAGTTATTACAGGCTGGGGTAGAACTGGTTCTGCCTTCGCTTCACAAGAATTTGGTGTAACACCAGATATAATTACTATGGCGAAAGCTACAACTAATGGTGTTGTGCCAATGGGTGTTGTCGCTTTGAGAGATGGTATTCACGATACGATTATGGATTTTGCAGCTGAAGGGGCTATCGAATTATTTCATGGTTATACTTATTCTGGCATTCCAGTTGCTGTAGCTGCCGCTTTAGCTGTTCAAGATATTTTTGAAAAAGAAGATATTTTTAAGAGAGTAAAAGAGATGTCTCCATATTTTCAAAAGGGTTTACATTCACTGAAGGACCTTGAGTGTATTGAGAGTATTCGTGGCTACGGTATGATGGGAGGAATATCTATCAGAATGAAAGATAAGCCAGGCAAAGCAGGTTTTCAAATTTATAAAATATGTTATGAAAATGGAGTTAACCTCAAAGCTACTGGTGATGCATTAGTTCTAGCTCCTCCTTTCGTTTCTGAAGAAAAACATATTGATGAAATCTTTGATAAAATTAGAAAAAGTATCAATCAATATATGAAGCAATAATATTAAGTTTATATTGTAGTAAAGATTTCCATATAAAAAAATAAGGTAAAAGTGATTGCAAACAAAATGTGTTGACTCTTCTGCTGTCATGGAATTTAATTAATAAATTTATGAAACAAAAAGAGCATGTAATTTTTGATAAAAATTCGGACAGGTTTAGATATTTATATCGTGAAGATAAGATTATTTCAAAAAAAGTAGATATGGATGAACTCAACGCAAGACTAAATGAAAGCAGAAAAATAAATATATATACTAATATTAAAATTGTAGCTCTGTGTTTAACCTGCTTAACAATCGTATCTTTGATTAGTTTGAAGTTCTGATTGTTATAGCTCTTAAACAAATAAAATAAAATTCGCTAAATAGTTTAACTACATCTTTCGTTTTTTTTTGTGAAATCAAATTTTCTTCCAAAGCGTAAGGTATCATATAATATCTTTTTGTAATTTCATCTTTCAAAATAATTTTTAATTTAACTAAAGTTTCTAGTTTTCGTACACAAGTTGCTCTTGGTATTTTAGTAACTTCAGATATAGCAGTTGCGCTAATACTTGCACTTATAAATTCTTTAAGTAAACTTGGATCATTATATAAAGCTTTGTGAGATAGATTTTTTTTTTTTGCTTTTGATATAAATAAACATGCAACTTGCAAAAATATTAGAATAAGATCGAGGTCCTTGAATTGCTTGCTCCATAAACTAAAATATTTGAGTTGTGCATCTAAATAATGAAACCAGTAAAAACTAAATTTTTTTTTTAACTCTTTCGTTGTTGCTTCACTAGAAATAAAAAGATTAATTTTTTCTGAGACAAAACAGATTAGTTTAGTTACATCTTTTATTTCTTCATTGATAAATAAGTTATAGCTTTGTTTGTATTTTTCGTTAGGTAACCACCCAATATTCCTATTTTTTTTATTAAGTACCTTTTGTTTTATAAGTTGTAAAATTTTTCTTCTTGTGGTCTCTTTGGGTAGATGTGTCTCTGTTGCAATTTTAATTATAGGTATCTGCCTAGGATTAATTTCATTATGGTTTATCCATAATTTCTCATAACTGAGATCAAAATTAAGATTATAATCTTTTTGCCTTAAAATATCTTGATGAGTTTGTTTTGCGTAGTACAAGGCAAGATTACCATTTTCTATACTTTGGTATCTGAAATACAGACTTGATAAAAATTTAGACTGAAACTCTATAAACAAATTTTGGTACTCAAAATAATTTTCAAGAATTTTATTTTCTATAGTCTTAGCTGATAGTGGTTGCATTAAATTTTAATTTGTATTTTATTTTTCAATATGGGCAGATAAAACTTAAATTAATTATATGTCAATAATCAATAAGACCTGATCGTTTATATTTCTTTAAAACTTCTCTGTTTAGACAAAATTTAAGGGAACTAGGGATAAAGCTGTAGGTTGTTTAATTTGAAAAGGAAGCCAATACTAATCCGCTAACTATTGCTAAAATAACTATTAATATTATTATGTTTTTTTTTTCTTGTTTTCTTCTCTCTGTTAATATTCTTTTTATTAAATGATCAATATTAGGTCTATCTAGCTTAGGTTTTTTTTCGTTAGCTAGGCTTTCGCTGACATCTGTTGTTAAGTTGGTTTCTTTTAATTCTACCGTCATGAGGCTAAATATCCTTTTTAATACTTCCTTATAACGTATGTTTGGACCATAATGGGTCTAAAAATACTTAGGACCCACCAATATGGGGTTTTATGTATAGTATTTAAAATTAAAATTTTGAAAACATTTAAAAATATAATTGTTAATATTAATAAACATTTAGGTTTTCTTACTCTTAATAGGCAAGAAGAAAATAATTCTTTAAATATAGAAACTTCTAAGGAAATCTATGAAGGACTAAAGGAATTGGAAAATAACTCTTCTATTCGAGTTATTTTAATCCAAGGAAATCATAAATTTTTTTCTCCTGGTGCTGACATAAAAGAACTTAAAAATTTAAATACAGAATCAGCAAAATCAAAGGGTCTCTTTAATTTTTTTGATAAAATAAAAGAAATTAATATTCCAATTATAGCAGCAGTTGAGGGATATGCTTTAGGCGGTGGCATGGAACTTGCTTTATTATGTGATATTATTATTGCGTCCAAAGAATCTAAATTTGGTCAGCCAGAGATTAATTTAGGGTTGTTCCCAGGCATGGGTGGAACACAAAGACTAAAACATTACATCGGCAAATATAACGCTAACTTTCTTTGCATGACTGGAGAAGTTATTTCCGGTGAAAGAGCTTATGAGCTTGGTTTTGTAAGTATTTTATTGAATAAAAATAATTTTTCTACAGAGGCTATAAAAATTGCAGATAAAATAGCTCAAAAACCTAAATCGAGTCTAATTCAAATTAAAAAATTAATTTGTAATAATTTAAATATTGATAATAATGTAGAGCAAGAAAGAAATTCTTTTTATCAGTTGCTAGACAGTGAGAATGCAAAAATAGGTATCGCTGCTTTTTTGAATAAATTAAAACCTGAATGGAAAGATTAAACTTTTTTACTTAGTTCAAACTTAATAAATAAAACTCCAAAAATTATTATTGCAACCATCCCTAATACTCTCGTTGGCTCAATTAAAGTACCAAATATTAATAATCCTAAAATAGATGACCATATAAGTTGTGAATATTGAAAATTTGCTACAAAAGAAAGATTAGAAAGCTGGATCGCATAGACAAGAATTATATGAGAAACAAAACCAAAAACCCCAAGTGTAATTAGACCAAACCATATCCAATTAGATTCTATGGTGCTCCAGTGGCTAAAGCTATAAATAGAAAAAATAATACTACCTACCAAACCACTATAAAAAACAGCAACAAATGGTTCTCTATTGTTTGAAATCAGTTTAGTAAAAAATTGATAAAGTGACCAACAGATTGGGATAAGAAAAGGGAAAGCAACTTTAAGTGACATCACTTTCATGCTGGGACCAAGTATATAAACAATAGCTATGAAGCTTAGAACCATTAAAATCCAGCCAACCAAACTAAGATTATCTTTTAAAAATATTGCTGAAAGTAAAGCTAAAATTAATGGCGCGGTAAAAAAAAGGACATAAATATCTACTAAAGTAAAAAGTTTTAAAGCATTAAACATTAAAAATGTTGCAAAAATTAGAAGCGCAGATCTTACTATCTGAATTTTAAAATTTTTTTTTAGATCAAGTTTTGGTTTAAAAATAGCAAAATAAATCAACATAGCTATTAGATGAAAAAAATACCTGCCCCATATAAGTTGATTTACTTCAATATACTGGGTCATATATTTAGATAAAGTATCCATAGCAACAAATAAAAAGTATGCGGATGATGCTAATAGTATAATTATATATGTAGGTAGTTTTTTTGCTACCATTACATTACTACGCCAACTTGCCATGGATTAAATTCTTCATCTCCATAACCATTATTCTCACTTTTAGACTTATGACCTGAGGCAGTTTTTAAAATTAACTCGAAAATTTTTTGACCTACTTGTTCTACTGTTTCTTCGCTATCAATAACTGTTCCACAATTAATGTCCATATCTTCGCTCATCTTGTTAAACATAGTAGTATTTGTTGCTAACTTTAGACTCGGTACAGGTTTGCACCCAAAGCAGGAGCCTCTACCCGTTGTAAAACAAACAACGTTAGCACCTGTAGCAACTTGTCCAGTTACAGAAACAGGATCATAACCAGGTGAATCCATAAAATTAAAACCTTTGTTTTTTAAAGGTTCCGCGTAACTTAAAACATCTTTAAGGATTGAATTACCGCTTTTTGCAACAGCACCTAGTGATTTTTCAAGAATAGTAGTCAGACCACCTTTTTTATTTCCAGGAGCAGGGTTGTTGTCCATCGAACTATTGTTAATAGTTGTATAATGTTTCCACCATTCAATTTTTTTTATTAATTTATCTGCCACTTGTTTATTGATAGCTCTATTAATTAACAAATGCTCTGCTCCATAAATTTCTGGTGTTTCAGATAAAATTGAGCTACCTCCATTTTTTACAAGAAGATCTGCAGCAATACCCAAAGATGGATTGGCGGAAATACCTGAATAGCCATCGGATCCTCCACATTGTAATGCCAGTGTTAAGTGATGAACAGCTTGAGGTGTCCTTTTAATATTATTAGCTTCTTTTAATAAGTCTTGAATTTGCCCAAAAACTTTATCGACAATTTTTTTAGTTCCTCCTTCGTCTTGAATAGTTAAAAAGTTAATACGATTATGCTTTTTCATTGAATCTGAAAATAAATTTATTTGTGCACTTTCACAACCTAGGCCGATTACAAAAACATGTGAAAAGTTAGGGTGATTTTTAAATCCATCAATTGTTCTTTGAAATATTTGCATTCCTTCACTGACAGTATTCATCCCACAACCTGTTGAATGAGTAATCGGAACAATACCGTCTATACTTGGATAGTCCTTAAGAATGTTACTATATTTTATTTTTTCAGCAATCATTTTACTAACTGTTGCTGAGCAGTTTACGGTACTGATGATGCCGATATAGTTTCTGGTTGCCACGTCTCCATTATCTCGAAGAATACCATCAAAAAATAAATTACTCTTCTCAGTAACTATATTTTTTTTTTCAGTGATTGTGAACTCTCTGCTAAATTCTTTAAATTCTAAATTATGTGAATGAACATGTTCCCCGGGTTTTATACTTTTTGACGCAAAGCCAATAATTTGATCATACTTAATTACTGGTTCGCCTTTATTAATAGGTTTTAAACAAATTTTATGTCCGAATGGAATTGGGTCAATGCTAACAATACCCTGTTTTTCTATTTTTATTTGAGGGTCGATTACAAAAGGAGTAACGGCTACATTGTCATTTTTGTTTAGAATGATTAGATTATTCATGCTTTTATTATACAATTATTCCATTTATAAAGTTAATCAATATTTTTAATTACA
>MDTF01008076.1_pt1 | contig 11954 bp, 12 predicted proteins | sample 811191 | NCBI WGS metagenome assembly MDTF01 (sample SAMN05326649, study PRJNA326480) | marine metagenome | isolation source: seawater | place: Southern Ocean | collected 2011
ATATGGAACTAAAGTAACATGTATAAACATTGACATCGAAGTATCGTTTTCATAATGAAATTGTCTAATAGCCTCTATAAAAGGTAAACTTTCAATGTCGCCTATTGTACCACCTATTTCGCAAATAATAAAATCTTCATCATTAAGATCATTATCTATAAATTTTTTAATTTCATTAGTTACATGAGGTATTACTTGAACGGTACCACCCAAATATTCACCTTTGCGCTCTCTCTTAATAATATCTTGATACACTTTTCCAGATGTAATGTTGTCGCTTTTTTTAGATGTTACTCCAGTGAATCTTTCGTAATGACCTAAATCTAAATCAGTTTCTGCCCCATCATCAGTAACATAAACTTCACCATGTTGATAAGGGCTCATTGTTCCAGGATCAACATTTAAATAAGGATCAAGCTTTCTTATTCTTACCTTATAACCATGATGTTGTAAAAGTGATGCAAGTGATGCTGCTGCCAAGCCTTTGCCTAAAGAGGAGACCACACCGCCAGTAACAAAAATAAATCGCGCCATGGATTTATTTTATACTTTAAAAAAATAGGTAATGAAAGAACTTTAATTAAGCTCTGGTTTTTCTAACAGATTGTTTTCTAATGTATCTAGCTCATCTTGAATATTTAAATCATCAAAATTTATTGATTTATCAGAAGATCTCATACCAATAATAGCCAGTGTTATACTTGTTATAATAAACATTGTAGCAATTAATGCAGTTATTTTTGTCAAAATGTCCCCTTTTCCTCTGGGTGTCATTCCGTCACTACCACCACCAATACCAAGTGCACCACCTTCAGCTCTTTGAATTAGGATTACAATTATTAAAATAATTGCGAGAATTATATGAACAAGTAAAACTATATTTTCCATGAACGGCTTTATATGCTTTTATGCGTAATAATCAATGATTTTAGAAAAATCCTTGATTTTTAAAGATGCTCCTCCAACTAATGCCCCGTCAACATTATCTAGGGATAGTATATCACTGGCATTTTCACCGTTAACAGAACCCCCGTATAATATTGATACATTTTTGGAAAAACTTGAGTTTGATTTTAAAATTGCTCTAATAGACATGTGTATTTGATCAATCTGCTTAAGAGTTGGTGTTAAGCCAGTGCCAATTGCCCAAATTGGTTCATATGCAATTATTAAATTTTTAGAATCTAATTTATCTGGCAAAGACTTAAGCTGTTTTCTTAATACGGATAATCTATTTTTAATCTCACTTTTTAATTCACCTATACAAAATATGACTCTAAGATTTGCTTTGTGCGCTGCTAATATTTTTTTAGACAAAAGCTTAGTATCTTCATTAAAATACTGACGTCTTTCAGAGTGACCAATAATAACAAAATCAGCCCCTATATCTTTTATCATTTCAGAGCTGACACAGCCTGTGAATGCTCCCGACGTTTCTTCATGACTATCTTGTGCACCAATTGCCATCTTTGATTTTTTATATGAAGCTAATCTGTCTATTAAAGTAAATGGAGGACAAACAATAACAACAGGTTTTTTACGCTTTTTTGAAATTAAGTGTTTATTTATAGCAATAAAAATCTTTTCAAATGATCCAACGCCATTCATTTTCCAATTAGCAACAACGTAATTAATTCTTTTCATAGGCACCTTATTTAGCTATAAAAAACAATATAATCAACTATATTCAAATTGTATTCAATAAATAATATTTAATGTTAAACATAATTAGAAATTTAGTAAAATCAATCGCAGGAAAGATACTGTTGTTAATAATGGTAGCTAGCTTTGCAGTTTGGGGAATGGGTGATCTTTTGAGGTCTGGCGATAGTGGATTAGTAGCTATTGTTGGGAATCAAAAAATAACCATAAATGAATTTTATTATCAATTTCAAAAGAAATTAAATGAATTCAATCAATCGTTAGATAAAGAATTAACAGAAGAAGAAGCTCATAATCAACAAATCACTTATTTAGTTTTAAATGAAATGGTTTATGGTAAATTAATACAAGAGTTTGCTGAAAAAAATTCAATATATTTATCTAACGATACTATCAAGAATATAATTATTTCAATTCCCCAATTTCATGATGCGAATGGTAACTTTAACAAAATATTATTTGATAGTTCAATTATAAGCAACTTTAACAACGAAGCTGAATTTACAAATGAAATATCAAAGATTTTTTTGAATAATTTATTATTTGAAAGCTTTACTGTTCCCACTCCATTGAACAGAGAAATATCTAATGTTTTTTATGATTTCGAATCTGAAACTAGAGATGTTTTATACTTTAATATAGATAATACATTTATAAAAAAATCGCCAAATACTGACAAGGGTACTTTAGATTTTTATAATGATAATAAGAATAATTATTTAATAAATAAAGAGATAGAAATTAGATATTTAAAACTGAATCCAGATACATTCACATCATTAATTGATATAACAAATGAAGATATTGAAATGTTTTATAATGAAAATATTGAAACATATACAAAAAATGAAACAAGAACAATTGAGATTATAAAAACTAACTCAATTGAACAAGCAAATAAGATAATTAAAATAATAGGTAATGATATTCAATTAACTGAATATTTAGATCAAGAAGATTTAAGTATATCAAAACTTGAAAATGTTAATTTTGATGACTTTGATGAAGAAATTTCAAATAATATATTTAATAATTCTCTAGGCACTATAACGAATCCAGTAAAAGTAGATGGAATAGGATATTTTGTAATTACGATTAATAAAATAATTCCTCTCAAAATTATTAGTTTTGATGAGGAAAAAAATAAAATTATTGAACTTCTAAAAGACGAAAGATCATATAAATTATTTTTAGAAAATATTGATCAAATTGAAGAGCTAAATCTTACAGGATCAACTTTAGATGAAATATCATATGATTATAATCTAGTAATCGACACTACTAATATTGAGGAATTATTATCTATTGTAAATGAGGAAGACTATAGAGCGATATTAAACAGTGATGTTGGATATCAATCTGATTTAATTATTAATGATAATGATGATGTTTATATTGTTGAAACTGTAAATATAACTGATTCTAGAATTCCTACATATGAAGAGATTAAGGCATTAGTTGAAAATGACTATAGTAACTTTAAAATTGACGAGCTATTGAGTGCAAAAATATCTGAACTTGAAATTATATTTAAATATTCAAGCGCAATTAAATTTAAAGATTTTATAGAAAAAAATAGTCTAGAACTGTTTAATGAATATCGAGTTGAGAGAAATGATAGTGATATTTTTAAACAGTCTACATTAGATGAAATTTTTAATGCCCCTAAAAATTCAAGTATAATGTTTAAAGGCTTGAATGATAAATACGGATTGGTTTTTATAAATGAAATTATAGCTGCTGATAATTTAATTAATGACACGAATAAACAAAAATTAAACAATAATATTAATGCTAGCTTTAATCAGTCAATGGAAAACATTCTTAGAAATAAACTTGGTAATGATGTTAAATACGAACTGTTTCTCCATAATATAAACAATCTTTTCCTCTAAAATGATCTCCTTAAGCAATAAAGGCTTTCAAAATAAAATAAATAATAAAGAAGATTTTATAATTTATAAAAAAATTAGCAGAATTAATATCGATCCAATTAAAAGCTTTATAAATACTGTCGATAAAAAAAAATATAGTTTTATTTATGAATCTGTGGAGGGCGGTATACATCGAGGTAGATATTCAATATGTGGATTTGACCCACTAATAGTTCTCAAAATAAATAATAAAGTGGCAAATCTATATAAAAAAAAAGGTGGAAAATTAATAAAAATAAAACAAAAATCAAAAAATCCATTTACAAATTTAGAAAATTTAATTGCTAATCTAAAAATAAAAATTTCAAAGAATCTTCCCCCAATGACCTCAGGTGTTTTTGGATATTTAGGTTATGAGGCAATTAACTATCAGGAAAAAATATCTAAAAATAAAAAATATAATAATCTTAATCTTCCTGATTGCTTGCTTTTTTATCCACGAACATTATTTATTTATGATAATCATCAAAGAGATTTGTATATTATAAAAGCTTTTATAAAAAATACTTATAGCAAGCGTAACACAAAATATGATTTAATTTATAATGAAATGTGTGAAAATCAAAAATATATTACTGAATTTAAATATAATAATAAAAAAATTGATAAATCAAAAAAAATATCATTAAGTGCAAAATCTAATATTTCTAAAGAAAGTTTTTATAAAAATATTGCGAAATCTAAAGAATATATTAAAAATGGTGATATTTTTCAGATAGTGCCTAGTCATAGATTTGAAATGGACTTTAAATATAGTGCGGCAAAACTCTATGAAGTCTTAAGAGAAACCAACCCCTCACCTTTCATGTACCTATTTAATTTTCCTGGATTTAATATAGTTGGCTCAAGTCCTGAAATACTTGTTAGAGTAAGGGACAATAAGGTTACAATAAGACCCATAGCAGGAACAAGACCTAGGGGTAGAACTAAAAAAGAAGATTTAAAAAATGAGAAAGATCTTTTGAGCGATACAAAAGAACTTTCGGAACATATGATGTTATTAGACTTGGGAAGAAATGATGTTGGTAGGGTTGTTAAGGCAGGTTCTGTAAAAATAACATCTAGTTTTGGTATCGAGAGATATTCTCATGTAATGCATATAGTTTCAAATGTTGAAGGTGAGCTAAAAAAAGATAAGACTTTAATAGATGCTCTTATGGCCGGTTTTCCCGCTGGAACAGTTACTGGTGCCCCTAAAATCAGAGCTATGGAAATAATTGATGAATTAGAAATATCAAAAAGAGGTCCTTATGCGGGTGCTGTAGGATATTTCTCATCTATGAACGAAATGGACACATGCATAGTCCTGAGAACTGGTATTATTCAAAATAAAAAACTATATGTACAGGCTGGTGGTGGTGTCGTTTATGATAGTAAGGCTGACTATGAGTACAAAGAGACAGTAAATAAATCAATGGCAGTAATTGGTGCCGCTGAAATAGTGAATGGTAATAATAAATGATACTTTTAATAGATAACTACGATAGTTTTACTTTTAACTTAGCTCATTACATAGAAGAAGCAGGTCAACCTGTAAGTGTCTTAAGAAATGACAAATTAACAATAAAAGACATTAAAAATAAAATCAAACCTAGTAAAATAATTATCTCACCCGGTCCCTGTACTCCTAACGAAGCAGGTATTTGTATTGATGTTGTCAAAGAATTACATAAAACAATTCCTATATTAGGTGTTTGTCTAGGGCATCAGTCAATAGGGCAAGCATTGGGGGCAAATATTGTGCATTCAAAAAAAATTATGCATGGAAAGGTAGCGGAAATGACAAATGAAAATAAGTCAAAGATTTTTAGAGGTTTACCAAATAAATTTAATGCTACAAGATATCACAGTCTAGTTATTGACCCTAAATCATTACCTGAATGTTTCAATGTAATTTCAACTACCCAAGATAACAATAAAACTGTTATTATGGGAATTGAACATAAAAATTATCCTGTTTACGGAGTGCAGTTTCATCCAGAGAGTATTGGAACATCGATGATACATGGTAAAAAAATTATTTCTAATTTTGTGAACTTATGAATGATAATTTAAAAAAATATATTAAACTTACCTACAATAATGAGTTAGATACAAAAAGTACCTCTGATGCATTTGATATAATAATGTCTGGAAATGCAACTGAGTCGCAAATTGGCGCTTTTTTGATAGCCCTTCAAATAAATGGTGTTAATAAAAATCATGTGCTCGGTGCACTAGAGGTAATGCAAAAAAAAATGTTGTCTGTGAACGTTCCTATAAATTCTATAGATACATGTGGTACTGGAGGTGATGGCTATGGTTCTTTAAACGTTTCTACTGCAACTGCATTTGTTGTTGCTGCTAGTGGCATACCAGTAGCAAAACATGGTAATAAAGCATTAACATCAAAATGTGGGTCAGCAGATGTGCTTGAAGCTTTAAATGTTAAATTAATCAAAGATCCTTTAGTGCTGGAAAGATGTATCAATGAAATTAATATCTGCTTTATGTTTGCTCCTTATCACCATCCAGCAATGAAATATGTAGGTAAAGTTAGGCAGGAAATTGGAGTTAGAACTATTTTTAATATGTTAGGCCCCCTACTTAACCCTGGTAAGATAAATTCACAGCTTGTCGGAGTATTCAGTGATGAGGTTCAAGTTATTTATGGAGAGGTTCTCTCAGAATTAAGTAGAAACAAATCTATTATAGTTACAGGTGGCTATGGAATGGATGAAATAAATATTAACGGCGAAAATAAAATACTTACTCCTGGTGGAAATATTATCAAATTTACCGCATCTTCAATAGGTATAAAAAATCAAAATGAGAAGGAGCTTAATGGTGGTGATGCAGCTTACAACGCCAATAGAATCAAAGAAATATTTTCAGGAAAAAAAGATGCTTTTTATGAAATTGTGCTACTTAACTCTGCTTTTGCCCTATCACTTAATGTCGCAACATCTTTAACTAACAGTAAAATAAAAGAAAATTACATGCTGGCTAAAGATATTATTGATTCAGGAAATGCTATGGAAAAAATAATTCAATTAACTGATTTTACACAGTCTGTATAATTAAAGAATGTCGATACTCAAAGAAATTTACGAATATAAAAAAGAATTTGTAAGATCTAGAAAATTATCCAATGGATTAGATAGCTTAATTCATCAATCTGAAAGTTACATCACAAAAGGATTTATTTCAAAAATTGAAAATGATCTTTTAAATAAAAATGTGTCGATAATTGGTGAGTTAAAAAAAGCCAGTCCGTCTGCTGGAGTTATTTTTAATGATGAAAATGAATATTACAATATAGCTAGTACTTATGAGGACAATGGTATTTCATGCCTATCTATTTTAACTGATGAAAAATTTTTTAAAGGAAACGATAATGATTTAAAAATAATTAGATCTAAAGTTAAAATACCAATAATTAGAAAAGATTTTATAGTTGACCGATACCAGCTTTTTGAATCAAAAATGCTTGGTGCTGATTGTATTTTGATTATACTTGCTATGCTAAGTAAATCAGAGGCCTTAGAGATTGAAGAAGAAGCTATATCTATTGGTCTAGATGTACTTATAGAGACTCATAATATGAGTGAAATGGATATTGCAATAAATATGAAATCAAAACTAATAGGAATTAATAATAGGGATTTGAAAGATTTCTCCGTTGATATAAATAATTCCATAGACCTGACATCTAATCCAATAGATGGGAAAATATATGTGTCCGAAAGCGGCATTAAAACTTCAAATGAAGTGAGCTTTATTAAAAATAATTCTGTAATAAGAACATTTTTAATCGGCGAATCATTAATGAGATCCAATAAATTAGAAGAACAAATAAGAACGCTTTTAAGATAAGGACTCATCCTAGGTAGCTAAGTTATTGAAATTGTTTAATTAAAATTAATTGAAACATAAAGCGAACATTGATAGAACATAAGTATATCAATTTTTATATTAATTTTATGCTTACAAAAAAACAAAAAGAATTACTTACCTACATAAGCACTTCACAAAATCGGAATGGGGTTTCACCTTCATACGATGAAATGCGTTCCGCTTTAAATCTTAAATCAAAATCTGGGATACATAGATTAATTTTGGCTCTTGAAGAGAGGGGTTTTGTTAGGCGTCTAGCTCACAAAGCAAGAGCACTGGAGGTATTAAAAGATAGTTTTTCAAGTATTGATATTTCAAATCAGAATAAGAATAATCTTATTATTGGTAAGTTTAATGGTAAATCTGACCCTGATGATAGTCATAGAGTCTCAACTCTTCCACTTTATGGAAAAATTGCTGCTGGTACACCAATTGAAGCTATACAGCATAACGATGAAACAATAGATGTTCCAAAGGATATGATGCCTATCGGCGAGAGCTACGCTTTAAATGTTGAGGGTGACTCTATGGTTAATGAAGGGATTTTTGATGGTGACACGGTTTTAATTAAAAAGACTAACTATGCTGACAGTGGCGATATAATTGTTGCTTTGATTGATGATACTGAAGCGACCTTAAAAAGATTAAGAAAAAAAGGTCAAAGCATTGCTCTGGAAAGTGCTAATCCTGCTTATGAAACAAGGATACTAGCTCCACATAGAGTTAAAGTTCAAGGCAAATTGATTGGTTTATTAAGAAAATACTAGATTTAAGCCCTTTTTTTCTAAATTAGCTTTTAATATCTATTTAAATCAGCTATTTATATGGCTTATTATGAAAAATAACATTCCTACAAAAAAAACAAATACTGCAAAAATCACTATAAACAACAATACCTACGACCTTCCAATTTATAAGGCTTCTGAAGGTAGTGACGTAATCGATATATCAAAGCTGTATGCACTAAGTAATCATTTTACTTATGATCCTGGCTTTACTTCCACAGCATCATGTCAGTCAGATATAACCTTTATTGACGGTGACAAAGGTATTCTAAGATATAGAGGCTTTGATATAGAAGATCTTGCTAAAAATAGCGATTTTATTGAAGTAACAAATTTATTGATCTATGGAGATCTTCCAAATAAGAAGCAGTTAAGTAAATATTACCAGCTAATATCAAAGCATACTATGGTTCATGAGCAACTATTGAAGTTCTTTAATGGCTTTAGAAGAGATGCTCACCCAATGGCTATGATGGTTGGCGTTATGGGTGCGTTATCAGCATTTTATCAAGACTCTCTAGATATAAATGATCCACATCAAAGAATGACTGCCTCTAGGAGAATTATTGCAAAGGCTTCAACAATCGGAGCTATGGCTTATAAATATTCAATTGGACAGCCGTTTGTTCAACCAGATAATTCACTTTCATATTCAGAAAATTTTCTAAACATGTGCTTTAGTGTTCCTGCGGAAAAGTATAAAATTTCGCCTATTATAGCAAAAGCCATGGATACAATTTTAATTCTTCATGCGGATCATGAACAAAATGCTTCAACTTCTACTGTTAGACTGGCCGGCTCATCAGGTGCAAATCCGTTTGCATGTGTGGCTGCTGGTGTGGCATCGTTGTGGGGTCCCGCCCATGGCGGAGCAAATCAGGCAGCATTGGAAATGCTTGAAACTATTGGCCATAAAAAAAATATACCTTTATACATAAAAAAGGCCAAAGATAAAAATGATCAATTCAGACTTATGGGTTTCGGTCATAGAGTTTATAAAAATTATGATCCGCGTGCAAAGATCTTAAAGCAAACATGTAAAAAAGTACTTAGTCATATTGGTATTAAAAATGACCCTGTTCTTGAGGTAGCAATTGAACTTGAAAAAATTGCTTTAAAAGATAAATACTTTATAGAAAAAAAACTATATCCAAATGTTGATTTTTATTCTGGCATTATATTGAGAGCAATTGGCTTTCCACCAGAAATGTTTACAGTAATATTCGCTATCGCTAGAAGTTCAGGTTGGACAGCACACTGGCATGAAATGATTGAAGATCCCGTTCAAAAAATAGGAAGACCTAGACAGCTATATACTGGAAATAAAAAAACTGTTTATGGTAAAAAAAGATCAACAAAAAATACTCGTTAATTGAACAAGTGCAACTTTATATTATATTTCTTTAAGGTTTTATAAAACTTTATTTTTTGTACCACAATAGTTGAGAATTTATTAACAGCTAGGATATTTAATTTATTTTTATACATTAGTTCTAGTGTTTTAACACCGACGGTAGGCAAATCGATATTAAGACTTTGATTAAGCTTAGGTATTTTTACCAAGCAACCCTCAATAAAATTTCTTGAAGTCTTTTTTTTAATTGAAATAATTCGTTTTAACATTTGGTCAGTTCCCTCACTAGCTTCAATAGAGAGTATATATACATTAGAAATTACACATGATTGAGCATTATCATACTCACTCAAAGTATTAAGTAGAGAGACGCCTTTATTTATGTCGCTAATTTCAGATTTATTTATTGTTAAAAAATCTTTATCTAAAAGATATTCTTCTGGAAAAATATCAATAAATGATTTAATGAAAAAACCTTCACTGTTAAAAATATTAATTATTGAATCTAGGATTTTACCATCACCTTCTTTTGAGGCTAAGAGTAAATTATTTATGTATTTACTTAATATCTTATCTAACTTTAGCTTAGAAAAATCAGGACGAATTACAGATCCAAGAAAACATAATTGAGTAATTTTTTCTTTATTAAGAATGTTTATACATTTTTCTAATTCATATAATTTTAAATTATAAACATTTTTTTTATCAAGTAATTTCTTTTTATTATTACTAGATAAATTTATATAAATAAATTTTTTATATTTTTTTTTAATTGAATTATAAGCATATAAAGGTAAATCATTATCACCACCAATTAATGCAATATTATTTAATAGATCATTCATTTAAAACTACATAAACCACGAGAACTATCAGCCTGAATAAAATTAATAAGATTTTTTGTCAGCTCATTAGTGGTACTGTTATTTGCAATAGACTCGGTTTTAATTTCATTCGAATTGAATATTTTTTCAAAAGTTAATTTAAAGTCCTTAATAGTTTCATTTGAATAATTTGACCTTCTTAATCCAACGATATTAAGGCCAAGTAAGTGCGCCCTGTTACCCGTTACTAAACCATAAGGTACCACATCATGCTCAACAGCACTCATACCACCTATCATTGACAAAGATCCAACTCTACAAAATTGATGAACAGCTGATAAACCACCTAATATTGCATTATTTTCAACAGTAACATGTCCTGCAATAGTTGCCTGGTTTGCCATTACTATATTATTTCCTACAATACAATCATGTGCAATATGTGCACCAACCATAAATAATGAATTATTTCCTACTGAAGTTAGGCCACCCCCACCCTCAGTTCCTACGTTAATATTAGAGTACTCTCTAAATGTATTTTCATTTCCAATTATTAATTTAGTATTTTCATTATTAAATTTTAAATCTTGCGGTGGTGAACCTATTGTACAGAAGGGATAAAAAATATTTTTATTTCCAATATCTGTATCGCCTGTAATAAAAACTGATGATTTAATAACATTATCATTAGCAATTTTTACATTGTCTTCAATTATCGAATAAGGACCGATCGAGACGTTGTCACCAATAATAACATTTGAACCTATAATTGCAGTTTTGTGGATAAGGGACATTAATTTTTATCCATTATAGTTGCACTCCACGTAGACTCAGCTATTACGTTGTCTTTACTGTCTTTAGCAATTCCATTGAACTTCCAAACTCTCCCCCTTGATCTTAAGGCCTTAACATGAGCATAAACTTCATCACCAGGAAAAACAGGTTTGCGAAATTTTGTATCTGATATATTCATCAAATATACAATTTTATCAAAAGTCTCTTCTTTAATGCTGTAAGCAATTAATGCGGCAGCTGTTTGAGCCATCATCTCAACTATTATAACTCCAGGTACAACGGCTTTTTCAGGAAAATGACCTTCAAAAAAAGGCTCGTCAAATTTGAAAAGCTTAAATCCTGTCGCACTAGTTAATTTCTCAATATTTAATAGCTTATCAAGAAAAAGAAAAGGATCTCTATGAGGAATCAATTCTTTTATTTCATTTATTAAAAGTTCATTTTTCATAGTTACATCATTATTTTCTTATAATTTCTTAGGTATTTATTTATATTTATTGCTGGATATCCCATAACTGTTTGACCTTCTTCTATGTCTCTTATGACACCTGACTTAGCAGCAATTTTGACATAATCAGATATATTTATGTGCCCACCAATTCCTGCTTGACCGCCAACTTGAACAAAATTTCCAATTTTTGAACTGCCTGCAAACCCACATTGACCGGCAATTATACAATTATTCCCTATAACAACATTGTGAGCAATGTGAACTAAATTATCA
>MDTF01013639.1_pt1 | contig 11948 bp, 10 predicted proteins | sample 811191 | NCBI WGS metagenome assembly MDTF01 (sample SAMN05326649, study PRJNA326480) | marine metagenome | isolation source: seawater | place: Southern Ocean | collected 2011
TAAACCTTTATAAAGAGCGTAGGCATCCATAGGCTCCACCACGACCCCTGATTCACCAACTATCCTAGCCGCGTCCCCAACATCAGTAACAACGCAAGGGATTCGCATAGCCATAGCTTCTGCCACAACATTCGGAAAGCCCTCTGCTTTTGAAGACAGGCAGTACAAGTCCATAGCCCCTAATAGATCATGTGAACTGGCTTCCCCAATCAAAATAAAATTATCTGGATGTAGGGTCTTCTTGATCCATATATTAAGCTCGGCATTATCCTTATCAACGCCTCTTCCCACCATTAAGAACTTTACGCTATCAAGATCTCTCAAAACTAATCCAGAGGCCTGAACAAAGTTATTAAAATCTTTCAAAGGATCAAATCGGCCTATCACACCAACAACCAGGGTACTTTCTAACAATCCTAAATCTTTGCGAACGCGACGTCTTAGATCAAAACTTGGCTTAAACGAACTTAGATCGTAGCCATTAGGGATAACAACCATTTTAGTAGCACAAAACCCTAACTCAATATGAGCTAATTTCGCCGCTTCGGCGCAACACACGATTTTATTCGGTATATAAAAAGATAATATTGCACATATTTTAATGATGACAGACGTAAACGAAAACATTCCTTGAGGAATCTTAGAATTCCTAATCCCCCATATTATATTTTTTATTCTAGCTAAAAATGCAGCCAAACCTCCGATAAGGTCGGCATGGTACATCCACGTGTACACTACGTCCGGACGACTGAGTCTAAATATTTGCATTAACTTATACAAAATAATCGGAGCACTAAACAATGATTCCATACCCATAGACACCACGTCAAAACCTTGTTGCTGCAGTTGGCGCCCTATGCTCCCTTCTTTTTTCAAAGTGATAATCGACTGCTGAATCGAGGGATTTTTCGAAGACTCTTGAACCAACCTTTCTAGCATCCGTTCAGCCCCGCCGAGCTCAAGGGATACTATTACATGAACTACTTTTACCATGAACTAACTACCATGATTGAGTTTTTACTATATTAGATCTAGAAAGATACATAGTGCCTTCCAAAATAAGAGCCAGACTAAATCTTTGTAGTCTTTAGATATTTATTTCCACAATAGTAATAAACGAGTATAAGGATGAACATCCTGGAAGCAACCCCGCTAAATAAAAGCGGTTCTTTGATTTCGGCAACAGTAAGCACTAAAACAAATGTGCCTATTAAATATTTATTAATTCTAAACGGAAGGAGGTACATATAAAACACCATAACGTAAAAAATAGATCCAAATAAAAACCCGACCGATAAAAATGTTCGGTTGAACCCCGCATCCGTCCAGGGATAAAAGTCACTACCGCCATAAAAACCATATCCTGTTAGCGCTTGAGGAAATTCCATAGGCAGAACTTTAATGAATTCGGCCATCACTCCAACCGTCCCCTCCTCCTCGAGACCACTAATCCCGTCTAAGAGAAACCCGACTGAATATTTTACGAAACTATCACCAAACATTTGCGAAAAAAAATCAGACATGTACTGATAAAAAAGAGGAGCGACTATTAACAGAGGTATCAGTACAAAAAAAAGTGTTTTCAGAATCGTATGCCTCTTATTTCGCCTAAATAACAACAAAAGAAGATACATACTCACGGGAATTATCAATAGAACAATACCCGTCCTTCCAATAACCACCACAGACGCTAAAAGAATAAGAAATAAAATTAGTAAGAAAACAAAATTCAACCTATCTCTATCAAATAAATGTAACGCAATAATTAGAGCAGCTGGAATTGAAATCGACAAACCAGCCCCACCTGAAGATGCAAGTCCTCTGAGACGATATCCTTCTGCATAATTAATGCTGCCGCCTGAAATAGGATCTAAATATCCTTCTATAAAACTCCTGAATGAATCAAATTGGAGCTCTAACAATATGATCACTGAGTTTAAAACAACAACCAATAAAACAAGTAAAAGGAAATCATCTATAGATATATTTTTTTTCTCGCAATACAAAAAAACTCCATTAGCTGCGAGGATCATAATCAACAAAGCAACAACAGTTAAAGGGTGATTTATTTGAGGAATGTTATTTATATTTGAAGACAATGCGCCAAAAGTTGCTATGGTTAGTAGCAACAAAGTGGGTACAACAAAATTCATGAAAAAACTCTTCTTCATTCCATTTATTATCGAGTAAAAAGCAAAAATACCCGCAAAAATCACCCCCGGTTTACCGTAAATGGTATAAGGGTTGAGGACGATCAGTAAAATTGAAAAGAATACAAAAACATAATATGGCAAGCCAGATTGTAGTCTCCTGTTTGTCATTAAATAGTTTCCTCATTGCGCTTCGGTAATGAAACAGCCCAATCCAAAAACTTTAAAAGCCTATCCTCCCATTGATAGTCTCGTCGCACCCTTTCATATCCGGCTCTTGCAATTTCAACTCGCTCATTTTCATGAGCCAAGTAATATTCGATTTTATCAATGGCATCAGGAATATCATCATAAAAAATTGCCTCTTTATCAGGGACAAAGATTAATTCATGCGCATTTCGTGCAGCCTTATCACAGACCTGAAGCATTCCATGGGATGGCGTTTCATACATTCGCATATTCCCAGTTTCAGTCGGGCGATCGGATACATGCATATTGAAACCAATTTTTGTATCAAAATATAAAGATTTACGCGCTTCAGTCGATATGGAGGTTACGCGTCCCCAATACGTTGGCATACCCAAAAACCCACGAAGCAAACCATAATACCCTCGAGCGCGCCATCGTCCATGCACTAAGAGTTGCGTACCGAAATGATTTTTCAGATCGATAAGTCGATCAACTTTAGTCATTGTTGGATTGCCAACATAGGTAATATTTTGCGTTCTATTTTGAAAGAACTCTTCGGACTGCACTGGTAAATTACAAGGTTGACACAATGGCCACCAATACGAATTAATGACTCCCCATGCTGCTAATCCCTCATTAAAAAAACTCTTTTCATCATAAGCTGGTGAAATATAAAATGCGCCATCAAACGCCCACATATAAGATATCCCGCGAACATATGTTGAATATGGATCATCTATAAACCCAAGTATCTTGATCGGGTTTTTGAGTTCGTGAAACAGTATCTCTGGATGAATAAAGTTGTAATTCCCCATTACCAGCAAATCAAAATTTTTAAATTTTTCAACAAAATCTCGCACCATACGCATATAGCTTGGATCACGATCTCGATAAAGCCGATCAATGCCCTCAGCACGAACCAACATACGGCGCTTATTAAAACCATCCAATCCATTAGCGATAAGATCGCGGACAAAGAAATGGCTTGAACTATCAAAATATACCATTGGATCAAATGATTCGATATGGTAGCCTCGGAGTTCCATTTTTTCTTTTGGAAAATTGAACAAGCAAACGTTAATCACTCTTTGACTCCTTTAAATCAACCATCTTTCGATCTTAAAAAATTTAGCTCAGCGTCCAATCTTTACTCCCCTTGGTAATTACCCTCTCATAATATTTCTACAGTCTCTGGCACAGATCGCTCAAGTATATTTTCATTACCGTATAATTCATAGAAGCTATATCTTGCTGACTAACAATCCCACTTTCTAAAATAATTAAACAATGGGATGATCTGAAAATATATTTTGCTTCAAGTAAAAGCCTAAACTGAATATCATATGTATGCATAGAGTTATGAACTAGAATATATTTACCAACACTTACAATTATCTCAAATTTTTTAGGGGGCATATGGCAGGCCCCTGCACTGTGCATTAATCCTAGCTACTGAACCAAGTTTTTCCTCTTACCAAATGAGTTCACGGTTCCGTCCAGGGTGCCTATTTTAGACCTTTAGGTCGTCCCCAAGATCATAAATCCGCAACCATGCCATTTATGAATTTTACTGCACGAATACCCGTTCAGAAAATGATCTACTAGGCGCAATTTTTAATTACAACTAAACATAACCAGACCAGTGGTTGAAGTTAGCAACATTTGACAAATTTTGTTCATTCACGCACCTTCTCAACAACGTACGCAAGAGATTACTAGTGTTTTTCGACAATATGAAAGTCCATCCTCCATTTAGTCATATCGTAATGAAGGTACCCTAAGTTTATGGGCTTCAAAAATCGTCTTGCCTAACAATAATGGTGAAATAAAACTCACAGCAGCTAGCGCCAATCGGGCAAAAACCCATCCAGAAGATCTGAAGTTTTTCAAATCTGATAATAAATTTATAAGAGCAAATATGAAAATACTACCTCTTAATTCAGGTACCAAATTTAAGTAGTAAAACCCATGCTCCGCAATAAGGTTCTTGGTGTCGACGGACGACCTAATAGAACCCTGCGCTGACACATTGTATTCACCCAAGACTTCGTCTAGAACCATTCCTTTCCCAGACATGAGATATTCCCAATTAAAAAAGGTATCTAGCAATGGGCCATCAGCTTCATAGGTTTTTCGAGCACTCCTACGGTACATAGTAGAGCTATTAGCGCATGTAGACCCCAAGCGAACACAGTGGTCAATTGTTATAATGCCGTCAGGAAACATTGAATAATCATATTCATGACCTGACATGAAGCCCCCAATATCATCAAAAAAATTCATCCGATGCCATACAACCGAAAAAGTTGGATTAGCATCAAGAAAATTGACTTGCTTTTGCAGCTTACCTGGAAGCATCACATCGTCGCCATCTAGGTGAGAAACATACAAGCCGACTGCTAATTTATGCGTCTCAAGGAAGTTTTTTAAACCACCCATGTTATTGGTCCGCTTGACAAGCCTCACAATCCCCGGGTAACTTTCAACAAACTCCTGCGCTATTGCTCGAGTGCAGTCAGTTGAGCAATCATCAGACACTATTACTTCAAATTCAAAGTCTGTTTCTTGGTCTACAATGCCTTGAAGACACTTACGGATATAAATTTCCTGATTATACGTGACAACACAAACAGAGACCTTAACCTTGTTAACTGGAAATTCTTCCTTTTCTTTCATATTAAGTCTCCTTCAACTTCAATCCAGAAATAAAATCTCTTCCATTTGGTGACATTAGTGTTCCCACAAGAAAAATACCACCACCAAAACCTATTACATACATTAGATTAAATAAACGACTAGACATCTTAAATTCTATCAAAGAAACGACTGCCCCCAATAACACCATTGGCACTCCAATCGTCAGCACATCTTTGACGAGCCACTTCCAGTGAAGCCCAGGTTGTAACTTGTGGTGGACGACTGCTACCCAAATAAATAGATAAAGTGTAGTTACTATCACCCAAGCATACCCCGCACCAATAGCGCCATATTGTTTAGCAGCTATAACAATAATTGGTACTAAAATAAATAAAAGCAGGAGGTGACCTATAAAATGATACCTTAAGTCACCTTTTGCATATTGCAAATAGTACGGAAAAGCTGCAACAGAGAGAATACCATTGCCTGCGGCATACAGAGTCAAAATAGGCGCGGCATTACTCACCAATACCGCATCTCCAGTCCACGCCAATAGAAGAGGCTCGGCACAAAAGGCTAAGGTCACGGCTGTTGAGCCAGCGATAACAGTTACCAGCTGCGTGGATTGTCGATAAATCCGTGTCACTTCTTCAAAATTACGCTCAGCTTCCAGTTTTGCCATGCGCGGCATTATAGCGCTACTTATTGGCCCGCCAATAATCATCACAGCGCTAGCAACTAAAACAGCCAAAGTAAAATAACCGTAATCGGTAAGCGGCAAAACTCCAGATAAAACCAATTTGTCTGCCTGGGTAACAAATGCCCAAATAGAGGCTGTAGCCGCTATCGTAAGTGAAAACTTTAATACTGGTTTAATTGGCTCCAATGACCAACCGATATTTTTTTTTAAATCCTTTTTTATGGGCATTAAAGACTCAGATTTTATTGCTAGTCCAATAACTTCAATGAGTGCTACACCGAATTGATGAACAAAAAACACTACGGGCATAAATCCAAATTGCCACATACTCACAAAAACTCCAGCAAAACGTAGAATTGCGATAATTACATTATAGCCCCCCAGCCATACCAATTTTTCCGAACCAGTTACCACTCCGCGGTACAACCCACCCATCCAGCGCAGCGCAACACTTATAGCCATAATTTGTACAGAAATAACGACACTATCAACGTTTAGGTTTCTAATGTTCAACCACTGAGTTGCGATTATTTTTGAAAAGAGAAATAATGCACCACCCCCAATAACGGCGACACTTAAAAAAAGAACTGTTAAGATACGATATAACTGCCTGAACTCCAAGGCTGAAATAGCACCGCCATTATAACGAGCTGTTTGACGTCCAATAGTTGGCGTCAAGCCTAAATCGAGAACACCAAACCATACCTGCAACATCGCGAAAAAACCCACCAACCCATATGCTTCACTACCCATATATTTAATATACATCGGAAGTAAAACAATACCGATAATAGTCACAAAGATTTGACTAGCGTAATTCGCTATAACGTTATATTTTAAACTGACCACGATTTATGATTCTTTATTAAGTTTTAACTTTACAAAAATCTTATTACCTTGCCCATCCATAAACCATGCATTATTAAATTCGCCATGTGTGAGCGCCCTCAGAAGATCGATATGTTCAGCCAAAGTTCCATTCGATGAAAGGTTCAATTGACTTAAATCATGGAAATCTTTAATACCATTATAATTCCCTTCAAAATCTAAACTTCGAGCGACATAACTGCCATTTACAAGATCCATAAAATGAGCATCTAGCAGTTCTTTTTCTGCAGATAAAACTCTATTATATAAATCTAGGGATGTATCCCAAGAGTTAATACCCACTATCTTTTGGTAGATAATATCACCATGGTCAATTTCTTCATCCATCAAATGTATAGTGCAGCCAATAGGCTTTTTATTAATAATTGAGAAAACCTGTGGAAACCAACCTCTATTATAAGGATTTAGGCCTGGATGGATGTTAATACAACGAACGGACTTAACCAATTTTGAAGGAAATATTTGCTTACAATGTGCAGAAATTATTAAGTCATATTTAGCAATAATGGAATCAATGTGCATTTTGTTTTTCATATCAACAGAATACATACCGATATCTTTTAGTTTACCAGGGGTTTTATTAACCACACTGTAACAATAATTAAACTCGGCAACATTACTGGAGATGGTATCAGAAACGTCCTTTAAATAAGAAGCAAGATCTAAATTATCAGAGACGATTAAAACATTTTTCACTTACAAACCTTCCTTATTATCTTCAAAATATAAGAAACGTTGTCAATACTCATATAAAAATGGAGGGGCAAACACAATACTGTGTTTGCCAACTCTTGACTATTAATACTTGAAAATACTTTTGACTTTTCAAATACATTATCTAATGAAGGGGAAAAATACTGTCTAGATTGAATATCATGCTCTTTTAGAGCTTCTTCAACCAATATTCTTTGCGCTATATTTTCTAACTTTATTGGCATATATGCGCCATTAAAAGTGGCTTCTGGATGCCAATATGGAATTTCAACAATATCCTGCAAACCATTGCGATATGCATTAAACAATGCCACTCTATGATTAATTATCGAATCTACTTCATCAAGTAATGTTAATCCCACCGCGCACTGATATTCATTCAATTTGGCATTAATACCAATTTCAATTATGTTTCCAGAGGAATCTTGACCAAAATTTATTAGGCGTCTTGCATGCTCAAAGTCAGCTTTATTCTTAAATACAATCGCGCCACCCTCTACAGTGTGAAAAACCTTAGTTGCGTGAAAACTTAGTGTACTTGCGTCACCAAAGCTGAGCACTGATTTATCGTCAATTTTTACACCAAAAGCATGCGCAGCATCATAAATAATATTTACATTATGCTTAACCGCTAGCGTCTCGAATCCATCGACTTTACACGGATTACCGTAAACATGGGTGGCTACAACGGTATCAATATTAGGATCGCTAATTAGCGATTTTTCAGTTTGCTCTGGACACAAATTATAAGAGCCTTTATCAACATCACTAAATGAGGTTTCGATACTCTGCCACATTAGTGAACTGGCAGTAGCAACATAGCTAAAGGGAGTTGTTACAGCACTTTTCACATTAAGCACTTTATATGCTACCTGTAACGCTAGTGTTCCATTGGATACAAGTAGTAAATTATCAACCCCTAAATAGTCTTCTAATCTTTGCGTAAACTCTTGATGCAGTGGTCCAAAATTAGTGTACCAACCACGATTGTTAATCTGACTTAAATATTCTGTTAGTTTTACAAAATTTGGTTTGACGGGCTGATTTAGTTTAATCATCATTACTTAATCTTCCCCTATTAGACTCATTAAATATTGCCCATATCCGCTTTTCATTAACGGTTTAGCCAGTAGAGCGATTCGTTCCTTGGTCAGCCAACCATTGGTATAGGCTATCTCTTCCAAACAGGCTATTTTAAAACCTTGCCGTTGCTCTACTGTATGAACGAACTGAGATGCTTGGATTAATGAGTCATGAGTACCCGTATCAAGCCAGGCAAAGCCACGTCCCAACACTTCTACAATTAATTTTTCCTCATTAAGATACTCATTATTGACACACGTAATTTCTAGCTCATTTCGCTGCGATGGTATTATTGTTTTTGCCACATTAACGACAGAGTTAGGATAAAAGTAGAGGCCAGTTACCGCATAATCAGATTTTGGCACAGCCGGTTTTTCTTCAATGGAAATAGCCAAATTATTTTCATCAAAAGAAACCACACCAAAGCGTTGAGGATCTTTTACCTGAAAACCGAAGACAGTAGCTTTCTTTTCAATTTTAGCAGTCTGGACCGCCCTTATTAGTTTTGGCGACAAGCCTTGTCCATAAAAAATGTTATCCCCTAAAACTAAGCAAACAGCGTCATCACCCAAAAAATTTTCACCTATAATAAACGCTTGAGCCAATCCATCTGGTTTAGCCTGCACCTCGAAGTACAAATTTATACCAAAAGCAGACCCATCACCCAAAAGCCTTTTGTAAGCAATTTGATCTTCAGGAGTCGTAATAATAAGAATATCTCGAATTCCTGCTAACATTAGTATGGAAATCGGATAGTAAATCATAGGTTTGTCATAAATCGCCAATAAGTGTTTGGAGACACCCTTTGTTATGGGATGAAGGCGGGTGCCAGACCCGCCAGCTAGTACGATGCCTTTCATAATACCGCCTCTTCTTTTTTATTTGATGAGTAAGCACCACTCAGCACCCGAGTGCACCAAGTCTTGTTTTCAAGGTACCATGTAATCGTTTTTCGCAAACCAGACTCAAAAGTCTCTCGTGGTCTCCAATTAAGGTCAGATGCTATCTTTTTAGCATCAATAGCATAACGCTGATCATGTCCTGGCCGGTCTCTCACAAAACTAATTAATTCTTTATAAGATTTAATAGCGCCTGGCTTTTCCGGTACTAGTTCTTCCAAAATATCACAAATGGTTTTGACCACGTCAATGTTTGCTATTTCGTTGTGACCGCCGATATTATAGGTCTGGCCTGCGGCACCCTGAGTCACAACGGCATATAAGGCCCGAGCATGGTCGTCAACATAAAGCCAATCTCTAACCTGCAAGCCATCACCGTAAATAGGTAATGGCTTTCCAGATAGTGCGTTCAAAATCATCAACGGAATTAGCTTCTCAGGGAAGTGGTAAGGCCCATAATTATTAGAGCAATTTGTAATGATAGTAGATAAATTATAGGTGCGCCCCCACGCTCTCACTAAATGATCGGCACCTGCCTTACTTGCGGAATAGGGAGAACTCGGGGCATAAGGCGTTTCCTCAGTAAAAAGCGCATCCGAACCAACTAAATCACCAAAAACTTCATCTGTACTAACGTGGTGAAACCGGAATCCGTCTTTTTTTTGTTCGAACAGGGTTTGCGAGTACTTACGTGATGCCTCTAGCATCTTATATGTTCCAACTATATTAGTATTAATAAAAGCATCGGGACTTTCGATCGAGCGATCAACATGGCTTTCTGCCGCCAAATGCATAACCAAATCAGGCTGGTGGCGAGAGAATATATCGTCAATTGCAGGGCAATCACAAATATCGACCCGCTCAAAGAAATAGCGGGGATTACCAGAAACCTCAGCTATATTATCGAGATTCCCAGCATACGTAAGTTTGTCGACATTAATCACAATATCATTGGTATCCTGGATGATGTGTCTAACAACTGCTGACCCAATAAATCCTGCACCGCCGGTAACTAAAATAACCCGCTGGCCGTTCATCTATAATTCACCATCTGATTCAGCCAAAAGACCTTTCACATCATAAATGACTTGCTTATGGTTTTTCTTTAGAGCCAGATCTTTAAACTCAGCATGCCCAACAGCTAAAACAATCGCTTGGTAATGTCCAAAAATTGGTAGATTTTTTTTTGGTAACAGGTCCACTCCATATTCATCTTTTACCTCATTAAGCTTAGCCCAAGGATCATAAATATCTACCTGGCTACCGAAATCCTTTAATTCGTCGATGATATCGATAACTTTGGAGTTACGGATGTCAGGGCAATCTTCTTTAAAAGTAATGCCTAGAATTAACACTTTTGCTCCATCAATTTTCTGGCCTTTTTTAATCATCAATTTAATGACTTGGTTGGCTATATAAATCCCCATGCTGTCATTTAAACGACGACCTGCTAAAATAATTTCGGGATTGTACCCAACCTCTTGAGCTTTATGAGTCAGGTAATATGGATCTACTCCGATACAGTGTCCACCAACAAGACCAGGCTTAAATGGTAAAAAATTCCACTTAGTCCCTGCGGCCTCTAATACTGCAGAAGTATCTATACCCAATTTATTGAAAATAACCGCAAGCTCATTAACGAAGGCGATATTCAAGTCACGTTGGGAATTTTCAATGACTTTTGCAGCTTCCGCAACTTTTATAGATGGCGCTAAATGGGTCCCTGCTGTAATGATGCTCTTATATAATTCATCAACCTTTTGAGCAATTTCAGGTGTAGAGCCTGATGTTACCTTTTTAATTTTAGTAACAGTATGTATCTTATCACCAGGATTAATTCGCTCTGGAGAATAACCGCAGAAAAAATCTTTATTGAAATTAAGCCCTGAAAATTCTTCCAAAACTGGTACACAATCTTCTTCCGTTGCACCAGGATAAACAGTGGATTCATAGATAACGACATCGTCCTTTTTCAATATTTTGCCAATTAATTGAGAAGCTTTAATTAAAGGGTTTAAATCTGGCCGTTTGTACTTGTCAATCGGCGTGGGCACAGTGACTATGTAAATATTACAATCTTTAATTTTTTGAATATTAGATGTCGATTTAAAACCGAATTCGTTATTAACCTTAGCTAGGTAGTCGCCTTCTATCTCAAGCGTACGATCATACCCCGAATTTAACTCTTCAATTCGGGACTGCGAAATATCAAAGCCAATAACTGAATACTTTTGTGCAAACTCTACCGCCAAAGGTAACCCAACATAACCGAGTCCAATCACTGCAATTTTAAATTCAGACATTCTTACTTCCTATCAAAAATTAAACTTTAAAGAAATCTCTATACCAAGCTACAAAATTATCAATCCCTTTTTGTACAGGAGTACTTGGCTTATAATCTAAGTTTCGGACCAAATCATCAACATTAGCGTAAGTAGCAGGCACATCACCAGCCTGCAGCGGCATCATATTTTTTTGAATCTTTTTACCTAACGCATTTTCAATCGCTCTAATAAAGTCCATTAGTTTAACCGGGTCATTATTACCAATATTATAGATTTTGTATGGTGCTGCTGAGGTTGAGGGATCAGGTTGCCCACCTGACCAGTCTAGATTTGGTTGTGCTGGATTATCGATAATACGTGTCACGCCTTCAACTATATCGTCTACATAAGTAAAGTCTCTCAA
>MDTF01008574.1_pt1 | contig 11944 bp, 11 predicted proteins | sample 811191 | NCBI WGS metagenome assembly MDTF01 (sample SAMN05326649, study PRJNA326480) | marine metagenome | isolation source: seawater | place: Southern Ocean | collected 2011
ATCCACCAAAAGGTGTTTTAATATCACCTTCAGAAAAAGTATTAACTGAAACAGTTCCGCAAGGAAGACTTTTTGCCATATGAAATGCTCTATCTATATCTTGAGTAAACACACTAGCATGCAATCCATATTTAGAGTTGCTTGCTACCTTCAATGCTTCTTCTGTACTATTTATGGTAAGAACACCAAGAACAGGTCCAAAAATTTCTTCCTGTGCGATTGTCATGTTTTCTTTTAAATTATCAAAGAGAGTTGGTTTGGCAAAAAATCCTTTCTTATCACCATCGGAAACGCCTCCAAATAAAAGTTTGGCACCTTCATCAATTCCTTTTTGAATAAAACCATCAACTGTTGCTAAATGTTTTTTAGAAATCATTGAACCCATGTTTGAGGTTGGGTCTAAAGGATCTCCAACTTTAAGTTTTTTTACTTTTTTTGACACTTTATCTAAAAATTCATCTTTAACTTTACTGTGAATGATTTGACGCATATTTGCTGAGCAGTTTTGTCCTCCATTCCAAAAAGCAGAATTAATTGCATTATCTATTAAATCATCTGTTATTTTTGCATCGTCCAAAACTATGAATGGACTTTTTCCACCCATCTCCAAACCAATAGTTTTTAAATTACTTTCTCCTGAATATTTCATAAACAATCCCCCTACTTCAGTTGATCCTGTAAATGAAATTGCATCTACATCTTTGTGTCGACCCAACGCTTCACCTACATCACCAAAACCTGGAACAATATTTAAAACACCGTCTGGTATTCCTGCTTCTTTCGCAGTCTGCGCAACTTTAATTGCAGTTAGAGGAGTATCTTCTGCAGGTTTAATTATAACTGAACATCCCGCTGCTAATGCTGGGGCCATTTTCCACACCGCCATCATTAAAGGAAAATTCCAAGGGACAACTCCAGCTACAACTCCAATTGGTTCCTTGACAATTAAACTTGTTAGTGATGGTTCCGTAGGACCAATTTTTCCAAAAACTTTGTCTATTAGCTCTCCATACCATTGGAAATGCATTGGAGCATCATTTGCAACTTCATTTATACAGTCGCCAATCAATTTTCCAGTGTCAATACATTCAAGAACTGAATTTTCTTCACCTTGTTTTCTTAACAATTCGGCAAATTTAAGCAGAATATCTTTTCTAAACTCTGGTGACGTTTTGGACCAAACACCACTGCTAAATGCTTTTCTTGAAACTTCGACTGCTAAATTAACATCTTTATTATTGCATTTAGCAACTGAACAAAGAACTTCACCAGTAGCAGGGTTCATAGTTTCAAATTTTCCCCCGTCTATAGCATCAACATATTTACCGTTTATAAATGCACGGCCTTCAAATTTAATTTTTGCAGCGATTGATTTGTAGTTTGATGTACTCATATTTTTTGATAAGTTAATATAAATAATCAATAAATCATAGAAAAATAGTAAAATATAAGAAACAAGTTTAATGAATAAAATATTATATGTAGCATTTTCAATGCTTTTAATGACAGGTACTTTTGCGTTAGAAAAAACCAAAGAAGAGAAAGTGGCCAAATATGTTCTTGAGAATATACAAAAAGATTACACTTCCTGTTACGCATTTTATTTAATTGCCGCTGAAAGCTTTAAACAAGATAAAATTGTAGATACTTTAGCTAAAAACAAACAAGTAGTTGCTGGTTTAGAAAAAAGTGCTGATATTGCTCTTAAATTTTCTCATGATTTAGGAGAAGTTTTAGAATTAAAACCAGAAACTATGACTAAAAATATTAAAAAAGAGCTAAAAAAAATTAGTGCAATTTTAAAAAAAAATAACAAAGTTTTAAAAAAACAAATGCAAGGTAGAGGATCATTTTGTAAAAAATTAATAGAAGATCAAAAACAGAGGATTGGTTACTGGGAAGATAAGGGCAACAAAAGAATTAAATGAAAAAAAATTTATTAAAGGCAAAAGTTAAAAAAATATTTATAAAACATGGGCTTTCTAATAAGCATTCTGAGATTTGTGCAAACTATTTAATAAAAGCTGAGTTAGTTGAAGCTAGATCTCATGGTTTAGCTAGGTTGAAAATGTACTGTGAAAGAATTAAGAAAAAATTAATTAATCCAAAGCCTAAAATAAAAATAAAGAAAATATCTTCTTCTGTTTCATTTGTTGATGCAGACAATAGTATAGGATTTGTTTCTGCCGACATAGGTATAGAACAAGCAATTAAAAATGCAAAAAGAACTGGTATAGGTTTAGTTGCTGTTAAAAAAAGTAGCCATTATGGCTTATCCAGTTTTTATGCTGAACAAGCAGTTAATAAAGGTTTAATGGTTTGGTGTTTTACTAACGCACCTCCAGCTCTTGCACCACACGGAGCTAGAAAAGCTTTGTTTGGAACTAATCCAGTTTGTTTTGGAACACCAACTGGTAAAGCTCCATTTATTTTAGATATGTCTACATCGATGATTAATCGAGGCAAAATAAGACGAGCTAGTAAACTAGGTGAAAAAATTCCTTATGGTGTTGCAATGAATGCAGCGGGTAAAGTTACTACAAATGCCAAACAAGCTTTACTTGGAACGCAATTACCTATTGCAGGATTTAAAGGCTCAGGACTTGCTTGGATGGTTGATATTTTAAGTGGTGTCTTGACAGGAAGTAGCCATGGCGGGGGAACAAAAGATCCATTTGACGACTTTTCAGGACCACAAAATATTGGCCACTTATTTATAACAATTAATCCTAAAATATTTATTGGTAAAAGTTACTTAAAGGAAATAAAAAAAAATATTAGTCTTGTTAAAAAGCTTCCGAAAGCCAAGGGAGTTTCGAATATTCTTTATCCAGGTGAAAGAAAAAATAAAACTTATAAAAAAAACCTAAAGAAAGATATACCTATCCCTTTACTAATATTGGAAGAAATAGAAAAATTAAATGCTATCTAAAAAAGAAATTATCTGTCCAGAAAATTTACTTACACTTGCTAAAACTAAAGGGGTAGTGAAAGCGGTTTTAGTCAATGCAGGTAAATTAGTTGCAATGGAAGCAACAAAACACGCTGTTGCTAAGAATTTGATTGAACCTATTTTTGTGGGTAACAAGATTTTAATAGAAAAATGTGCCTCTGATTTAAAATGGGATATATCAAAGTATGAAATTATTAATGAGACAAATGAGAATAGCACGGCTCCTATAGCCGCCAAAATGGCTAGTGAAGGAAAAATAAATATTATTATAAAAGGACATATACATACAGATATTTTAATGAAGTCAGTTTTAAAAAGAGATTTAAATCTAATAGGAAAAAAAAGACTAAGTCATATTTGGCATATGACATTAAATAAAAATGACAAACCTTTCATTGTTACAGACGGTGCTTTAAACGTACTACCAAAATTAGAAACTAAAATGCATATCCTAAAGAATTCTGTAGATTTTGCTCAAAGAATTGGAATTAGTAGACCTAAGGTTTCTATTTTATCAGCTACAGAAGAGGTGCTTGAAAGTGTTCCAAGTTCTATCGAGGCAAATGAGATTACTCGAAGATCTAATGAAGAAGGAATAGACGCAGATGTATTTGGACCCATGGCATTCGATAACTCAGTTTCAGAAAAAGCAGCTCAAATAAAAGGAATTAAAAATGTTGTTGCCGGAAAAACAGATATTCTTTTAGTACCAAATGTTGAGACAGGAAACAGCCTTGTTAAAATGATGATTTATTTTATGGGTGCTTGTGCTGCAGGAGTGGTAGTAGGTGGAAAAGTTCCTGTTGTAATTACAAGTCGCGCCGATGATATACAGGCAAGATTAGCCTCAATAGCGGCAGCTGTAGTAGCTCTATAATGCGACAGTTAAAGAACTGGGATAATAAAACTTGGCTTTCATCAAAAAAATATATTATTTCATTTCACAAATTTTTAAAGTTGCAGATTAATATAAATAAAAATACACATATTTTAGACATTGGTTGTGGAAGAGCTAATATAATAAGTTTTCTGCAGAAAAAATATAAATTTAGTAAAAAACCAATTGGAGTAGATGTTGTAGAAAATAGAAATATCAAAAAAAATATTAATTTTAAAAAAACTGATGCTATAAAATTTTTAAAAAAAACTGATAAATTATTTGATTTAATTTTGATCAAACAAACTATTCATTTCTTTTCTAAACATCATATTAAAATTTTATTAAATTTAACTAAAAAACATCTTAATAAAAATGGAAAAATTTTGATCTTTACTCTAAAAACTAAGAACAACCACATTCCAAGTTTTAAAATTATGAAATTAAAATTAAATTCAAGTTTAAAAAAGGATGAAATTATAGTTAAAGAAATTAAAAAAATTCTAAAAAAATATAAGAATAATTTCTTTGAATTTAACGTTAATCTTTCTAGAGCAAAATATATTAAAATGATTAAATCTAGATATATTTCCTGCTTATTAAAAGTCTCTAACAAACAGTTAAAAGAAGGTATTGCTGAAATTAAATCTAATTATAAAAATCAGATAAAATTTACTGACATTTTAAAATGTCTAAGTTACCAAAAATAATTTAGTTAAATAAATAAAACACGCCTAGAAATTATTACTGACTAGGTTTAGCGAGAACTAGATTGGGATCGAATATTTTTATTTTAATTCTTGAATACCATTCTGATACATTATCTATGTCTTCCTCGGTAAGCATACCTGCAATAACTGACATTTGTGCATGTTGTAATTTACCAGTTTTATATTCTGTTAATTTTACTTTTAAGTAATCCTTATGTTGCGCTGTTAAATTTGGTACTATAACTGAATTACCACCTGATGCTGCTACACCATCCATTCCATGACATGCTGAACAAATAGTTTGTGCTTTTTTTTTACCATTTTGTAGAGAGGCAGAAAGTTGTGATTGAATACTTGCCCCAGTTTCAGTACTACTCTTTTTTTTTTCTGCAGCATAGGCCTCAGTAAAAGATAAAATAATTATTAATGTGATTAATTTCTTCACTTAATTCATCCTTGTGTGACTAATTATTTTAATAGCTTCTCTAAGTTTAGTTTCACCTTCTTTTAATTTACCTGAATCACATAAAGATTTTCCTTGATCTTTAAGAGCTTTAATTTTTTCTAAACTCCCTTCTGCCCATTTATATTGTTTTTTTCCATATTCTCTTTCAGATTCTTTCCAAATAGATTTCTGATAGTATGTGCAAAGGTAATTTTTTGAATTTAGATTAGCCTTATACTCTTTTTCTGTAATACATTTGCTTCTTATAGTTTTAAATTCACCCTCTTTTGTCCACTTACCAAATCCAGAACATATTTTTTTTTCTCCATCTGTAGCTGCATTAATATTAAAAAATGAAGCTGATAACAAAACTAAACTTAAGATTATTATTCTCATTAATTGATCCTTTCTTTTGTTACGGTAATATTTTCTTCTTAATCAAAAAAAATGGACCGGATTTTACTCCGGCCCATTTAAATATTTACTTAACTACTTTTTTAGTTGTATCAACTAAACCAGCAGCTTGACCGTCGTAACTAATACGGTAGATAACACCTGCTTTATCATCTGATACAAGTATTGATCCGTCTACATAGGTTTGAACATCGACAGGTCTACCTAAATAAGTACCCATTTCAGTCATCCAACCCTCTGCAAAAGGCTCTGTTTTTGAAGCATTGCCTTTTTTGTCTAAGTAAGTAACCATAACCCTTGCGCCTCTTGGTTTAACAGCGTTCCAAGAACCATGTTGAGCACTAAATATTGCGTTATGATACTTTTTAGGAAACATTTTTCCAGTATAGAAAGACATTCCTAAGTCAGCAGCATGAGCAATCATATCAACCTGAGGTTTGCAATAATTTTTTGCATATTTCTCAGGAATAGTTTTACCTTTATACTCGTTAGTTCTTATATTGCCTCCACCATAGTATGGATGTCCGTACCAAGTTTTGTTAGATAGTTTACAGGCTTTATTTAATTCACCTGGAGGAGTTTCATCTCCCATGCCATCTACTTGGTTATCTGTGAACCATAAAGCTCCATCTTTTGGATTGAAAGCATGTCCTACTGAATTTCTTATTCCAATAGCAACAACTTCTCTTTCAAGTTTTCCTGGAAAACGATTAAATCTAATCATTCCACCAATACCAACTTGATCATAAAGTGGATACTTGTCTGCTCCAGCAACGTTGAAAGGTTGCCCCATACTTACATAAAGTTTGTTATCTTTTTTGTTGATGGCACAAACTCTTGCAGTGTGATTATAAGATTCTTCTTCTGGAGGAATTAAATCTCCCTGATCTATAATCGGAATCGCTACAGTATCTGGACTTTCCATAAAATACTCTGCAGCTGGAAACCATAAAACTCTATTTCTCTCTGCAATGTATAAGTGTCCGTCATCACTGTAACAAGGACCGTTAGGTATATCGAATTTAACGCTTGGACTAAATTCTTCTACAGTATCAGCTACATGATCCATATCTCTATCAGTTGCTTGCCATACTTTAGTTTTTCTTGTTCCAATCCAAACTGTACCTTTATTTCTGCTCACAGCCATATGTCTTGCATCTGGTGCTAAAGCAAAAAGAGTGATTTTAAATCCTGCTGGCATTCTAATATTTGGTAAAATATTTTTCCTAATATTTGCAGCAAATTTAGTATCTTGCGGAATTACTATTCCAGCTTCCGTTCCAGTTTTTTTAAAATTACTTAATTTTTTTACATTTTCCGCATCGCCTGCTGCAAAAACATTAAATGTAAATAAAGTTAGCGTTAGGATTGAAGCGAATATTGAAAGTATTTTTTTCATTATTTTTCCCCCATTATTAATAATAACAAATTTAACCAAAACCTTTTAAATAAATATAGATCTTAAGTTACTGTAAACTTTTACCGTATGGACAAGTTAGTTAAGTTAACTAAATATCTAGCAAAAGTTGTAGGTATTTACTTATTATTTTTAATCAAAGAATTGAATGCGTTTATAGCCTCAATGTACCAATTGATAAATGCAGAAGCAACATCCTCGGAAGGTCTTAAATTTTTAATTTTTGCATCATTAATAGTTTGTGTTCTAGGTCTTAATTCAACAAAATATCCTTTCTCCATTCCTTCATCAACAATATTAGCAATAGTTTTATAAGAATATTCTGGCAATGATTTAGAGAGTTCTTCTTTGTACATTTTTGTACCTTCGTAGTTAGATTCAAATATTTTAATAAAAACTTTTCCTTTTTTTACAGTGGAAAAACACCATTTTAAAGCTTCATGACTTTCACGTGATTTTAAAATTGAGGAAAAAGCTTTTGTTGTTTCAGTTGCAAATGCTCTAAATTTTCCCTCTGTAATCTTAAAGGGCAATTTGTCTAGATTAACTTTTTTAATAATTCTTTTGTGTCTTTCTTCTAAAAATTTCATGACCACATTTTTTAAAATTGTATCATATTTGTGATATTTATTTACAGTAAATATTTCCGTAAAATAAAGTTTAAATTAAGGAATTAATATGATTTTAGGGGCTATACATGTGCCGTTGTGTATTTCTTTAAATGCATGTGCTCCCTCTTTAAGTTCTCTGAATTCTACCCAATTCAAAGAACCTAATTTTTTTTTAGTTAAAATGTTAATTGATTTTTCAAAATCTTTATTTGTATAGCAGTAAGTACCTACAACTGTAATTTCTTGTATTGTAAGTTTTCTGAAATTAAAATTTCCTTCTGGTTGAGCTAACCCCACATGAACAATAGTCCCTCCTGGAAGAACAGTATATATTGCCTGCTGTCGACTGACCTCCAGACCGACTGTATCAAAGACAATATCAAATTTACTCTCATTTAAAAGCTTATCTTGCGGAGCTACAAAATTTGCTTCTAAATACTTGGAGCACTCCTTTAATCTTAATTTATTTGGATCAGACATTACTATATTTTTACAATTTTTTTCTTTATTTAAAATTAAACCGCATAATAAACCAATAGCACCAGCGCCTTGAATTAGAACACTACATTCAGACAAAGGTTTTTTTAAATTATGTTCACCTAATAAAACTGCATGAACCGCAACAGCTGTAGGCTCTGTTAATGCTGCAATTTTTGTATCGAGCTCTTTTGATATTAAATGAATATTTTTATCTGGTATGGAAATAAAATCAGCTAGCCCTCCCTCTTTTTGAGTTGGTTTACTCATGCCCACCATAGTCCTTTCTGGACAAAGATGTTCTCTAGAATTTTTGCAGTAATTACACTTACCACAAGTTATCAGGGGATTTAAAACAACAATTTTATCTTTAAATGTTCCACTTTGAACTTTTCCGCTAACTTCATGACCTAAAATTAAAGGTGGGTTTCTCCTTTCATCTTTACCATGGTATGCGTGCATATCAGATCCACATATGCCTGATGCCTGAACTTTAATTATACTTTCTCCTAAAATTTCCTTAGGTTCTTTTTCCTCTCTATATATTAGTTCTTCAACACCTGTATAAACCAATGCTTTCATTAATTTGAAAAACCATATTTTCTCAATCTAACATCGCCAGTTCTAGCATGAGCTTCCATTCCTTCGTATCTTGAAATCCTGGCTGCAGCAGCACCAACAAGTTTTGTAGACTCTTTGGTCATTCTTTGAAAACTCAATGTTTTAATAAACTTTCCAACAAATAGTCCGCCTGTATATCTTCCGGCCCCTTTTGTTGGTAAAATATGATTAGTTCCTGAACATTTATCACCGTATGCGACAGTAGTTTCCTCACCAATAAATAACGATCCATAATTAATTAATCTATTGTGAAACCATTGAAGATTTTTTGTATGCACCTCCAAATGTTCTGGTGCGTACTCATCACTAATCTTAGCCATTTCTTCATCTGTATCGCAAAGAATAACTTCACCATAATCCTGCCATGCAGCGGAGGCATTTATTTTTGGTGTTTCAGGTAATTCATTTATTAATTGTGGGACTCTTATCATAACTTTCTCAGCCAACTCTTTACTTGTGGTGTAAAGCCAGCAAGGTGAGTTGTAACCGTGCTCTGCTTGACCAACTAAATCTACGGCTACTATTTCAGGGTCTGCGTCTTCATCAGCAATAATAGCAATTTCTGTAGGACCGGCAAATAAATCTATACCAACTTTACCAAATAAAATTCTTTTTGCTTCTGCAACAAATTGGTTGCCCGGGCCAACTATAATATCTGCTGGGGAATTTTTGAAAAGTCCATTAGTCATTGCTGCAATGGCCGGCACACCTCCTAAATTCATAATTACATCTGCGCCACAAAGATCAGCGGTATAAATTATTGTAGGATGGGCACCAACATTCTCTTTTGGAGGGCTGCATGCGATTATATTTTTAACACCAGCAACTTTAGCTGTGGTCACGCTCATAACTGCAGAAGCTATATGTGCATATCTTCCTCCTGGAACGTAGCAACCGGCTGTATTAACAGGGATTAATTTTTGACCAGCAAATAACCCGTCTGATAGTTCTACTTCGAAATCTTGACCATAATTTTTTAATTGAGCTTCAGCAAATTTTCTTACTCTTTCATGGGAAAACTGAACGTCATCTTTTGTTTTTTGATCTAAATTTTTTTTAATTTCTTCAATTCTTTCTTTAGAGACTATAATTTCACCTGTATATTTATCGAACTTTTTAGTAAGATCAATGCATCCTTGCTCTTTTGATTTATCTATATCTTTCAGTAATCCTTCGACTATAGCAGTTGTTTTAGTGTCATCTGTAGAAGATGTTTTAGGAGATTTTTTTAAATATTTTATAGTCATTTTTTCTTGTTTTTTTTAGTTGAAAATTTTAAGCGCACATTAAAACACAACAACTAATACTTTTCAATGATTATACAATTTTAATATCTGGTGATGTAAGCTCATAAATTCTACTTATAGTTCTCTTAAAAGAATCTTCTAATTTTTGAGAACCGCCCAACTTATCGAGCTTAAAGTTTGAGCTAATTAATAAAGGTAATTTTTTTTCATAAATTATATCGATAAGCGTAATGAATCTTTGTTGTGTATTTACATTTTCATCATTAAAACTTGGAATATTTTCTATTGTAATAAAATCACAATGATTAGCAATTTCTATATAATCTTCTCCACCAAAGTTTCGATCACATAATTCATTAAAATTAAATTTAGCAACACCTTCATAATAATTTTTAATTTCAAATTCTCTACCTTTCACAAAAATTTTTTTAATACTTAGTTTTTTATTTTTTGTTAGCTCTCTAAATAGTTGATTAATTTTGAAGTTTGTTTTTTCATTTAATGGAAAAAAGAATCTTTCGAGCTTTGTTATGCCTATTTTTCTGTAGTCTTCATCTATAATTAACTCATGTTCAATTGAAAATTTTTTTATTAAAGAAATAAAAGGTAAAAACTGCTCTCTTTGTAAGCCATCCTTGTACAATTCATCAATTTTTACATTTGATGTAATGATTATTTTAATATTCTCTTTAATAATAACCTCAAACAATTTACCTAGAATCATGGCATCTACAATGTTTGTTACTTGAAATTCATCAAAATAAATCAAGTTAGTTTTTTTTTTCATTTCCTTGACAAAAGCGTCAATAGAATTATTTTTATTTTTATATGTATGTCTGAAATCATGAAAATTAATCATAAATTCATTAAAATGAAACCTTAATTTAGGAATATTTATATAATTGTAGAAAAAATCTAAAATCATAGTTTTGCCTACGCCTACATCACCTCTTAAATAAAATGCTTTTTTTTTTGAAATATTTCTAAATATTTTAAGAAAGTTAAAGAAATTCGTCTCATCACGTATATTAAATTTACTTAATAAACCTATTGTGTAAATTTGATTTTTATTTAGCTGAAGTTTATTTTCTAGGCAATTTTTTTTAAATGCTGATTTTAATTTCATTATCCAAAGGAATTATTACTTTTTTTACAGTTATCTAATTGCCGTATAAATAAGTTGGAAGCCATAAAGCTATTTGTGGAAAAATTATTATTAATATTAATCCAATCACTTGTAAAACCATAAATTGCATCATTCCCATATAAATATCTTTTAAATCCCATTCTGGAACAACTCCTTTTAAAAAATAAGCAGATAAGGCAACAGGTGGAGATAGCCAGGCCGTCTGCAAATTTACTGCTACTAATATCGCAAACCAAGTTAAGTTAAAGCCGAGCGCTTCGATTAAAGGAAGAATTATTGGAATAATAATTAAAACTATTGGTACCCACTCTAAAGGCCAACCTAGTAAAAAAATCATTCCCATAACTATTGCTAAAACAAAATACCTGTTCATTTCTAAATTTAATAAAAACTCTGTTAATAGCATTGGTGTTCCTAATCTTGAAAATACTGAACCAAAGAAGTTTGAAGCCGCAACTAAAACCATTATTAACGCAGATATTTCTAATGTTTTGACTAATGCTTCTTGTAGTTTTGGTAAAGTTAATTTTCTATAAGCTAGAGCTAAAAGTAAAGAACCTACGGCACCACATCCTGCTGCTTCCGTTGGTGTTGCGTAACCAAATAAAATACTTCCAAGTGCTGCAAAAACCAATAGCGCTGGTGGAACCAAGCCTTTAAAAAATTCAATCCAAACTGCTTTCATACTTTCGGCTCTCATTTCCATAGGTAGAACTGGTCCTAAGCTTGGATTTAAATAACATCTGATAGTTACATATCCAGCATAAAGACAAGCCAACATAATTCCGGGAATAATTGCTGCTGCAAATAAATCTGTTACAGGAATTTCCATAATTGGTCCCATTACTACTAGCATAATACTAGGTGGAATTAAGATACCGAGTGTTCCACCTGCTGTAATTGTACCGGCTGCAAGTCTTACATCGTAACCTGATTTGTTCATCGATTTTGCTGCCATTATTCCAAGTATAGTAACTGACGCTCCGACAATTCCAGTTGCGGCAGCAAAAATTACTGAAACAAAT
>MDTF01013088.1_pt1 | contig 11941 bp, 12 predicted proteins | sample 811191 | NCBI WGS metagenome assembly MDTF01 (sample SAMN05326649, study PRJNA326480) | marine metagenome | isolation source: seawater | place: Southern Ocean | collected 2011
TATGCACAAGATGATAACAAAGAAAAATTTGTTAAAGACTTTGTTGCTGTTTGGACTAAGATCATGAACGCTGATCGTTCACAATCTAATTAATTTTATAAAATTCAATTACGCGCTATCTTCGATATTTTCAAAGTTAGCGCTTTATAAATATCATTTAAGTTTATAAAAAATATATCCATTGTAATCTTCTAAGAATATATATTTTTCTTCAATGTATTTTATTGCATTTGGCATATTAGAATAGTTTACTAAAATATTATTTTCAGATCTATAAAGTATGATTCTAGGTGAGGCTTTTTTAAGTTGACTGATAAATTTTTCTTCAGTAAATCCGTTAATAATTTGTGGGGTTATATAAAATTGTGTGCAGGATTTTTTTCTTAAAAAATAAGCGAAAGCTACGTCGTCTGTAAAAATTTGAATACATTCATCTTCTTTACTTAATTCCTTATAACGTCTTAAAATTTTTTTAGTATCATTTTTTAAATAAAGTGCATCTTCTGCTTTAATAAAATTTAAAATATTGCTTTTTAAATTATAAATATTTTTTATTTTATTTTTTTTTTTTATATCATCATCATAATTAAAAGCTCCCAAGATGAAAAGAACTGATAAAGCACAAAAAGATCCTAAAATGAATCTAGAAATTTTTTCTTTATTGTAAACTGTAATTAATTTTTTAATTTTTTCATCAATTTTAAATTCTTGAAAAAGAAATAAAATTATAAAGAAAATAAATATTAAAGTATAAATTAAAGAAGTAGACTTGAGGTGCGAGGCATCTGACCTCATTAAACTTGATTTAAAAATAAATATTCCACTAATAAAAAACAAATTTATAAAAATTTTTGCTCTATAGTCAAACTTAAATTTTTTATTAAAATTAAAATTAATTAACATCAAGCTTGTTAAATAGATTAATATTAATGCTTTGGTCCACCTAGAGCTTTGGTCACTGAAAGGTCTGAGATATTCTATTCCTAAGATATATTCATATGCATTAGAATAAGGTATCCGTATTTGGTATAAAAATTCTTGCAGTTCGTACGATGGCATTATTATAAAAAAAAATGACCATGAACATATAACGCCTAGAAGTATTAACCCTATTTTAATAACTTCTTTGTGTATTAATAAATAAATTATTGCCAGCAAGATAAGAGCGTTCACATATGCGCCGATATCAAACCACCAAAGAATAGAAATAACTGAAAAAGTTCCCGAAAAAAAAAGTTTATAGTCTATTTTTTTTTTTGAACATAAAGCTGAACCTAATAAACAAATAAATAATAAATATAGACAAATTCTTGGCGAAGCATAACTACTAAAATCATAATAATTAGGAAAACTAATCGCAATAAAAGTAAATATAATAAAAAAAATTATTTTTAAATAATCATTTAAATTTAAATAACAGATTATTTTTTTAGATAATAAAATTAAAGAAAATTTTATAAGATATATAAATATTAATTTTGTTAACGTTATACTGCCAGGTGTAAAATACCCTAAAAAAAAATAAGAGATTAATCCTATATTATTTGCGATAAAACCATAATCATATATTGTTGATTTAAATAATTTATTTGTCTGTAAATAGTTTAGCGGTGGAACTAGATATGTACCTTCATGAAAAATATCAGTATTCTCCACAAAACTATTAAAGTCTATTGCAAAAAATTCCATAGAGATTAAAAAAATAAAAAATAAAAAATAAAATTTTAAAGGATCGCTAAAATAACTTGTATTTGTGTTTAAAAAATAATCTTTGCTTGAGTATTTTAAACTACATACTTCTTTGCTTAAATTAAGATAACTTATTAAATAGACTAGACATGGGGCTATAATAAATAATAAAAATCGTATTGTGTCATTGAGTGGATTAAATTTTTTATAATAATAGTTTCCAACAATCACATTGTTCTCATCGTAAGGTAATTTAATATGATCCCAAAAAAAACTTATAACTACTAAAGTAAAAAAGGATAAAATAAGAGGAATTTTTTTTTTCATTATTAATTTTTTAAAAAATTTATTTTAACTTTTTAAATTATGATTTTTTATATCTTTAATAACATATTTTTTTCTGCCTCTAACTTGTTCAAATATTCTAGCTACATAAATTCCAATTATTCCTTGAGTGAAAAGAATCATTCCTGAAAAAAAAGAAATTGCTATTAAGATACTGGCTGAACCTAGAGCGGTATAATCATTTATTTTAGAATAAAACGTATGTAAAATTAAAGCTAATGAAATAAAAATAGAAAAAAAACCCAATATAATTCCGATATATAATGGCTTGAGAGAGTATGCCGTTACACCTGTAATAAATTGATTTACGGGGCCGGAGCTTAAAAGTGAGAAATGTGATTCTCCTGATGCCCTTGGTTCTCTAATGTAATAAATTATTTTCTGCTTAAATCCCACCCAAACTGACAGTCCTCTTATGTAAGGTCGAAATTCTTTTAGTTCTAAAATCTCGTTAAGAGCTCTTCTTGAAATTAATTTGAAGTCCCCTGCATTAACGGGCAAAGGAATATCTGAAAAAAAATTAATAATTTTGTAAGCTAAATTTGTAATAATCATTTTTAAGTTTGATTCTCCTAGTCTTTTTGTTCTTACAGTATGGACAACGTCAGCGCCATTTTCATACTCTTCTATTAACTTTTCTATAAGTTCAGGAGGGTCTTGCAAGTCTGAGTCCATGTAAACTATGGCGTCACCTTTTGAATGTCTGAACCCTGCAATAACACATGGGCCAACACCATAATTTCTTGACATATTTATAATATTTATAGGATGGTTTTTTTGTAATTTAGTAAGAATTAGTTCCGAATTATCACTAGAATCATCATTTACAAATATCAATTCATAGTTCCAGTTGCTAAATTTAGTTAAGACTTTTGTGGTTCTGACAACCAATTCGGGTATATTTTTTTCTTCATCTTTAAAGGAGAAAACTATAGAAATTAATTTCATTAAAAAGATGTAACTCAATATTTATAAAAATGCTAGACACATACCCTTTTAAAAACATAGATTTAGTAATACTAGCAGGTGGTAAAGGTTCTAGAATAAAAGAATTACTAGGCAAATTTCCAAAACCAATGGTTAAGTTTAATAATAAACATTTTATTCAATATGTCCTTAATGCTGCTAGCAAATATAACTTTAAAAGAATCATAATTCTTTGTGGTTATAGAAATAAAATTTTTTTCGATAAGTTCCATAGAAGAAAAATTAATCTTACCGAAATCTTTTGCATAAAAGAAAAAAAATTATTAGGAACTTCTGGAGCGCTATCAAACTTAAAAAAATTAAAAGTAAAAAATTTTGTATTGGTTAATGGAGATACAATATTTAATATAAATTTAAACTCGCTTGTTTCTAGCTTATCTAAAAAACAAATAGGAATAGTTGCACTAACTAAGAATAAAAAACAAAAAAGCAAAAAACTAAATAATTTATATTTAAAGAAAAATATAATAAGTTTGAAAAAAAACAGCGCCTATATGAATGGTGGAGTATATTTTTTTAAAAAAACAATTTTTAGATATATAGCTAAAAAAAATCATTCATTAGAAAATGATTTACTTCCGAAGTTGATTCATCAAAAAAAAATAAGCGGGAAAATTTTTAAAAACTTCTTCATCGACATAGGTTCAAAATATTACTTTAATAAAGCAGAGAAGAAGCTTAAGAATGAATTTCATAAACCTGCAGTTTTTTTAGATAGAGATGGAGTTATCAATTATGATTACGGATACGTTCACGGTATTGATAAATTTAAGTTTAGAACAGGAGTGGTCGATGGACTAAGATATATAATAAAAAGAAATTATCATATATTTATAATTACAAATCAAGCTGGGATAGGTAAAGGTAAATATACTGAGGAGACTTTTACAAAACTACATAAAAAAATTAATGAAAAATTAAAAAAATTAAATATTTTTATTAATGATGTACAATATTCTCCTTTTCACCCTGAAGCTAAAATCAAAAAGTATAAAAAAAGTTCTACCATGAGAAAGCCAGGAAATAAAATGATTGAAAATATAAAAAATAATTGGGATATAAATATTAAAAATAGTTTTATGATTGGAGATAAAGTATCTGACAAATTAGCGTCCAAAAAAAGTAAAATAAAATTTTTTTACGCTGAACCAAATTTTTATAAACAAGTAAGATCTATAATTGGTAATTATTAATAATTTTTTTATTGTTGTTTTTGAATACTTGAATTAATTCTCTAATACCTTCGTCTAGAGTTATTTTAGCCTTGAACCCCTTTTTTTCAATTTTCAAATTACTTACAAAATAATTTCTTTTGTCTGGATCTGACTTATTTTTTATAATTTTTATTTTTAAGGATTTTAGTTGTTTTTTAATTTTTTTCACTAGATCAATCTTAGTTATATTTGCACTTGATAGACCTAAATTATAAACATTGAATTTTAATCTATCAAAATTATTAATCGCAAAAATTATTCCTTTTACAACGTCTTTAATGTGTATAAAATTTCTTCTAAATTTTGGCTCAAACACGTCGATAAAGTTTTCGTTTACAGCTCTTTGAACAAAATTGTTAACCAATAAATCACTGCGCATTCTGTAACTTGCACCAAAAACAGTTGCTAACCTATAACTTACCGTATTTTTAAATTTCATTACTTCATTCTCTGCATCACATTTAGTTTGGCCATATAAAGATATGGGTTTTAAAGGACTTTCTTCGTTGCAGAATTTATTCTTCTCACCTATTCCATAACCAGAATTAGTTGTCATATAGATTAATTTATTTTTTTTATTTAAATTTTTTAAAATCTTCTTTATTGCCTCTAAATTAGTTGAGACAGCATCTTTTTTATTTTTTTCACAAAGAGGGGCACCTACTAATGCCGCTAAAGGGATAATAAACTCATTCTTGTTAATATGTTCTTTCAGCAGTTTTATGTTTCTTGTATCTTTATTTATAAACATAAATTTTTTATTAAAATAAAGATGGTCTAAGGAACCTTTGTCATATTTTAATAAATCAATTACTGTAACTTTATGTCCTAAATTTATTAACTCAGTACATAACATTGAACCTATATAGCCTCCCCCACCTGTTATAAGTATTTTTTTCATTATTATAAATATTTTGATTTTCTATCTCTTAAACTTAATATTGGTTTTTTTATAGGCCATTTTATTTTAAATTTTGGATCATCCCATCGATAACTTTTTTGATCGTTCGCGTCTACATATTTTCCGACATAACTCCATTTGTAATGAAAAATACAAAAATTTGATAAACATAAATGAGCATTTGCATAATAAGGTGGAATCAAAATTGATTTTGGTTTTTTGTGATCTAAAGTCCACTTTATATGCTTTAAATAGTTTTTAGATTTTTTTCTCATGTCTATTGCAACAAATATAAATTTTCCATACACGCTTGTCACCATTTTCCAAGATTTAAAATCACAATGAAAACCTCTAAGTGTATTTTTTTTAGAAAGTGAAAATTTATCATGATTAAATTTTACTTTATTAAACAAACCTTTCTTCCATGTTGTCCATAGTTGACCTCTTTTGTCATTGAAAGCTAAATTTTGAATTATTTTAAAGTCTTTAATCATTTTTAGAGTTTGTCTCCTTTAATTTTTCTCTTAAGTTTAATTTTTGCCATCTCTACTATATTGCTAGAGGCAGATTTTCCAAATTTATTTTCTATTAGTTTCAAGAAAGGTTTGTGTGTATGATATTTTGTAAATGCTTCATCTCTTAAGGTAATAACTTCACTTGCTGAAAGGCTTTCTGTTGGTAATGGGACTGTGTCAAAAGAATGAAATGAGTAACCCTCATAATTATCAGGCAACTTTAAACCTTTTTTGATAGCATCCTTGTAAAGTTGGCTTCCGGGTAATGCCATTGCACCATAAGTATTCCAACCTGCAGTACATAGCTCAAGGCTCAGGTCAAAAGTTTTTTTGATAGTCTCTTTTGTGTCACCAGGCAAACCATAAATATAATTAGCCATGACATTTATGTCGGCATCATGCACTCTTTGTACAATCTTTTTAACGTCAACATCTTCGAATTTACCTTTTGCAACTTCTAACCTTATTGATTTGTCTCCGCTTTCTATTCCCAAGGCTAACCATTTAATACCTGCTTTTCTAACTAATGATAAAATTTCTGGTCTTTTAACGGTATCAATTCTGCTGTAACTCCATAACCTTAAAGAGTCATCTTTATTTCTTTCGGCTAATTTTTCACATAATGGGACATAATATTTTGGATTTAAAAGAAACATCTCATCAACAATTCTTATTGTTTTAACACCCATAGCAATTAGCTTGTCGAATTCTTTTATGATAAAATTAGTAGACCAAAATCTCATTTTACTATAATTGGATGCAACTCCAATTTCGTCGTTATCATCTCTATTTAAGATATTTATCATACAAAAATTACAATGAAACATGCAGCCCAGGCTTGTCTGAAGACTGGCATAAGGAGTTCTTTTTTCAAAATCATATTCTGCATGCCACATTGGAGCTCTATATAAATCTAAAGGTTTTTTATTAAATGGGAGTAAATCCCACGCGTATCCAGGTAGATCTACGTCCATTTTTTCAGTAGGTACTACTTTTTCTGGTGTTGTCATTTTTATAGTTTCACCATCTCTATAAGCTAAACCTTTTATTTTGCTTAATTGTTCTTTATCAAATTTGCGTAGTTTAAGTACATTTTTTAAAGAATAAACTGCTTCGTTTGTGAAAACAAAATCTATCATTTTTTCTTTCTTTAAAGTTTCTACTGGTAAAGCCTGAACGTGCGATCCAATTATTGATAAAGGAATATTTATATTTTTGTCTTTAAGATAACTAGCAACATCTATAACACCTGTCATATTAGTTGTACCTGCATTAACGTTTTGTCCATAAGCAACAAAGCATATTAATTTAGGAGATTGATCTAATATTCTATTGTAAATATCAATTTCAGATAAATTTTCTGCATTCGCGTCAATAATTTTTACATTAAAACCAGCAGCTCTAGTTGATTGAGCTAGCAATAAAGCCCAGGTCGGTGGTTCGATAGCGGAATATGTTTTTGATAAACTTTGATAAGTTTTACTTGAATTTCCAGTAACTAAAAAACTACAGTCAATTTTTTCCATAATTAAAATTTAATATTATTTAATATATGCACGATTTTTATTATTTTTTCTTTTTTTAAGTCTGGATAGTTTCCAATGTAATATCCAAAAAAATGAATATGCTCTACATTTTTAAATTTTGAGAAATTTCTAATTTTAATAAATTCTTTAATATAGGGTTGTCTCAATTGGTTTCCACCACCAGCATTTCCTCTTCTAAATTCAATATTGTTTGTATTTAAATATTTTTCAAATTTATCTCTAACCTTCAAATTTTTAGTATTTAAGATAAGAGGAAAAGCATAGTTAGATGATCCGGTTAATTCAAAATTAACAAAATATTTTTTTTGATCTAAATGTTTTAAAAAAAGAATAAAATTTGCTGTTCTTTTTTTATTGTTTTTGTTTAGAGATTTTAATTGATTTAAACCAATAGTAGCACCTATTTCATTGTTTCTAAAATTTAATGTTGGATACAAAAAAATAAATTTTTGAGATAAATCTTTATATTTAGTTATCATCTTTTTTTCAAAAATATTATTTTTTGCCTCACGAACCATTCCATGAGATCTTAACATTTTTGATATTTCAAATATTTTTTTATCATTTGTACAAATCATGCCTCCTTCTATTGTTGTCATGTGATGAGCATAATAAAAAGAAAAATTGGAAATTAATCCATAGCTACCTAATTTTTTATTTTTATGTTTAGCTCCATGACTTTCACATACATCTTCGATTAAATAAATTTTTCGTTTTTTAAGCTCTTTTAATAAACGTTCATTTAAACCATTAAATCCTTGTGCGTGGGTTATAAAAACCGCTAATGTTTTTTTACTTATTTTTTTTAAAACTTGATCGACGTTCATAGATAAATTGGATAGATTTACATCAACAAAAACTGGTTTGTATCCATTCATAATTACAGAATTTACATCTGAAACCCAGGTAAGGGTTGGAATTATAATTTCATTTCTACTAGATTTTTTATTTAGTATGCTTAAAATTTTTATAGTTATGAAATTAGCTGAAGAACCTGAGTTGACGAAAGTAGAGTATTTTACCCCAAGCCATTTGGACCAAGCCTTTTCAAATTTTTCAACTTGAGCGGACTGAGTTAGAATAACGTTTCTTTTTCTCAGTAGTTGTTTCACTTTTACCAAATCAAGATTGGTAAAATTATTATGCATTAATGGATGGCTAAATTTCATTTATCTCTTTAAATCCTTATATATAATTTCACTACCTGTGTCGGTAAATTTAAAAGGAATATTAATTATTTTATTGCTGTCTTGAATAAATTTTTTTTTATGTTCTTTTTTTATGTAGAATAAAAAAAATCCTCCTCCACCAGCACCCAATAGTTTTCCTCCAACCGCACCTTTTTTTAAAGCATAATCATACAAGTTGTCTAATTTTGAGTTTGAAATTGAATTGCTTAATTTTTTTTTTATCAGCCATGCTGAATTAAGTAATTTTCCAAAATCATCTACGTTACCTTGTTTAAGAATTTTTTCTCCTTGCTTTACGTGTTGTATCATTTCTTTTATATAATTTTTTTTCATTGTTGTTAACTTGCTAACGTAAGTTTTTGCTATCTTATAGGCTGTTCTTGTTTTGCCTGTATAAATCAAAGCAAGATTATCTTGTAGTTTTTTTAAGTTTAGCGTTTTTTTAATAGGATAAAATTTAAACTGCTGATTTTTGGTAAATGTTATTTTATTGAACCCACCCACTGCGGTTGCGAGTTGATCTTGCGAACCTACTGTTTCTTTCATTATTTTTTGTTCAAAAAAAATGGCTTTTTTTGCTATATTAAAATTAGTTATTTTTTGACCCAATAAACAATTTAATGTTTTTATTAAACCCACGGTAAACGCTGAGCTTGACCCCATACCACTTCTTGCTGGTAGGTCTCCGTCATAATGAATTTCTAATCCTTTTTGTATTTTTAAGAAATGCAATAAATGTTTTACTGTGGGGTGCTTTATGTCATTTATATTTTGAACGTTTTCAATTTTAGACCAAACAACACGAAACTTGTGGTCAAAAAATTTAGGAAGAAATCTACATGTTATGTATAGATGTTTATCAATTGTAGTTGATAGAACTTCTCCGGAATATTTATTGTACCATTCTGGGTAATCACTACCACCGCCAAAAAAAGATACTCTATATGGTGTTCTTGTTATTATCATTTTTTTTATTTTTCACTATAAAAATCACCATGCTCAACAAGAATAGTGCACTTATTGTCTTTTCTGCTGTAGGCTTTTTTGTATGAAGGAAATATATTTTTTGCTTCTCTTAAGTTTATAATTTCTAGTGTTGATGACATTTTCTTAAAACCTTCAGTAAAATCACCAACATGCTGATATTGAGGATGTAATGGTCTTTGTGATCCAACACTAGTTCTAATGATTATTTTTGGTTTAATTTTTTTCCCATTCATGACTTGAAACTTATCAATATGGTTTATTAGTTGGTTTACTCCATATAATAAAAAATTCCACCTTGGAAAAATACTTATTGGAACATAACCTTCCATTGCTAAACCAAGTGATACTCCCATCTGCATTTCTTCAGCAACTGGCAGTTCCATAAGCTTACTTTTCTTTATTTGAGATAATGTGTTTGTCATAGCTGTACCTGCAACTTCTACAGCTTGACCTATAAATATTGTATTTTTTTGAGCACCTAAATAATTCATCGTTTTTTTAAGCTCTTCAAAATATATTTTTTTCAAAATTGTATTCTCTTTCCAGCCCCTGAGTGAGGAAATTTTAAATTATACTTGTAGTATGTTATATATTTATTGTTGGTTTTTTCGTAGGTAAGCTTATTCATTGACCAAGCTTTTCTTGTGTCCGTACAAACAGATTTAGCGTTATCCTCTACAATGAAATGAATAGGTAATTTTTTATTAATACTAAATTTTATACATTCGTGAGCTATGCCTGTTTCAGAAGTCATGTCACCAATAAAAATATAAACTTTATTTTTAGATTTTCTTTTCTTAAAAGCGAGTGCAAGACCAACTGCTATAGGTAAAGAGCCGCCAACAATTGCTGAGGAATATATTTTATGTTCTGGGAAACATAATGATATTGATTTACCTTTTAAAATTTCTTGTGTTAGTTTTCTAATTGGCACACCTTTCAATAAACAATGATAATGAGATCTCCATGAGCTAAGAACCCAATCATTTTTTTGTATTTTTTTAAAAATATTTATTAGATTATCTTCGTTTCCTGAGTGTAAATGGATTGGCGCTTTTATTTTTGCGCTATTAAATAATTTAATTATTTTATTTTCAAAATCTATTAAATCTTTTTTTTTAAATTTTCTCATATTATTAATAAGTTAATATTTAACCATTTAGACAATATAATTTAATCTTTTCTTTTAGCTAAATATTCTCTTTTTCCAATTATCAAGTCACATATAGTTAGCAGCCAAATCTGATGTGTATTTTCAACAAAATTATATGCTTTAGAGTTGACCCACAGGCTTATGTCGGTAATTTTTGATAAAGGGTTTTTTTTTGTGTGGCCAGTTAAGGAAATTACTTTAATTTTTTTTCTTTTAGCTGCTTTACATGCGTTAAGCATATTTTCAGACTTTCCACTGGATGAAATTAAAATTAATGCATCATTTTTGTCTGCGTAAAAATCTACAGATTTTTCTACCCATCTTTCATATCCGTAGTCATTTGAAAAGCACGTAATTAAGTCTGCTTCATTAAAATTTACTGTTCTTATTCTTGCGTTCTTAGTCAGGTCTACGCTTACGTGACTTGCTATAGCCGAACTTCCACCATTGCCGAAAATTAGTATTTTTCCCTTTTTTTTTGAGGTTTTTAAAAGAATATCTCTTACTTGAACTAGTTTATTAATTATATCTTTACTTGGCTTAATTAAATTAGAAAAATCAGTTAAATAATTTTCTAGAAAAGCAATATCTTTTTTTTTATTTTTCATAAAGTTTTATATTATATGCTTGTACTAGAATTACTATAAATTGAAATAGATTTTGATTGAAAGAAAAATCAAGTATTTAATAGCTTTAATTTAATATCTCCAGACAATTTGTCTGGAAAGTAAATTAAACCACATATTCGTCTTATAAGGTTAGACTCATATTGATCAATACTTTTGTCAGAAATAATAATCTTCCATAAATGTTCTATAACTTCTTTTTTAATTTCTAGAGATTCTTTTTTAATTAAATTTGTGAAACTGAGCATTTGTATCGAATCTGTCTCCAGTTTTTCTGCATCTTTTAAAATCTCTTCAGTTTCTATGTCGTTATAAGAAAAGGATGCAATAAAATTTTTTATAATTTTTTTTTTCTTTATCAGTATAAGTCTCATCAATATTGGCTACATGAACTAATAGTGCTGTAATACCTTTTAAGCTTTCTTTGTTAATTGATGATTTATTCATAGATTATTTTTATACACTTTAAAAAATTAAATTAAACTTAAAATTATTCACAATTTTAAGTTAAACTGATCAAATATTAAATAAACAGTTTTATAGCAATTTTAGTCCTATAACACCTGCAAAAATTAATAAGATTGAGATTATTTTATACGTATTAATTTTTTCCTTAAGATAAAAATAACCAATTAATATTGCAAATATAATACTAGACTCTCTTAAGGCACTGACCATTGGTACAGGTGCTTGAGTAAAAGCCCAAACTGTAATCACATAAGCTACATAAGAAAAAAATCCACCAACCCAAAATACAACTTTTCCTTCTGTTAATGTTTTTTTTAAA
>MDTF01005887.1_pt1 | contig 11936 bp, 11 predicted proteins | sample 811191 | NCBI WGS metagenome assembly MDTF01 (sample SAMN05326649, study PRJNA326480) | marine metagenome | isolation source: seawater | place: Southern Ocean | collected 2011
TAATTTAGTAAAAGATGTTGTAGGTCCCGATGTTACATTAGAGTATAAAAAAACAGACGATAATCGTTCTTATCATATATCATCAACAAAAATTGAAAATAAACTAGGTTTTAAAGCAAAATTTACTGTTCAAGATGCGGTGCAAGACATAAAAAATGCTTTAGAAAAAGGTCTTTTACCAGACTCATTAAGTAAAGAAAATTATTTTAATATAAAAAAAATGCAACAAATTAAATTAGACTAAATGAAAATTAGATACTCTTACTTAGCAGAACAATTTTCTAATACGGATGATTTGTGGAAAAATTTAAAAAATTTTGTAAAAACTGGAGATTTTACTTTAGGCAAACCATTGCAAGTCTTTGAAAAAAAATTTGCTAAATTAATTGGAACAAAATACGCAGTCGGTGTCAATTCAGGAACTGATGCAATTAAACTTTCATTAAAAACTCTAGGTATAAAGGCCGGAGATGAAATAATAACAGCTGCAAACACCTTTGTTGCAACTGTTGGAGCAATTCAAGAACTTGGTGCAAAACCAGTTTTTGTCGATTGTGATGACTCTTTTTGTATGAATGTAAGTCAAATTGAAAAAAAAATTACTAGAAAAACCAAAGCAATCGTACCAGTTCATTTTACTGGATATATGACAGACATGATAAAAATAAAAAAAATTTCAAAAAAATTTAAATTGCCAGTAGTGGAAGATGCTTGTCAATCTATTTTGGGAGCTATTAATAAAAAAAACGCAGGGACTTGGGGGGAGTTTGGTGCATTTTCTTTACACCCTTTAAAAAATATAAATGTATGGTCAGATGGAGGAATAATTACCACTAGTAATTTTAAATATTACAAAAAACTATTGCTATTAAGAAATCATGGTTTAGTTGATAGAGATACAGTTAAAGTCCCAGGATATAATTCTAGATTAGATACTATACAAGCAGTTGTTGGTAATTGGCTTTTGCCAAAAGCAAAAAAAATTGCTGAAGCTAGAATTAAAAATGCAAAATACCTTGATTCACACCTATCAAAGATTAAGGAGATATCTATTCCACCAAGATTAAAAAATTATAAAATTGTTTATCATTTATACATAGTTTTTGCAGAAAAACGTGACCAGCTTTTATCATACTGTTTAAAAAAAGGAATTGAAGCCAAGGTTCATTATCCTAAGCCAATGTACCTTCAGGAAAGTCTCAAATTTTTAAAACATAAAAAAGGTGATTTCCCAGTCACAGATTTACATACAAAAAAAATCATAACCTTTCCATGCGATCAACATTTAAAAAAAAACCAATTAAATTATATTATAAAAACTGTAAGAAATTTTTATAAACATTAAAAATATGAACACTTTAATTCCCTATGTAGATTTAAGTAAACAATGGACAAATGAAAAAAAGCATTTATTAAAGTTGATTGACAAAACGCTTTCTAAAGGTGACTGGGTTGGAGGAGAGGAGATAAAAAAATTTGAAAATAATATAAAAAAAATATGCAAAACGAAATACGCAATAGCACTTAATAGTGGTACAGATGCACTTACACTTGGCCTCCATATGCTTGGTGTTCGAAGAGGTGATGAAGTTATAACTACGCCAAATTCATTTATTGCTTCAGCAGCAACAATAGCACACCTAGGGGCTGTGCCTAAATTTGTAGACGTGTTACCTGATCAAAATATAAATCCCGACCTAATTGTTAAGTCAATTACAAAAAAAACTAAAGCAATTATGCCTGTTCATCTTACGGGCAGAATATCTGATATGAAAAAAATTATGCAAATATCTAAAAAATATAATATTCCAGTTATAGAAGATGGAGCACAATCAATCGGATCTAAATACATGAATAAACCCTCTGGATCCTTTGGTAGTGTTGGCTGTTTTTCAGCACACCCATTAAAAAATTTAAATGCAATGGGAGATGCAGGGTATTTAGTGACTAATAATAAAAATATCCATGATAAAATTAAAGATCTAAGAAACCATGGAATGAATGATAGAAATAAAATTAAGCATTTTGGACATGTGTCTAGAATGGACAATTTACAAGCTGCAATACTTAATTACAGATTAAAAAACCTTGATTCAATTATTAAAAAAAGAAGATTTAATGCCAATTTTTATCTAAAAAATATAAATTCTAAAAATGTTTTTATTCCAAGAGAGAAGGAATGTGAGTTTAATACTTACCACACATTTGTAATTCAAGTAAAAAAAAGAGATCAACTAAAAAAATATTTAGAAAAGAATAGAATAATGACCGCTATACATTATCCAAAACCAATACATCTTCAACCAGTTTGCAAAAAGTATAATTATAATAAAGGTGATTTTACTGAAACAGAAAAACAGGCTAAAAGCATTTTGACTCTTCCCGTTAATCAATTTTTAACCTTGAATAACCTTCGTTATATAGTAAAACAGGTACATAATTTTTATGAATAAAAAAATAAAACTCAGCGACTACGTAGCTGAGTTTATATCAAAATACTCCTCTTATGTTTTTGTTGGCCAAGGAGGTAGTGTCGTTCATTTGCTCGATAGTATTGATAGAAATAAGAAATTAGAAAATATTTCTTCTCAAAATGAGCAGGCGGCTGCAATAGCAGCTGATGCTTATGCTAGGGTAAAAAATAAAATAGGTTTTTGTATTGCAACAAGTGGACCAGGAATATTAAATCTTTTTCAGGGCATTGCGTGCTCTTATTACGACTCAATACCAACAATTTCTATAAGTGGCGCAGTAACAACTGATGCAATGAAGGACCGTAAAATTATAAGACAAGCAGGATTTCAACAAATGGATGTTGTAAACATGGTTAAATCATTTACCAAATACGCAACTATGATAACTAAAGCTGAGGATATAAAATACGAGCTAGAAAAAGCAGTTTATATAGCAACTTCCGGCAGACCAGGTCCTATAGTAATCGATCTTCCAGATGACATTCAAAGAACACTTATAAACCCTAGTAAATTAAAATCATATAACCCACCGAAAGAAAGAAATAAGATATCAGTAAAAATTAAAAATGACTTTAAAAAACTTAAAAAATATATTAGTGACGCTTCAAGACCGTTAGTAATAGTAGGACATGGTGTAAATTTATCTAATACTAAAAAAGAAGTCATAAACTTTTTAAGAAAAAACAACTTACCTTTTTGCCCAACATGGGCTGCAGTTGATATATTTAGCGAAGAAAAACTTGATAATCAAAATATAGGATTAATTGGAGTAGCAGCCACAAGGTACGGAAATTTTGCGGTTCAAAATGCCGACCTAATTTTATGTTTAGGAACAAGGCTGAACACGCAAATTACTGGAACACAACCAGATGCATTTGCTCCATTAGCAAAAAAAATTGTTGTAGACATAGATAGAAATGAATTTAAAAAAACAAATAAATTAAAAATTGATTTAAAATTTAATACTGATTTAAAACTATTTATGAAAGAAGCTTTAAAAATTAATTTAAAAGAAAAGCAAATTAAAAACAATGAAAGAAAAAAATGGCTCATTCAAATAGATGTTTGGAAAAAAAAATACCCAATAATTAAAAAAAATTCTAATTTATCGAAAAATTTTATCGACCCATACGTTTTTATGGATATGCTTTCTTCTAAAACACGAAAAAATGATATTATTATACCCGACGCCAGCGCCAACCTAATCTACACCTATCAAGGTTATAGCTTTAAAAATAAGCAACAAATGTTTACAGCGTTAAATCACTCCCCTATGGGATACTCTGTTCCGGCATCAATTGGCGCACAATTAGCAGAAAAAAAATCTAATGTAATAGCAATTATAGGTGACGGATCAATGCAAATGAACATTCAAGAACTTCAAACTATTTATAATCTAAACTTACCTATAAAAATTTTTATAATTAACAATGGTGGATATGGATTAATTAAACAAACCCAAGAAACGTGGCTGAGATCAAATTACGTGGGTGTAGATGAATCGTCAGGACTTGGATTACCAGACTTTCAAAAAGTTGGTAAATCTTATGGAATAGATTCTGTTGAAATTAAAAATCATAATGAGCTAGACGAAAAACTTAATTATGTTTTAAAGTCTCAACGACCGATAATTTGCGATGTAGTAATAAGCCCCGAACAAAGAGTGGCCCCAAAATTAGAATTTGGAAGGGTAATTGATGATATGAGCCCACTTTTGTCTAGAGCAGAATACATTAGCAATAAAATTAAATAGCAAAGCAAATGAGTCAAATTATAAATTACAATAAGATTTATGAAGAATACAATCACAATCTTTTAAATAAGTTAAGGGGATTTGGTGATAATGAAAATGATGAGTATTTAAAATATTGGGTACCGAGTGAAAATTTCTCAAAAAGTTTAATAAATTTATTAATTTCTTTAAAGGATCAAAAATATCAAGACTTTAGAATTGAATTAGATTTATCAAATTTAAATGATGAAGATAAAATTATTGATTTTATTCTTGAGAAAGAATTTAAGTCATTAAAAATTAAAAAAAATAATATGCTTGTAACATTAGATTTTAAAAATTTTAATAAAAATGATTTAGAAAATATTAACTCGCATTTATTAAATAAAAAAGTAAAAGTACAAAATAATAATATTAATGTCTTTGAAGAAAATAAAAATATTAATTTTGATAATAAATTAAAATCTGTCGAAGAAGATGAAAATTATATTAAGCAAAGCGAAAAAAAATTAGTTTTTTTTATAAAAAACTTAAAAGATTTAAAGATTAAAAACACCAGCGGCAGTTTAGAAATTGAAGACAAGATAGATGATGTTAATTATTATTTTAGAATAAATAAAATAAATTTATCTATTGAAGAATGCTTTTTTTCTCAAAAAGAGATAAATTCTTTAACAAAATATTTAGATATATTTTTTTCTAAAATTAAAGGTTTGAATCTTCAAGAAGCAAGAGACCACGGAATTTTAAAAGTTGATGAGGAAATTCTGAAAAATGATAATATATCGGGCATAAGATTGCCTCAGTTTTTATTTATAGAGTATTCAATTATGAAAAAAATTATTAATAAAGTTTATTTAAAATCGCAGTTAAAATTTGAAAATGTAAACAAATGTTATAGAGAAACCTCAGTAAAATGGAAGAGCTACAATAAAGAAGAAAGAAAAAAAATTGCTGCGCAAAAAATTGAAGAATTTAAGAAATTAATGAATCTTGACTTTAAATTTGAAATATTACAATTTGAAGATATATACAGAATAGTTTTAAATTTGGATAAAATTAATAATAAAAATATATCAAAGTCTAAAATATTTTTTGATTTAGAAAATTTTTTAAAAAAAAATCTGGAGTACACTTTGGAAATTTTTAGCTCTGAAATTATTGATCAAAATAAATTGAGACTTAAAAACTCACCACAATTATAAAAATGACTGATTATAAAAAAAAATATAAATTTGATAACAATGATGCAATCAAATCATTCGTAAATAATGGATATATTGTTATCAATGATGCAATCGAAACAAAAACTTTAAAAGAAATTATTGAAATATTTAATTCCAACTTTAATAAGTTAACTGCCTTAAGTAAGCAGGGAAAAATCAAGAAAGATTTTGAACTTTGGGGTATTATAATTGTTAGATTAATAGAGAAAAATCAAGTTTACAAAAAATTTCTTAGGTCAAAAAAATTAATAAGTTTTTTAAAAAATTTATTAGGACCAGATATTTGTGCTTTAGGCTACAATTCTTTATGGATAAATTCTCCAACTAATAAAAATCCAGTTTTAAAGAAAACCCCTCATGTAGATGCTTGGACAGGTACTAGCCCAAATACAATATTTGTTAAATTACTTTTAACTGATGTCGATAAACATAATAGTATTACAGTTTATCCAGGGACTAATTTGCAAGGGTTACTACCTGTTAAAGGAAGAACTATCGATAAAAACTTGAAATTCAAATCAGTTAATCTAGATAATTTAAAGAAAGGAGATTTATTAATTTGGCACGCTCTTACACTTCACTCTACTACTGGCCATAGTTCAAAAAATCAAAGAGTTTCATTCACTACAAGATTTACCTCTACAGAAACAGATTTTTCTTCTCAAGAAAGAGCTTTAGGTTATGAAGCTATAACAGTCGGCCCACTGAACCAAATTAAAAGAATAATAGGTAATGATCTTTTGTCTCCTCTAAGAACTTATGGTGGTTTTGTTGGAACTGATAAAAGACTTAAAGATTTATATGACCTTAGTTCTTACGATGATATTGAGGATTATTTGCTTTTATTAGATAAACATTCTTAAGAAATAATTTAAATCAAATGCAAAAAAATAGTAATTATATAAAAAAATTTTTAAAAGATGGATATTTTATTTACGATATAAAAAATCTAAAATTATTAGACCAATTAAAAAATGACATTTTTTTAAATTCAAAAAAAATTATATCCACAAATACGAGAAAAAAAAATTTTTTTAATAATTTTCATAATTTAGAAAAAAAAATTGGAATTAATGAATTTAGAATGAAACTAATGAGTAAAATGAATTCTAGAAACAAAACATCAGAACAAGGCTACAGTATGTTTTCTGATATTATACAGGAATTATTTGGAAGTGATATAGTTACACAAAAAAATGCAAATTTAGTAATACAAGAACCAAATGATTTGAGTCAAATTACTGTTCACCGTGATGCTCCACCAAATTCAGACTACGAAATAGTTGTTTGGCTACCGCTAGAAAATACCTATAAATCAAAAAACATGTTTATAATGAACAAAGAAAAAACTTCAAAATTAATAAATATTGTCAATAACCTTTCAATGAAAAAAGAAAAAAAAGAAAAAATTATGGACAAATATTATTCTTTTGCTTTTAAAAATGCAAAAAAAAATAAAATCAAGTATGGACAGGCATTGCTTTTTTGGACTGCGCTTATCCACTGTGTTCCAAAAAATATAGAAAAGGAAACAAGATGGTCTTTAAATTTTAGATTCAAGAATACCTTTACTCCCTATGGCACAAAAGGATTTCCTGATTATTTTAAAGTCATTAGCAAATCACCAGTAACAAAGTTGGCTATTGAAAAAGAGGAAAAAAAATTTAAATGAAAAAATACCATGCTTGGTTAGATATTTCTGCAGGAAAAGTTATAAGTCAACCGATGCAAAGAATTCTTTGTCATGATTATGTTAAAAAAATTAATGGTAAAATAATTTTTGAACTTGGTGAAGACGTTGAGTTTAAATCATATAATTTACAATTCAGAAAAATAATTTCTTCCAAACTAGAAGTTGACGGATTTATTTTTCTTGGATTAGAGCAATTTTTATATAAATCTAAGTTAGATATAGGTCTAATTAAAGAGGTTATATCTAGCAAATATGAGCTTCATTTTATTAGGCAGAATTTTTCTATCTTAAATATGGTTAATTTCAAAAAAAATTTGCAAGATTTAATAATATTTAGCAACTTAAACAAAAAATAAGGTATAGATACTTATATGGCGATGGACGATCATACAGATTTAATTTTAGACGGAACAAAAATTCATTGGCATAAGGAGAGAATCGCTGCATGGCAAAGAGGTGAGCGAATAGCACCGATCACTATAGATATGGCATTAACAAGAGCCTGCAATTATTCATGCTCATTTTGTTATGCAATGTTCCAAGAAAATGACAGAAAAGTTATAACAAAAGACATTATTTTTAAATTTTTAGAAGACTGTGCTGAAATAGGAGTTAAAGGAATCAGTTTAGTTTCAGACGGAGAGAGCACAATATCTCCTGTTTTTTCAGAAGCTTGTCAAAAAGGCCACGAGCTTGGATTATCTATGGCGGTTGGATCAAATGCATTTGTGATGACAAAAGAAAAAGCAGAAGAAGTTTTACCAAATTTAACTTATTTTAGAGTAAATTTTTCGGCAGGTGAAAGCAAAAGATATTCTGAAATTATGGGAGTAAAAGAAAAGTCATTTGATAGAGTTTGCCAGAATATTTCTGACATGGTTGAAATTAAAAAAAGAAAAAAACTTGATGTAACAATCGGTATGCAAATGGTTTTAATGCCACAAGATGCAGACCAAATAATGCCACTTGCAAGGCTGGGAAAAAAATTAAGACCAGACTATTTAATAATTAAACATTGTACAGATAATGAAGATGGTGAATTAGGAATTGACTATAATGAATATGAAAAATTATATGAGACACTAAGAGAAGCAGAGAAATTATCAGATGAGAGCTACAAAGTAGTTATTAAATGGTCAAAAATAAAAGATAAAGGAAATAGCGGTAGAAAATATCAAAGATGCTACGGTGCACCATTTATGTTGCAGATGTCTGGATCGGGATTAGTAGCACCATGTGGAGCATTATTTAACGAAAAATATAAAAAATTTCATATAGGAAATATTTGTGACACTAGGTTTAAGGAAATTTGGAAGTCAGATAGATATTGGGAAGTAATGAACTATTTGGCTTCAGAAAAATTTAATGCTCAGAAAATGTGTGCTTCATTATGTTTACAACATAATGTTAACGAAGCATTAGACGCGCATGTAAAAGGTGACTTAAATATTTTAGAAAAAGATCTTCCCACAACTAAACCTAAGCACCTTAATTTTATCTAAATTAAGATAAGCGAAAATAATTTAAAAAATAAATGATTTTTATACTTAAGAGAAATTTTAAAGAAATTAGAAAAAATGGATTAAAAGTTTTATTTAAAAAACGCTACACTTTATGTTTTATTATCTTAACAACTCCATTGTATTTCATTTATTTACCGTTAATTTTATTAATCACTTTAATTAGCCCGATAATTTTATTTAGATTTATAAATGCGCCTTCTGGAAGAATGGGCCATTTAGCTTGTGAAATAGAGTACCACCTATGTAAAAAAAAATATGAAAAAGAATTTATAAAAAGAAAATTGTTTCCTTTAAAAGTTGATTTTTTTTACTTTGATTTAGTTTGTAATACTCAATTAGTGAAAATGTGTAAAAGACAATTAAATGTAATACCCAAATTTTTTTTAAAACCTTTATTAGATTTAACAAAATTTTTAAGTAAGTTTTTTAAAATTTTTAATAAACACTGGGAAGGGTTCGGTTATCATAGGGATATTTATCATTTTCAAGAAAAAACTGGAACACAACTGAGTTTTACTAAAGATGAATTAATACGTGGAAAAAAAGAAGTATTTGAAAAATTTGGAATAACAAAAAAATCAAAATTTGCTTGTGTAGCTATTAGAGACGACGCCTATTTAAAAAAAGAATTTCCTGAAAAAGATTTTTCTTTTCACAATCCAAGAAACACAAGTATGGAAAAATTTATTCCTGCTATTAAAGAAATTGTTAAAAAAGATTACTATGTTTTTAGAATGGGAAAGCATGTCAAAAAACCCCTATCGATAAAAAATAAAAAAATCATTGACTATGCAATGTCAAATAATAGAAGTGATTTTTTAGATATATATTTAGCAAGTCAGTGTGACTTTTTATTATGCTCCTCTACTGGAATTCAAAATATAACGGAGATTTTTAGAAAACCTTTTGCAACGTTGATGATTCCATTAGGAGAAATAGACACGAAAAGCAAAAAAAATATTAATTTAGTTAAACATCATCATTTTATAAAAACAGGAAAAAAATTAACTTTGGAAGAAATTTTTTCATACGATGTTGCTCTAGATAGAACAAGTAATCTTGATAGATTTAAAAAAAAAGGAATTAAACTTAAAGAAAATTCAGCCACTGAAGTAAAAGATCTTGTCTTAGACATGATGAACAACATCAAAAACAAATGGGTTTTATCAAAGCAAAATCAAAAACTTCAAAATCAATTTAATAAAAAATTTTTAAAAACTTATTATAAATATACACCAGTTGAAAAATTTATAGATGAACCTGGATATTGGACACACGGAAGAGGCTTGTCTTACCATGGAAAAATGTATTCGAAGTTTAGTTATAGTTTTTTAAAGAAAAATAAAAATTGGCTTAAATAATAAGATAAATTTACAGGTAATATTATAAATGTTTTTTTCATCAATTAATTTTTTTATCAATAAAAGTTTTGAAAAACATCCCAAAGAATTTTCACTACTAATATTTTTAATCATAATAGACGCAATATCAGTTGTTGCATCAATTATTTCCATCATTCCTTTTGCAGACTTTATTGTCGATCCTAATCTAATAAACCCGCAAAAAATTACAAAATATATTTTATTTTTTTTTGAAGAATTTAAAATTCAGCCTAATTATTTTTCTTTTGCAATATTTTTTGTTTTTACCAATATTGTAACATCTTTTTTTAAACTGATAATAATGCGCCAAACTTTAAAAATTAAATATTTTTTTGAGAAATCTCTAATACATGAAATATTGAACGTGGTTTTATACTGTAAATGGAACTATCTCAGCTCTTTACATCAAGGAAAAATACTACATATTTTTTCAAAAGAGATAGGTAATATTGGAAGCGCAACCAGGGCCACCGCTCAAATTTTTTCTTATTTTTTAAATTGTATAGTCTACCTATCTATACCATTATTTATAAATTTTAAGATGACTCTGCTTGTTATAAGTGGGTCTATAATTATTGGATTACCTTTTCTTTTTTTAAATAAACTAGCAAAAAATTTAGGTAAAAAAAGAACTTTAACAGGAAATCAATCAATTGATAAATTAACTGAAACTTATCAAGCAATAAAATTAATATTAGGATTTAATAAATCAAAACCTACGATTGCAAAAAATATTGATTTGTTTAACGCCCAGATAGATAAAGAATTAAAGTCACAAATTATTAATTTGGTAATTCCATATACCTACAAACCGTTTGCTTTAATTATTTTACTTGTAATTTTTGGCAAAAGTTTTGAAATTGAAAAAATACCTGAATATGTTGGTATATTTTGGGGTTTGTATGGAGCACTGCCACTTATTTCAAATTTACTTAATTCTACGATAGTAATAAGTAATTTACTCCCTAGCTATGAACAAATTGAAGAAGTCATTGTAGGTTGCAATAGTTCTAAAGAGCAAAGTGGAGAAATTGAATTTAAAAAACTTGAGACAGAAATTAAATTTAACAATGTTAGTTTCAATTACAAAAAAGAAGAACAAATTTTAGAAAACTGCAACATATCTATAGAAAAAAATAAAATAACTACATTTATTGGAAAAACTGGAATAGGAAAATCTACAATTTTAGATTTAATTATTGGTCTACAAAAACCTAATAGTGGTGAAATATTTTATGATAAAAATAATATTAAAAATTTAAATATATACAAGCTAAGAGATAACATAGGGTATGTTCCTCAAGACCCCATGTTATTTAATACAAGCATTAAAGACAATATCCTATGGGCTAATAATAGTATTAGTGAAAATGATATTAATGAAATCCTTAAAAATATTAATGCTTATGAATTTGTGAATGAATCAGAGCTAAAATTAAATACATTAGTAGGTGAAAGAGGTTTAAAAATTTCAGGAGGGCAAAGACAAAAAATTGCATTAGCTAGAGCACTCTCTAAAAATCCAAAAATTTTAGTTTTAGATGAAGCACTAAGTTCGGTCGATAAAAACTCTGCAAGAATAATAAATAACTATCTTAAAGTTTTATCCGAAAAGACGACAATTGTTAATATTACGCATGACCATGATCACTGTAAGTATGCAGATAAAATATATCTAGTAGAAGACAGCTCTTGTAAAACAATTAATAACACGTCAGAACTTAAGTAAATAAAAAATTAAAATTATGAAAAATATATTATTAGTAGAAGAATCTAAAAACGTAAATTACTTAAATTTAGATTTACGTGATACAAAATTACTTGATTTAGGAATACGACAAGCTTAAATTAGAGTTAAGTAAAAATATGAAAAAAAAATTTTTAAATCAGAAAAAAGTAATAATAA
>MDTF01016139.1_pt1 | contig 11935 bp, 10 predicted proteins | sample 811191 | NCBI WGS metagenome assembly MDTF01 (sample SAMN05326649, study PRJNA326480) | marine metagenome | isolation source: seawater | place: Southern Ocean | collected 2011
GAAAGAGTAAGAACGAAGGGCCCATAGCTCAGTTGGTTAGAGCAGGGGACTCATAATCCCTTGGTCCCAGGTTCGAGTCCTGGTGGGCCCACCAATTCAAGTTACAAAATAAAGAATTCATTTTTACATAAAATTAATTTTAATATTATTTGTTGTAATTTTTAATTTATATTTTTTTTGCAAATGGTTAAAAAATACCTCTTTGTTATTTATTTCTTGGGAGTGGATAGGTTTAATTTTTTTGTTATGCCATGGGCAAACAATATTTATATTTTGAAATTTAGCATTATCTAAAGAGGCACCTTCATGATTACACATTCTAGGATAGATAGTTATTTTATTATTTTCGATCAACCCTCTTAGCCCCCAGATATCTGACTGCCCCGAAATAAACTCTTTGATTGATCCATCCTTATTTTTTTTTATAATTTTGTACTTAGAAGCAATCTTACTATTAAATAGTGAAGCTTTAAATTTACATTTTGGTATGTTAATCTCCGTAGTTTCCTGGTGGGTGTAGGTATCCCCATATTTTATAAATTCAGCACCCATTCTTCTAAGCTCACCCCGTCTTACTCTCATAGGCGTATCTTCATTCATCAAGACATTATAGTTTTTAGTTATGAGGTATTTAATAATTGGAAAGAATAACAAAAGGAACTTGCCTGAACCAATGTTATATGTTGTTACAGCATCAGTTTTATTTTTCTTTCGGACATATTTTGTATTAACAATTATTGTGAAGCCCAAAAGAGTTGATACGTAAGTTAAACTATTGTCACCAGAATCGTATTGATGGACTATGACTGGAAACTTTAGAAATAATATATTTTGTATAAAAATTTGAGAAATTGAAGTATCAGTGTAAGTCATTGGATAGGGGATAAACTGTGTATGGATGTAATGGCCATGAAGAATATCTTTAAAATTCCAATCAATATCATCAGGTAGGTAGTCACCTCCTGTTATCAAGGTAAAATTTTTAAAGCGTATACCATGTTTCATTAGGCTTTGTATCAGTTGCTGAGGTGATTTATAATTAATCATCGGTTAAAATTATACTGCATTTATGTTTTAATAGTGATGATTCGAATCAATATTCGAGTATATTAAGATTTTAGATTTATTGAGCCTCTCATTAAATGAAAAAATATTAATTTAAGGGTATAAAAATGAAAGCTGTTATTCTTGCAGGTGGATTAGGAACAAGGATTTCTGAAGAAACAATACTCAAACCAAAGCCGATGATTGAAATCGGAGGGTTGCCTATTCTTTGGCATGTAATGAAAATGTACTCACATTATGGTATTAATGATTTCATCATATGTTGCGGCTATAAGGGCTATATGATTAAAGAATATTTTTCAAATTACTTTCTGCATACTTCTGATGTTACTTTTGATTTTAAATCTAACGATTTTAAATATCATAATAGCAAAGCTGAACCATGGAAGGTGACCCTGGTTGATACTGGTGATGAGACAATGACAGGAGGTAGGATTTCTAGAATTAAAGAATATTTAGATGATGATGAAACATTTTGTTTAACTTATGGGGATGGATTGGCTAATATTAATATTAAAGATTTAATTACATACCATTATGCTCATAAACGCCAAGCAACTATCACAGCTACATTACCTCCCGGAAGATTTGGATCACTGTCTTTAAATGAAGATAGTTCTGTAAGTAAATTTATAGAAAAACCGAAAGGTGGTAATGCTTATATTAATGGTGGTTTTTTTGTACTTTCAAAAGATGTAATAAATTTAATAAAAGACGATCAAACCCTATGGGAAAAAGAACCCCTAGAAAAATTATCAAAAGATAAACAATTAATCGCTTATAAACATGATGGATTTTGGCAGCCAATGGATACTTTAAGAGAAAAAAATTATTTAGAAGAATTATGGATCTCAGGAAAAGCACCGTGGAAAGTTTGGAATGGATAAGGAATTTTGGAAAAATAAAAAAGTTTTTATTACTGGGCATAATGGCTTTAAAGGAAGTTGGCTATCGATTTGGTTAACTGAATTAGGTGCTAAAGTATATGGTTATTCATTAAAAACAAATACTAAACCAAATTTATTTGAAGCTTGTTTTCTTGATGAAAGGGTAAATTCAGTTACTGGTGATATAAGAGATTATGAAAAATTAAAAAAAACAATTACCTCAGTCGAGCCAGATATTGTTATTCATATGGCAGCACAGGCTCTTGTTTTAGAGTCTTATGAGAATCCCATTGAAACCTATCAAACTAATTTAATGGGCACTGTAAACATTTTAAATGCAATAAGAGGGTTATCTTCAACAAAAGCTCTTATAAATGTAACTAGTGATAAATGTTATGAGAATAAAGAAAATTTTAAGGCTTTTAAAGAAACTGACCCAATGGGGGGTTTCGATCCATATAGCTCTAGTAAGGCATGCTCCGAATTAATTACAGCTGGATACAGAGCATCTTTTTTTAAAAATAGTGTTGCCATAGCTACTGTAAGAGCTGGAAATGTAATTGGTGGAGGGGACTGGGCTTTGGACAGAATTATTCCAGATTTTATTAAAAAGATGAATCAAAATCAAAAATTATCTATTAGAAACCCAACAGCAATTAGGCCTTGGCAATTTGTTCTTGAGCCATTAAGTGGATATTTGTCACTTGCAGAGAAGCTGTTTACGGAAGGACATGCCTATGCAGAAGCATGGAATTTTGGACCAGATAACCAAGATGATAAATCAGTCGAGTGGCTTATTTCAATGTTTGATAAAGAATATGGAGGTGGAAGAAATTTCAAAATAGATCTAAATGAAAATTTACCCCACGAAGCAAACTATCTTAAATTAGATTGCTCAAAGTCCATAAAAAGATTAGATTGGTCTCCAAAGCTTAGGATTGAAGAATGTATTTCAATGACAAGTGATTGGTATAAAAATTTTTATGCACAAGATAAAGATATGTATGCATTTACTGTTGAACAAATCAAACAATTCGAATCAATTTAGAAAGATAATTTATGGAAAATATTTCTTACGCAAAAACTGTTTATGGCCAAGAGGAAATAGACGCAGTTGTTAAATGCCTTAATGAATCAACACAAATGGGAAATTATGCAAGAAAGTTTGAAGCTGAAATTGCTGAGCTGTTTGACAAGAAAGAATGCTTATATGTTAATTCAGGATCATCAGCTTTATTCATTGGCATTGAAGCATTTGGCTTCCCAAATGAAAGTGAAGTTATAACACCTGCCCTTACTTTCGGTACCTCTGTAGGGTGTTTAATTAAAAATAACTTAGTTCCAGTTTTTGTTGATGTCGAGCCATTGACATATTGTATTGATGTTAATGAAATTGAAAAAGCTATTAATAATAATACGGTAGCAATTCTAGCACCTAATTTAATGGGGAATCTTTGCGATTGGCCAGAAATTAGAAAGATAGCTGATAAATATAATCTTGTTGTAATCGAAGATTCAGCAGATACATTAGGCGCTACAATTAATGGTAAGAGCTCAGGGGCATACTCTGATATGTCAATTACTAGTTTTTATGGCTCTCATATAATAAATTGCGCTGGAAATGGGGGGGCATTACTATTAAACGATAAAAAAATAATAGAAAAAGCTAAATTATTGAGATCATGGGGGAGAAGTTCTTCATTGTTTGATGAAAAAAGTGAGGCAATTGAGAATAGGTTTGATGTAAATCTAGATGGTATTGATTATGATGCAAAGTTTGTTTTTGAAGCAGTTGGTTACAATGTTGAAGGAAGTGAGATTGGAGCAGCATTTGGGTTAGAGCAATTAAAAAAATTACAACAGAATATCTTAACTAGAAAAAATAACTTTAAAAGGCAATGTGATTTTTTTAATCAATATAAACAGTATTTTAGTAACCCAGTAGAGACAGATAATATAAATACTGCTTGGCTAGCATTTCCAATTTTGATAAATGAAAATGCACCATTTAGTAGAAAAGAATTTCAAATTTATTTAGAAAAAAGAAATATCCAGACAAGAGTGGTATTCACAGGAAATATTATAAGACAGCCAATGATGAAAGGTGTGAAATATAAAACTACCGATCAGGGCTATCCAAACTCTGATGCCGTAATGGAGCGAGGGGTTTTACTCCCTATTCATCATGGCTTAACAGATAAAATGTTTGAGAGGCTTCATAAAACTATCGATGAATTTATTGAGAATTTTTAATGATTGAGATCGCATTATCTATTTAAAATCTTTTAATCTATAAATTGAGCCCGCTTTCCAACCATAGTTAATTTTTGGATTTATTGGAATAGTGGCAACCTTATTATAAAGATTACTTTTTTCGATGATGAATGGTAAATCTTTTTCAGCGTTAGTCAAATATTGAGTGCTTAAATGTGCTGTCCAAATTATAGTTGGACGATACTTTTCTAAAATCTTAATCAGTTCACCTTCATTAAAATTAAGGCTTGTATAAAGATTATATAAATCAAATAGCTTATATGATGGAGGAAGTAGCTCTGTGAGTGGGTATAAACCTGTCATACTTCCACTTATAGATAAAGTTGAATCTTCTCGAGAGAGTTCATAAATCTTAGCCGCTGCGATTAGATACTGACTTTTTGCAATTGTTTCCGGACCGCGAAATCCACCAACTTCTTTGGCCCATTCAATTGCGCTTAAGGGAGAAAATATATGGTCACTCTTGATAATAACCCTGTTTATTGTTGGCAAAATTACCATAAGACTCATTAAACTTACGATTACAATTGATGCTGTATTTACAATTCTAGATTCTTGACTGTTTAAATGTTTCCAACTCATTGCTGTTAGCCCTGCCAAGCCAGGGAGGCAGTTGGCAAAATGATATTCCCAAGAAAATTTTAGTAGCGGTTCTAAAAGTGGTAGCAACGAAATTCCCAACCAAAAGTAAATACGATTAATATTTAAAATATTTTTATCGGAAAAATATAATTTAATAAGATAAATAAGAGAAATAAAAGCAGTAAAACAAATAAACCAATTATTTTTTAACGATAACAAACCATAAGTGATAAATGAACTATTAGTTAACTCTTGGTGACCCTTGAAATACCCAGTTGTGTAAAAATATGAATTAATAAGATTGAGTAAGTCCCATCCTCTAAATAGTAGAACAAAGCCAAGCACAATAAAGCCAACTAATGCAGCACCAATTAAATATCTAATAAGCAAACGCCATCCATAACCAATTTGTATTGCGATGCCTGAAAATAAAAAGAATATAAGAAATGGTTCTCTAAATAAAACTCCGAGAGATACAAGTCCACCAATTAAATAAAAAGAAGAATTATCTTCTTTTGTAGCATTCTGCCAAACTAGTAAGGCTGAAAATAATGGAAGATAAGCAATCCAAATGCTATTTCTAAACCCATATCCTATATTTTCAACATAATTCATTAGAACTAATAAAGTAGTCATTAAAATTACTGTAAAGAAAATGCTCCCGCTTTCTTTTAAAATAACTTTAAATAAAATTATAGAAGTAATGATTGCAAAAAAACCATCAATAAGCCTTAATACAATGAATTGGTTGACATCGAGACCATAAACCCAAGAAGTTATTAACGGGTATAGCAAAAATATCATGCCATCTAAGTCTCTGTCATTTAAAAAGTGGCTATAATAAAATTGGGTACAATACGTATAGAAACCACCATCAGTATCTGGCAAGCCAGAAAAAAATTGAAGCCTTAAAAATCCAGTAGTCAGAACAGCAATTATGATTGCCAAGAAAATATGAAGTATTTTTGTTTTTTTAATAGTATCCATTATCTTTTTTTATTATCTCATAAGATTATTTATAGCGATATAAGATCATGTGAGATAATAAAGAAATGAATATTTTAATAACAGGCTCGCAAGGATTCGTTGGAGAAAACTTAAAAGAGTATTTTGAAAAAAAAAACGAAAACCAAATATTAGCTCCATTGATTGAAGATTTAAATTTGACTGATCCAGTTTCTGTTAAACATTATTTTAATAATAATAATGTTGAATATATTATTCATTCTGCTACAACTGAGCCAAAAAATAAAGAATACCCAAAAGATGTTTGTGAAAGTAATGTAAAAATGTTTTTTAATATTTTAAGATATAAGAGTAAAAATTCTCATATGATGAATCTAGGAAGCGGATCAGAATACTCAAGGCCAAGTTGGGTACCACAAATGAAAGAAGAATACTTTGACCAACATATACCTGAGGATAGCCATAGTTATTCTAAATATATTATATCTAAGGCTATTGAGATATTAAATGATAAAAAAATAACTAACCTTAGAATTTTTGGAATTTTTGGAAAATATGAGGACTATACAAACAAATTTATATCGAACTGCATTGTAAAAAATTTATGCGGACTACCAATTAAAATTAATCAAAATGTTATTTATGATTATATCTATATAAAAGATTTTTGTAGAATAGTGGAGTACTTAATAAATAATAAAGCGACCAATAGCACAATGAATGTTACCCCAACAGACTCTATTGACCTCATTTCAATCAATAGTTATATTCAATCAATACTTTCTATAAGTCCAAATTTAGAGATTATGAAAGAAGGATATGGTAAAGAATATACGGGAGATAATAGTGTCCTATTAAAAAATTTAGGGAATTTTGAATTTACTCCGATTAAAGAATCGATTGAAGAGCTCATTAATTACTATAAAGAAAATTTAAGCATGATTGACCATGAGAAGGTGCTTGAAGATAAATTTTTTGAATATGCAAAAAAAATAAATAAAAAAAATTAATTAATTTAAAGTTATGAAAAATTATAAAAAAATAATTGAAGAAGATGCTGACTATATAATGAAAGTTAATCTTCCATGGGAAGATTTGAAGGATGCTAAAATTTTAATAACTGGTGCCACTGGATTTATGGCAGGATATTTAATAAGGTTCTTAATAGCGTTAAGTAGTAAAAATAAATTAAATATTAAGATAACTGGTACGGTTAGAAATCTTGAAGTAGCACAAAAAAAATTTAAAAATGATGACTTTATGATATTAAAGCTCATTGAGTTATCAATACTTGATGAAATAAAAATAAATAAAAAATACGATTATATCTTCCATATGGCCAGTGTTGCTTCTCCTAAGTTATTCAAAGATGATCCAAAAGGCGTCGTTTTACCAAATACACTAGGAACTATAAATCTTTTAAAATTTGCTACTACAATGAATTTAAAAAGATTTATTTTTTTTAGTACTACAGGGGTAAATGGTTTTGTAGATGATGATATAAGACCAATCTCGGAAGATGAATATGGTGGCTTGGACCCAACTAAACTTAAAAATTGTTATCTTGAAAGTAAAAGAATGGGGGAGAACTTTTGTATTGCATGGCACGAACAGGATAATGTACCTATTCAGATAGTGAGACCTGCCATTACTTATGGCCCTGGAGTGCCATTAGATGATGGGAGATCATATGCTGATTTTATAAAAAGCATAGTAAATAATGAGAATATTGTCTTATATTCAAAAGGTGAAGCAATTAGAAATTTTTGCTATATTGCAGATTTTATAAGTGGCTTATTCCATGTAATTTTTAAGGGAAAAATTGGAGACGTTTATAATGTTTCAACTGAATTAGAACACTCTATTAAGCAAGTAGCTTTAATGCTTACTAAGGATATCTTTAAAGATCAAAATTTAAGTGTAGAATTTGATATCGGATCTAACATTGACATAAGACCAGAATTCAAAAGAACAACTGTATCAACAAAAAAAGTTCGATCTCTAGGATGGGAGCCATACTTTAGTTTGAAAGACGGCATTAAAAGAACAGTTAAAAGTTATTTATAAAAATATAAAATATGGAAGATATTTTTGAAGAATAAAAAGAAAAAATTATTAATAAGTATTGTGACTCCTTGCTTAAATGAAGAAAATAATATTGATGCTTGCTACAAAGAAGTAAAAAGAGTTATGAGTGGTTTACCTAACTTAGATTATGAGCATATTTTTTGTGATAATGACTCATCTGATAAGACAATATTAAAAATTAAAGCCATAGCAAAAAAAGATAAAAAAATTAAAATTATTGTACATTCTAGAAATTTTGGAGCTTTTGCATCTATTTTTAATGGAATGTTGTCAGCTACTGGCGATGCAATTATTCCTATGCTTGCCGCTGACCTTCAAGACCCTCCTAATGTTATCCCTAAAATGATAAAGCTTTGGCAGAAAGGCAATAAAGTTGTTTATGGTAAAAGAGTGGATAGAAAACAAGGTATTATTATTTCTTTTTTTAGATCTATATATTATTTACTTATAGCAAAATCATCCAATATACAGACTGTTAAAAATGTGGGCGAATTTACACTTATAGATAAAGAAGTCCAAAATGCTTTGAAAGAATTTGATGATTATTTTCCATATCTAAGAGGAATGATTGCTAGTTGTGGATTTAAATCTGCCATTGTTGAGTATAAATGGGGCATTCGTAATCAAGGAAAAACTTCAGCTACCGCACTTGCTTTAATAAATGATGGAATTAATGGGCTAATATCCTTTTCTAATTTACCCATGAGGATTTGTATGTTTTCCGGTTTTTTAATTTCAGCACTGTCAATATTATATGCAATTTATTCTATAATAATCGTAACTTGGTTTCCAATCCAGGCCGCTCCAGGTATCTCCCTAATAATAACTTCAATATTTTTCTTCTTTGGAGTTACTTTCTTGTTTCTTGGTATTTTAGGAGAGTATGTAAGTGCTATACATTTTCAAGTAAGAAAAAAACCATTAGTAATAGAACTAGAAAGAATAAATTTTAAAAAATAAAAAGATTCTAAATGACAAAATTAAAATTATACGAAGATTATATTAATAAAAAAATTTCAAAACATAATTATATTAGAGAAATTTTTAAGCACCATCAATCACTTTTTGAATATTCTAAATTACTAAAAGATTCAGATATAAAGTCCATTAAAATTTCAGAAAAAGAAATTATTGTTGAAGTTAAAGGTATTTCAACAATAAAAATGATCATCGATGAAACTGATTTAAGATTTGTACCTATTGAGATTTTAAATTTTAAAAAATTTGAACCTGAATTTACTGAATTAATTTTTTTATTTGCTAAGAATTCTGAAAATATTATAGATATTGGCGCAAATGTAGGCTGGTATTCTTTAAATTTTAATTCGCTTGCTATGGTAAAAAATATTCATGCATTTGAACCAATACCAAAAACTTTTAATTACTTACTTAAACATATTAAATTAAATAATTCTAAAAAAATTATACCCAATAATTTTGCACTTTCTGAGCTGAATGGAGAGGTGGAATTTTTATGGCATGATAAAGAATTGGGTGCATCATCGATGGTGAATATTAGAGAATTAGAAAATATAAAAAAGATCAAATGCAAGACAATGAAATTAGATGATTATGTAGAGCAAGAAAAAATTAAAGTTGATTTTATAAAATGCGATGTTGAAGGATCTGAATTATTAGTGTTCAAGGGTGCAGAAAATGTTTTGAAAGATTCGCAACCGATTATTTTTTGTGAAATGTTAAGAATGCATGCTAAAAAATTTAATTTTCATCCAAACGAAACAATATTACTATTAGAGGGTTATGGTTATAAGTGTTTCAGTAGGAATATTAATAATAGTTTTGAAGAAATAAAGGAGATGACTGATGAAACTGAAGAAACTAATTATTTCTTTTTACATGGAACTAAACACCTTGCTCAAATAAAAGAAATTTTGTCACATTTATAGTTTTTTCTTTTTTTAGTATTCGTACATGCATTTTTATTCATCAGTATTTTATTTTTAAGATAGAATGCAATAATGTTTTTGTCTAAGTTTATTGATTTACTTTCAAACCAAAAGGCTAGATACCTTCTTGTTGGTTCTTATAATACTATATTTGGATACCTTCTCTTTGTTATTATTTTTTACTTTTTTTCTTCAACTGTAAACCATTATTTTTTATTAGCGATCTGTCATTTAATTGGAACAATCCATAACTTTTTTTCTTACAGTACTTTTGTTTTTAAACCAAAAGTTATAGCTTTAAAAAATTATCTTAAATTTAATTTAGTATATGTTTTTACATTTCTTCTAAACTTAATACTGTTTACACTTCTAACCAAAGTTATGAATTGGAATCTTTATTTTTCACAGTTTTTAATTGTATTGTTTCTTGCAGTTGTAGGGTATATTTTAAATAAATATTATTCATTTTCTAATAAAACAATATTTAATAAAAAATAATAAATGAGTATAAATAAAAAAATTAGAGTCGCAGATTATATTGCTCAAAGGTCTGTTGAATTTGGTGTAAAGCATTCTTTTATAGTCACTGGAGGTGGAGCTATGCACCTAAATGACGCTTTTACTAGAAATAAATCAATAATCCCAATTTTCTTTCACCATGAGCAAAGTGCAGCCATGGCTGCTGAGAGTTACTATCGCTTAATTAATAGAGTTGCTGTTTTGAATGTTACTACTGGGCCTGGAGGTATTAATGCTCTTAATGGAGTATACGGTGCTTATATGGATTCTCTTGCAATCTTGGTAGTATCAGGACAGGTTAAAAACGAAACATATTTAAAAAATTATAAATTAAAGTTACGACAATTAGGCGATCAAGAGGTTGATATAGTATCAATGGTTAAACCCATTACAAAATACGCAGTAACAGTAAAAAACCCAAAAGAAATAAAAGAAGTTATGGATAAAGCTATTTACTTCTTATCAAATGGTAGGCCTGGACCAGTTTGGGTTGATGTGCCTATTGATATTCAAGGATCATTAATAGATCCAACTAAATTAAAGGGTTTTAATGGTAATACTAAAAAATTAATTATTGACTCAGCAGTTTCTGATAATACAAAGCTTGAGTTATCAACTAAATCAAATTTAAATGATAAAAATTTTCGTATAATTTTTGAGCAGCTAAAAAAATCAAAGAGACCCGTTATTCTTGCTGGAACAGGAGTGAGTATTTCTGAGATGAATAAACAATTTATAAAACTCGTAAAAAAATTAAAAATTCCAGTTGTAACAGGATGGAATGCCCATGATTTAATTTCAAATGATAATAATTTTTATGCTGGTAAGCCAGGAACAGTTGGAGATCGACCAGGAAATTTTACTGTCCAAAATTCAGACCTATTAATTGTATTAGGTTGTAGATTGAACATAAGACAAATTAGTTATAATTGGAAAGGCTTTGCACCTAAATCTTTTAAAATTATGATAGATCTTGATCAGGCAGAATTAGATAAACCAACTTTAAAAATTAATTGTAAGATTAAAGCAGACCTGAAAATTTTTATACCTCTTTTCCTTAAAAAGATAGAAGATTTGAATTATGTAAGTACAAAAGAACATAATAAATATCTTAAGTGGTGCAAAGAAAGAGTGATTAAATATCCGGTAGTTCTACCTCAGTATATAAATAACAAAAATAAAAAAATTAATCCATATGTTTTTATTGAAGATTTATTTAAGCTCTTAAATAAAGATGATGTGATAATTACAGGGAATGGTTCAGCTTGCGTGATAACTTTTCAGGCAGCTAAAATTAAACAAGGCCAACGTTTATATACAAACTCTGGTTCAGCATCCATGGGGTATGATTTACCTGCATCTATTGGGGCAGCTATTGCAATGAATGGAAAAAGAAGGGTAATTTGTTTGGCTGGAGATGGAAGTTTAATGATGAATTTGCAAGAACTACAAACTATGAAAGGATACAAGCTGCCCCTTAAAGTTTTCGTGCTTAATAATAATGGATATGTATCCATCAAACAAACGCAAGAGGCATATTTTTCTGATAATGTTGCCGGAGTTGGGCCAGAAAGTGGTGTAACAATGCCTAATTTTACTGAGTTGGGTAAAGCATTAAATATTCCAAGCATGAAAATTACTAAATTA
>MDTF01013721.1_pt1 | contig 11928 bp, 8 predicted proteins | sample 811191 | NCBI WGS metagenome assembly MDTF01 (sample SAMN05326649, study PRJNA326480) | marine metagenome | isolation source: seawater | place: Southern Ocean | collected 2011
TTGTTTGTATTGAACATAATTTGGATGTCATAAAATGTGCCGATTGGATAATTGATCTTGGTCCTGAAGGAGGGGATAAAGGAGGAGATATTATATTTACAGGAACTCCAGAAGAAATTACAAAATGCAAGAAATCTATCACAGGTCAATTTCTCAGAAAAAAGCTTTAATTTATTTAAAAAATAAAAGCAATTAATGAATATTTATTAAAATCACTAATATCCAAAAATATATCCAACACCTAATTGAATAGATGAATTACGCATACTTATTTCATCAAAAACATCAGTAAAACCAATTCCATACCTTAAATCTAGATGTAATAGATCATTTATATTATATATTGCTCCTAAATTCGATCCAAATTCTATTCTATTAGTTTGATCCCAATCTGTAATACTTTCCCCATCTACAGTTCCACTTGCAAGATATCCTAAATATGGACCTAAGACTAAGACTAACTCATCATTAATGTGAAAAAGGCCACTAACACCTAAATCAAGATAATTCATCAAAATTGATCCATCCCCACCATCCTCTTTTGCACCTTTTTGATTGAAGATAATCTCAGGCATATATTCAATATTTCCCTCTCCCACTTTCACAAATGCGCCAAGAAAAATACCAGACCGTGATTCTGCATTTAGTAAATCAGAATCAGAGCCTATAAAATTTGTTATTGCAATACCACCTTTTAATCCAAATGATTGTGCTGAGATATTTGACACAAACAAGAAAGAAACAATTATAATTATATGTTTTTTCATTCTTTTATTTTTTAATTTAATCCATATTAGTCCAGTTGATATTAGTTGGTTGCTGGTTTTCACCCCAAGCTACTCCAACATCTCTAATAGCTTTTAACGCTTGTTTCTCTAAAGCCACCTTATCACTTTGTATTTTCAAAATAAAATTCCACTCCCTGTCTTCATCAGCTTTTAATTTTGTCCTTATTTGCTTACCTAAAGCCATTGCTTCTTTATAGCATTTTGAATCAGAAGCAACTTCTCCTAGCCATCTTCCTGCATTATTAGCATTACCTGAAGACCAAGCTCCCTTAGCTTTACCCAAGGCTATTGCACACCTATGATCCTCAATGTCTTTTAATAATGATTGCGCATCAGCATAACAACTAACATCTGGTAAAATACCGGACAAATAACTAGCAGCTAAATCATAATTATTCTTTGCTTTAGCAGCTCTAGCATCTGCAATATTTTGCATACATTCATTTTCCATCTTTTGTTTGAAAATCTCAATTGCAATATCTTGCCCTTTCATATAACACTCTTTGCAAATATCAGGAATTGACATAACTGTATAAATAGCTTCATTAAATTCTTTTCTAGCAGCTAATGATTCAGCATCCTTCAAAATGAAGTCACATTTAGAATTATAATATTCTATAATTTGATTTTTTCCTTTTTCTACAAAATTCTTAATTTCTGGTCTGTTTTGATTTAGCATTCTTAATGCTCCCATGTATGCTTTTGTAGGATTCTTACCAACACCTTTTAATGAAAGTGTTGTAGAAGAAAAGATAGATTGTGTCATATTATCTGCTATATAAAGTGTTATATCTAAATTATAAGCATGCATAGGTGGTGCAGTAGCTGTAATATTCTGACTCATAATAGTAACATGAGGATACATAATAAATCTATTTCCATAACTAGCCATCCCATTTTTAGAGACAATCTGACCCATTTTATTTACAAGCATTTTTTCAGCTGATACTGGCATATCAGGAATATTGCCAACAACTGGGCATATTGCAATTCTACCAACATCATTATTTTTTCCTAATTTGTTTTGTGCTTCTAAATTTAAAGCAGAAAATAAAAGTATTACTAGTGTTAATTTTAATATTTTCATATATTTTATATTTATTTATGACCAATAAAAAGTGTAACTTTTCCTAAACCATCATTTTCTCTTTTGCTCTCAATTCCTAGTTCTTTAAGGTATTTCATTAGATCTGTACCAAAACGTCTAACATCATATGCTCTTTCTTTTTCTTTTCTTATGTAAAACATTGGAATTCTACATTGCTCAAAAAGCATCATATTTTCAGTAGCATCAGTTAAGTTATTCACTCCATTTTTAGTATTATCTGAGACCCAATCTTCAATTATAATGCCTAATTCGTCATCGCCATAATCTTCAGTCTCAAGATCTTCACCCCAGTCATCCCATACTTTAATTCTTAAAATTACTTCACGACCATTTACAAACATATCATCAAAGTGTGTCATTAGTGATGAACAAAAATTATCTAAATGAGCATTAACAGCCTCTTCCAAAAGCTCTGGAATGCTTGCTGTTGAAGGCTCACCATTTCCAACTGCAGTAGCTACCTGTTTATCAGTATAGGCATCTAGACCTTGTAGATTAAATTGAATTGACTTCATTCCTCTTCCATTTACCGTGTAAGTTATTTGCATCCATATATCTGCTTTAGCGACCATTTTCAGTTGATCGATAGGACTTGTGCTGACACCACCTCCAGTTTTAGATGACATTCTCATAGCATTTTCCGCACTTTCTTTTTCTAAAGACTTTAGTACATTTTCAAGATTTTTTAATGGAAATCCCTTTTCGGCCATCATCCCATTTAGTTGAGAAATAACCTGAAGTAATGTTGGATCTGATTGAATAGCTCTTTTATAGTCAGGCACTTTTTCTTCCGTTCCCTGATTATCATATGTTGTCATGAAACCATTTTGATTGCACCAAACATCACTTGGAACTACCATAATAGTTGGTTTTTTGGCTTTTGGTTGGGCAAAAGATGAAAAACTAAATAGTGCTATAAAAATAGCTAAAGCAATTTTTTTCATTTTAATATATTATCTTGAATTAATTTTTGTCTTAAGGATTGTCTGTTAACTTTTAGTTTAACTCCATAAGCAGTTTGTTTGATAGATTTCTTAAGTGTTTTTGATGATTTTTCAATCTCAATAAATTTTTTATAATCGGAATTAAAAAAACTGTATATATATTCCTTATATTTTGTCTCTGCATTTAACTCTATAATTAAAGGTAATAACTTGCAGCCTTTACTAATTCCATTAAGAAGTATATCATTTAAAACATTTCTTTTAGCCTGGTCAATAGCTTCTTTTTTTGTACTTCCTTTGCCCCATCCCTGAACAATATAGCTGCCGTCAAGCTTATCTTCTAAACACACGTTTTGGTAATCGTAATAACTTGCGATTTTAGATTGCTGAGCATAAGTCAAAATTGTAGACATTAAAAAAATTGACAAAAACACATTAATTTTGATATTCATAATCTTATATATTTATTTAAAAACGAGACCCAAGTCCTTCAATTATCTTAGCAGATATTAAGTCTTTTTCAAGTAGGATTCTATTTACTGAAACATTAATTCCTATTTTGTACTCTTTTCTACTAATTTTAGAAATATCACCTCCTTCAATAGCGCCATCAGTTGATGTTGTAACAAATTTTAAATATTTACCCCCATCAGCAAAAAAATCTTTAAAAAAATCTTTATGTTCTTGTTCTAAATTAGGATTTCTAGAAAGCGGATCTTTTTTCTGACATTTTCCTGCTTTTGGGAAACCTTTGAAAATGATGCCATGTACTGCATTTCTCTTTGCAGCTTCAATAGCAATACGAGGCTTTTTTGAATATGAAAAAACTTTTACAGCAACAGTTCCTGAAGATCCAGTGTTAACACATTCAATCTCATATCGAAAGTTATGTGTATCTTTTTTTGATTTTTTTCGTTTATTAAGCTGTGCACTAGAAACAGTACATGAAAGTACAAACATCAATAGTAAAGAAATTTTTATTATTTTTTTCATATTCAAATTTATTTAATTTGTCTAATTAACATGCCTTTATAAAAAGAATTTTTACACCCTTTAAATCCAGTTGCAGTAATTATCTCTTTTTTTCCCTTTTTAACGGGAGGTTCTGCTGCATAAAATTGATTGTCCCAAAGTTGTTTCTTATTAACTTTAATAGTTCCTTTATTTTTATAAATTGTTAAACCATTTTTATCAACTATTTGCTCAAGAACTTCAAATTTTTCACCTCCTTCTAAACCTTCTTTCATTCCAATTTTTGCAGTACAATCCTTTTTGCTAGCCGTCAATAATGGCATACTTGGCTTGAATATATCATATTCCTTTTGAAGCTTAACATAAACCTTGTTCATAGTTCTTTTTGTTGCCTCATCAATAATTTGCTGCTTGTTAAGGTCTTCAGATGTTAAGTTTAATACCCGAATTGTTTGCTTTTCCATTCCGACTAATTTTAATTGGAATAAATCTGTATTTTGAAAATTCTTAATACTTTCTGTTCTTTCGGATTCACTAAGACTAGCAATAAAATTACTGTCAGTAAAATATTCATTAAAGAAAGTTCCATGCACTGATTTAGACCAATCTAACTTATAAAGTATTGCTTGAGTTGTAACACTGTAACCTTTTCTGTATTTCTCATAATTTTTTTTAGCTATTTTGGCAGCTTTATTTTTAATAACTTGTTCAATTTTTGATTCATCTGGTAAAGATTCAACAATTACAGTAGCTAAACCATAAGCAATTGCTGCTTTAATTTCATTATTGACAAATCTAAATTTATTAATAATAACAAATGTTTTGTCTATTAACTCAACTCCAGCATCAGTTAATTGACTAGAAACATTTTTAGTCATTTTCCCCGCTATCTTGACATCCATCTGAGTAGCATCATATTTCCCTCTGTCAGCGATAAGATTAAAGTCCATAACACCATCTTTTTGCATGTTAAACCATTTAGCAACGATTTGATTTGCAACTTTGTTGTCATTAAAGTATTTTTCAATTGTTTTGTCAGCACCCTTTAAAGATTTTATGAGTTTTCTCTTTTTCTTTTCTTCATCAGAGAGCTTTACTCCAGATTCTTTATCAGATTTTTTTTGTTTTTTTAATTCTTCTTTAGCTTCTTTAGCATCATCATTTATGAAGTTTGGAATAATAATTGTCTCAATTTTATGATCATTATACTTATCAGGAAATGGATAATTATTAAATGTATTAACTATGATATCTTTTTCAGGTAACTTAGCATCTTCCATCATCATTAAATGAAGAGAACTTCTTCTGTACTTCACATTATCAGTACTTTGACTAAATAATGTTGTAGCTCCTAGAATTGAAACTAAAATCAAAATATATATTTTATTCATAATTTTTTTTTCAAATCTAACTAAAAAAACCAAATAAAAATAAAAAAAATAACTTAATTAATTGTAATCCAAATAATTCTGCAAAATAATAGTTGCACTAACCTCATCTACAAGTGCTTTATCTCTTCTTCTTTTCTTCTTAATTCCACTTGCCAATAAACTTTGCTTAGCAATCTTAGACGTAAATCGCTCATCAATTTGATGAACAGGAATTACAGGGTATTTTTTCCTTAAACGATTTACAAAACCATTTACATGAGCGGTACAATCAGTAATGCCTCCATCTAAGTTCTTAGGATCCCCTACAACAAAACATTCAATACCTTCTTTCTGAACTAAATTTACAATAAAATCATCTAATAAATGGGTTGATACAGTAGTTAAACCTCCAGCAATAATTTGCATTGCATCAGAAATAGCTATGCCTGTTCGCTTCGTCCCAAAATCAATACCCAGAGCTTTTCCCATTATTGCTTTACTATCTGGTAACCCACTCCTTCAGGAAATACTTTTACAGTGTAGGTTCCTGCTGCATAATTCTTAATATCAAATGAAGATGAAAGTTTTTGACTTTCCATTTTTTTAACTAATTTACCTGAATTATCATATATTTCAACTTCATGATTTTTAGTATCATTAAAGTTAAGATTAAAACTACCCATTGTAGGGTTAGGGAAAATTTCAAAATTAAAATTTGCCTCCTCGATATTGGTGTTTTGACCTAATTCAATTGGAGGGAAAACAATATAATCTAACCAAGCACAATCATCCCCAACGCTAGTAGATCCATCTTTATCATATTCCCATTCTAAATCATGATTACCTACAGAAACTGGGTAAGAAGCAAAACTCCAAGTATTGTTTGTTCCTGACCATTCTCCTTTCTTATTACCATCAAGATAAAACTGTAAAAAATCAAAATCTTCTTCTGAAGAAACAAAATGATAAAATGATATTTCTCCAGGAATAATTACATCAATATTTATATTAAGGTGTGAAACTTCACCATCTGTAAGACCAGAACATGATTTTGATGAATTAATTCCTTCATAAACATTAAAATTATCAATTTCCCAAGGATAAATAGGATCATTATTCCAAGCATAATTTGTAAAATCACCTGTTTCATAATCCTCACTAATAATTCCTACTAAAGCATCAAAGGTATTATTATATGAATATATTCCATCAGTTATGTTGTAAGGAAATTCAACATAAGTACCAGCAGGAGTATTGGCATTAACTGTAATATTAAATATAGTAGCTTGTTGCTGATTTGAATTAAGAGAAGCTAAATTATATGATACGGTATTAATTGTAACATAAGAATTTAAACTACCCAATACAGCTGTTAAGTTATCAATATCTGTATGTCCTATATTTTTGGCATCAATAATCAGCTCTAAAGTTTCACCTGCATCTAACATTCCATTTGAATTACCTAAAACTGCATCATTAATGATAAAGTCAGTATGATGTAAAACAGGAGCATTTATTCTGACATTAACAGTAGAAATCCATGAATTACCTAAATTATCTACCATATTTAAATTAAAGACAACTACATGTTGATCGCTAATAAAATTATCTACTTGAAAAGTAAAAGGATTATTAATACTTAAAGTTTGTGATGCATTAATGATATTAATAACATCAGTTGTATTAATTAATGTAACAACAGGATCAAGAGTAGATATCGTAACAGTCACAAAGTTAGCATTTACTGAACCAATATTCTGCACATCAATATTCATACTAATTAATTCATTACAATCAACTATATTATTGTTATTTCCTGCTGAATCATCAATGATATTACTTGAATAAATAACATAAGGACCAGTTGGAGATATAAGCTGGACTGTACTAATATAAGGTTGTTTGAACTGCTTTGTAACTACAATATCAGCTGCGCCAACACTTGAAATAGGCTGAAAAGTTAAATTTACAATTCCTGTAACATCAGCCAATTGAGCATCCAAAAGCACTCCATTCATTGAAATAGCTACATATGCATTCTCTTCAGTATTCACTAAAAAAGTAGTGGTTCCAACAGGTGTAGCAGGAACGTGAGAAACAGTAAGAGTAGTCGGGACTCCAATATATGGCATTAATGAAGGATCACCCATAAGGTTATAAATCTCCCAATAGTACTGCTCAGCACCACCTGCTTGGGTAACAGCCAAATTGCCTGAATGAATCATTTGACCTGCTGTAATAAACCAATCTGTTTGTTGCTCGCCATTTTCATGCATTAAACAATCAAAAAGGGCTAAACCTGTTCCGGCGTAAGTTGAATTTGCAGAGACACTTCCGCTACCAACTGCCCACCAAAAATCTTCATCCCAATAAGTATTATTTGAGCCACCAATATGTCCTACAGCACCCTTATTACTTTCCCTTAATAAACTCTCTCCAAAACAAACTGGCACATCAAATTTGTTGGACTGACAACAGTTACTTACTATAAACCCATACTCATCATTATTTTGTAAAGCAGATACATCAGAAGTTGAAAAAATAGGATCAGACCAACCATTAGAACCACAATGGGCAGTATAATTTGCAAAACCAACACCATCACTAACATCAGTAATAATAGCAGCTGAAGCTCCTGGCATATCTGATGTAATTGGTGTTCCTGAACCATACAAATAATTATGGATTACCAAGCCATGAGCTGAATTAAAATAATTATCTGTTCCATAATTTATTTGCCCATTTCCATGCATAGCAGCCATAGAAGCATCTACACCAGCAACTAGCACTAGCTCATCTAAAAAGGAAGGGTCAGAAAAAAGATATTTTTCGTGAGTTAAGGTTTTATGCACTTGCACTTCTACATCTTCAGCAATATCGGCTGAAAACCTTCCATAATACATTTCTGGATAGAAATCACCATTCCCATCAAATTCACAATAGTACATGTCAGATAGGTGATTTCCATTATTGAATGATGGCACTTGAGCCTCATCACCAACAATTAGCAAATAAGTAGGCGCAGGATTAGAAGCTGTTGCGTTATCATACATATCTTTTAAATATGAATGAATAGAAGTTGTAGTATTTCCTACTGCAGGATCATTTGTATATGCTTCAACAACCAAAAATCCTTTTTTTGTTTTCCATTCAATTAACGGCTGTAAAGCAGACTGAAAAGCAGGATCAGAAACAATGACATATTTTACAGGTAAATTAGTAACAATACCTTTCTCATGCAATGGCATATAGTTTAAAAAACTTTTATACAAATGCTCAAATTCCGGAGAATAATACCTCTTCTTATTAATATAATGTGCTGAAATATCAGTGTTTTTGAAAGCAACTTTTACCTCCATTTTAGTAACTACCTTAAGTTCATTTGTAATAGGATTGTACTGAAAAGGAGCAATTGAAATTCTAGCTAATTGCTGCCCTCTAATTTTTCCAAGATTCTTAGTAGTAATCAATTTATGAGTATTAAAAATATTATTTTCATAGTATTCCTTGTTAAAATAAAAAGGAATATTTGAGGCATCCTCACTTTTTGAAATTGAAGGTTGAGAAGGGAAAATTAAATTATGAATCCCATATTCAGACAAAGAAATTATTTTTTCCTCAATATTTATGATATCAATACTTACTTTGGAACCTAAAGGAATATTAATTAATTCTTCCAATACAGGCAATTCTGCATTTCCTTTTATTGAATGCTCACCATATCCTGAAACAATTAGTTTTACAAAATCTCCAACAGAAGTTTTTACATTCATAGTCTGAATATCTGAAAGATTATTTATAAAAGTAAACTCCGTAAGAGTTTTTTTAGTTACTGTAATATGATTCCCAGTATCAGTAAGCTTAATATCTATAGACGATACGTTAAAGCTTATTAAAAGAGCTAGACTGAAAAAAAAACTTTTAAAATTCATATTCATATTTATTCAACACAAAAATAAGATATTTTTTTTTGATAACTAATTTTCAATCAAAAGATCTTAATTAATCGAAAAATACTAAAAAACTAAACCTTTTAATTTTTTACAGAAAAGAAAAACTAAAACCAATTGTTGTTTTTTAAAACCATCTAATCTTAAAGAAATAAATATTAAGATATTAATCTATTATAAAAAGAAAGAGGGACTGCATACACAATCCCTCTTTCTTTTTATAATATCTTAGTTGTTTATTGCAATAAAATCTTACGGTAAACTACTTGATTATCAGAATGTATTTGAATTATATAATTTCCTTTTGCAAGCTTTGATAAATTAATATTTTTTGTATAATCGCCATTGAAATCTAATATTTTATCTTCATAAACTTGCTCTCCATTAGAAGAGAATATACTAACTGAATAATTTCCTTTTATAGAAGCATAGAAATCAAGAGTCACAAATCCAGAAGTTGGGTTTGGGTAAATATTGAATTCTGATACAGACAAATCATTTATAACACTAATTATCACATTTTCACAAACCTGACTTGAAACACACCCTTCAGCATCAGTAACCTCTACACAATAATCTCCAGATACTATCGGAGTTATAGTAGCATTAGATGAAATAATAGGACCTGTCCATAGATAAGAATATGGTGATGTTCCTCCAGTTACTAAAGCAGATAGATTATTATTAGAAGAAGATATACTTACAACTAAATTATCATTAATAATAAGATCTAAAGTAATAACACTATCACAACCTAAAGCATTAGTTAAAATATAAGTAGCTGTACTATTTGATGCAGTATAGGTAACTCCATCAATCCAAGTAAATGATGAGCACGCAATGTGAGAATCTGTTGATGAAGAGTTGCTATTAATAGTAAGATCTAAAGTAACAGTACTATCACATCCTGCAGCATTTGAATAAGTATAAAATGCAGTATTATTTGATGTAGTGTAGGTGTTACCATCGCAAAACCATACAAATGAATCACAAGCGTCATGAACATCTGTAGATGAAGAGCTACTGTTAATTGTAAGATTTAAAGTGACAATACTATCACATCCTAAAGCATCAGTTAAAGTAATATTAGCTGTATTATTTGACTCTGTATAAGTGTTACCATCAATCCAAGTATATGAATCACATTGTAATTGAGAATCAATCGTTGATGTATTATTGTAAATAGTAAGATTCAAAGTAACAATGCTATCACAACCATTAATTGTTGAAAGTGTATCCATTACAACAGTATCATTTGTATATGTTACTCCTTGCCAATCGTAGGACAAGCATTCTACAATATTAGCTGGACCGGACCAACTGTCTCCAATTGTTAGTGTTAACCAAATAGTACTGTCACAACCAACAGAATTTCCATTTTCGATTGTATGACTGTGTATTCCTGAAGTAGTGTAAGTAGTGTCAGATACATCCCAGTAGTAACTAGCACAAGTAGTTACACTAACATTTGACAAAGTACTATTAATGATAATTAAATCTAATGTAATAACACTATCACATCCAGATACATTTGTTAAAATGTGAGTGGACGTATTATTTGTTTGAGTATATGTATTTCCATCGATCCATATAAATTCATCACAATGAGTGCCAACAAAATCAGTAGTTAAATTAGAAGAATTAATAGTAAGAATTAAAGTAGCAACACTATCACATAAAGTACCATCTATTGTGTCAACATATATTCCTGAAGAAGTATAAACATTTCCTTCCCATAAATATGAATCACAAGCAACTACTGCAGAAGAACCATCCTCTATAGGGTTAATTGTTAAATATAAGAATGAAGTATCAATACAAACACTAGAATTTATACTATTTCCAACTACTTTATATGTTAAAGTATTATTTAATCCTAGTAAAGTAGAACTAGTGTCAAAACCCCATACGTTACTAAAAGAATCTGGATATAACAAAGGAATCCAATCATAATCATAACAAGAAATAACCGTGTCACGATTTACAACTGTATTATCAATAGTAAGGTTTAAAGTATGGACAGAATCACAACCAGCAACATTAGTATAAGTATTTGTATAAGCATCTGTAGTCGTATATTCAACACCATCCCAAGAATAAGTATCACATGCTGTAAGTGATGTTGATCCAGTATTTGAACTGTTAATAGTTAAATTAAGTGTATGCATACTATCACAACCTACAGAATTAGTATATGTATTAGTAAATACTCCTGAAGAAGTGTATGTACTATCAGAAATAGCATCCGATAAACTTCCGTTCCAAGTATAACTATCACAAATTGTAACAGAACTTGAAGTTGTGTTTGAGTAATTAATAGTTAAATCCAAGGAATCAACTCTAGTACAACCTTCTGAAGTAAATGAGTTGTAAATATATAGCCCTGAAGTATTATAAGTTATTCCATCAATCCAAGTGTATGAATCACAATAAGTAGATGCAGTAAATGATGAAGCAGAATAATTAATAATAACATCTAATAAAATTAAACTATCACAGCCATTTATTGATTCGAATCTTATGGAATATACTCCGGATGAAGTAATATTACTATAACTGTGTAAAGAATCTATAGACCAATCATGTGAATTACAATAAGTTTCTGTAGCTAAAGTATCAGAATAAGAAGGATAGATTGTTAAATCAAGCATAATTAAACTATCACATCCATCTACGGTCTGTAACATATAAGTTTCTGTAGTGTTAGTAAACGGAGAAGAAGCATTTACTGGAGCTGAATAAGTTTGACCATTTATCCAAGTATATGAATCACAAGCTGTAATTACATCTATGAAA